>JACLAD010001811.1_pt1 | contig 19972 bp, 18 predicted proteins | sample 8027901 | NCBI WGS metagenome assembly JACLAD01 (sample SAMN15725071, study PRJNA655200) | protist metagenome | isolation source: fluorescence activated cell sorting (FACS) single amplified genomes of... | place: Spain: Blaines Bay Microbial Observatory, Mediterranean Sea | collected 2016-07-05 | reverse complement strand
TTGATTGCCGTGCCGGCATCGGCCAGCACGCGCTGACAATCGCGCATGGCAAAACTGACGCCTTCCATCACCGCCTGCGCCATCTGGGCAGGATCGGTGGATTGGGAAAGGCCGGTGAACGAGCCGCGCGCAGCCGCGTTATTGTGCGGGGTCCGCTCGCCGGAGAGATAGGGCAGAAAGATGGTTTCGCCCGGTCCCTTGAACCGGGCCTCGGCTTCACCCGAGAGTTCGGCCTGTTTCCTGCCGGTGATGCGGGACAGCCAGTTCAGACTATCCGTCGCCGAGAGGATGACGCCCATCTGGTGCCAGGTATCGGGGATAGCATGGCAGAAGGCGTGCACCGCCCCTTCGGTATTGGGGCTGAATGTTTCGTTGGAGACAAACAGCACGCCCGAGGTGCCCAGCGACACGAAACCCTCGCCGGGCCGGACCGCGCCAATGCCGCAGGCGGCTGCAGCATTGTCACCAGCGCCGCCGGCGACCACGACAGTACCCGACATGCCCCAGCGCGCCATCAGATCGGGTTTCAACTGTGCCGAGACGGCAGAGCCTTCGACCAGAGACGGCATGTGCTCGCGGCCAAGGCCAGTGACGCCCAGCAGATCGTCGGACCAGTCGCGTTTTGCAACATCGAGCCAGAGCGTGCCGGCGGCGTCGGACATCTCCTCGACATGTTCGCCGGTCAGCAGGAGGCGCACATAGGCCTTGGGAAGCAGCACCTTCTGGATACGAGCATAGATGTCCGGCTCGTGCTTGCGGACCCAGGCGATTTTGGGGGCGGTGAAGCCGGGCATGGCGATATTGCCGGCGAGATCCCGCAAATTGGGCAAAGCCGCTTCCATCTCGGCGCATTCGGCAGCCGACCGCCCGTCATTCCAGAGAATACAGGGGCGCAGCACCGCGTCATTCTCGCCCAAAAGCGTCGCGCCGTGCATGTGGCCGGACAGGCCAATGCCCTTGACTGCGCCCAGCGCCGCGCCATGGCTCTGCTTGAGCGTGTCGATGGCGCCCAGGGTTGCGGCCCACCAATCGGCGGGGTTCTGCTCGGACCAGCCGGGCTGGGGCCGCACCGGCTCGACCGCAGGCGCCGAGGCATCGCCCAGCGCCTTGCCATTCTCGTCGATCAGGAGCGCCTTGACCCCCGACGTGCCGATATCAATGCCGAGAAATGTCATGAGGCACGTACCTCATGCACGATTGTAGAAATCATTCGAACGTCCTCCCGCCCGTTTCGGGCCACGCCGATTTGGTGATTGGCGCCGTGTTTAGCGCAGATTGTCGCGCAGGAAAATCCCAATTTCAATGGGCTGCCGACCGTCCCTATGCAAATCGCTCCAGTGGAGCGATTTGAGCGAGGAAGGCCATGAGAGCTCAGCTCGAATGGCCCGGGTGCCGCCGTCCACGTCCAAGGGTCCTACTATCACCGCAAATTGTCCCGCAAGAAAATGCCGATCTCGATTGGATCAGTTACCGCAACGCGACTGGCATCCAGCGCCAGCGCGCGGGCGGCGGCAATAGCCTCGCGGATTTCGCCATCCGGATTTTGGTCGAGCACAACATCGATGGCGCCGCTTTGGAGCCCGGCCCGGGTGGGCGCGGTCAGCTCATGGGCGATCACGCGCAGATTGCCGCTGCGCCCGGACGCCTCAAGGGCCGATACCAATCCGGCATTGCCGGCGCCCAGATTATAGAGGCCGCCGAGATCGGCATGCTCGGCCAGAAGGGCCGTAATGATCTCTGCGGTCTCGGTGCGTTCGTCATGGCCTTCCAGCGGGCCGATGATCTCAAGCGCGGGAAATTCTGCGGCCAGGGCCGCCCGAAAGCCATCGAGCCGTTCGGCATGGTCGCGCAAATGCAGCGAGCCGGCCACCACGGCCACCTTGCCGCCCTGGGGCAGAAACCGGCCCATCAGGGAGGCGGCGGTGCGGCCGGCCGCCACATTGTCGATGCCGATGAAGTTGCGGCGCGCCGAGGCGGGCAGGTCCGACACCAGGGTCATCACCGCAATGCCGCGACGCTGCGCAGCGTCGATGGCAGCGAGCACTTCGGGCTCATCGCTTGAAACAATCACCGCACAATCGCACTCGCGCGGCGCGAGCTGGTTGAGGCTTTCGGCCAGCGCGGCAGCGTCAAGCGCCCGGACCCGGCGCAGATCGAGATGAATGCGGTCGGCCAGAGCCAGGGGCGAGCGCCGATGCACGGCTTCGGCCAGGCTGTCCATGAACTCATTAGACCCATCAGGAATGAAGAAGACCACGCTGAGGTCGCGGGCCCGGGCCATCAGCGAGGCATTAAGATCGCGGGCAAAGCCCAGCTCGGCAATGGCCTGTTCGACTTTTTCGGCAGTCGCGGCCCGGACGCCAGGCCGGCCATTGAGCACCCGGTCGACCGTGGCCAGTGAGACCCCTGCGGCACGGGCCACATCATGCACCGTTGCCCGTCGCCTGATCGTCTCTTCGCTCAAATCCGCTTCCCCACCAACAGCGCGCAAATGGCGTTCCGCCATGCGCTTTGATGCCAGCACACTTCCCCACGCCTTGCGCAAAGGTCAAGTGCAGCGTTGCAGCAGAGGGGCGAATAGCGCTACAGCTCCGCGCCGAACAGATGGGAAGGGGGGCCACCGCCATGGCAGTCGCAGTTTCAGGTTTCGGTGAGCACAACGGGCAGCGGGTGGATCAATTCCACCTGACCAGCGACACTGGCGTCAGTGTCGACATTATCGGCTATGGCGTGGTGGTGCGCGACTGGCGGGTGCCGGTGGCCGGGGGTGAACGCTCTGTCGTGCTGGGCTTTGACCAGTTCGACGCCTATCCCGCCCATAGCCCGCATTTCGGGTCGCTGGCTGGCCGCGTGGCCAATCGCATCAAGAATGCCAGCTTCGAGCTCGATGGCGTGACCTATCAATTGCCGCCCAATGCGGGCGAGCTGCAATTGCATGGTGGCGATGAGGGGCTGGGACGGCAGGTCTGGCAGGGCCAGGTCGACAGCGCCAACAATGCGGTGCGCTTCACCCATTTTTCGCCCGACGGCGCCATGGGCTATCCCGGCAATGTCAATTTTGCCGCCACCTATACCCTCAATGGCAATCGCCTGCGGCTCGAATTGAGCGCGACAACCGACCGGGCCACACCGATTAGCCTCGTGCAGCATCAATATTTCAATCTGGGCACAACTGAGGATGTGCTCGACCACACCATCGAGGTCAATTCCTCGGCCTATACCGAGCTGGGTGACGACCTGGCGCCGACCGGGGCCATTCTGCCCTCCAAAGGCACCATCTATGATCTGCGCGAGCCACGAACCATGCGCGACGCCAATGGGGCGCCGGTTGATTATGATATCGGCATGGTGCTCGATACCGGCCGCAAGCTTGCCGATCCGATCGCCAGCGTTGTCTCACCCGACAAGGCGCTGACGCTCAAGCTCTGGAGCGACCGGCCGGGGGTGCAGGTCTATAATGGGGTGTGGACCGACGTTTCGGTTCCGGGTCTGGACGGCAAACGCTATGGCAAGCATTCGGGCTTCTGCCTGGAAGACCAGGCCTTTGCCGATGCGGTGCACAATCCGCACTTCCCCAATGTCATCTATTCGCCCGACCGGCCCTATAGCCATTGGTGCGAATTCGAGATCGCCTGACGCCATATCCTTGGTGATGCTGACGCGGTCTGTCAGCCCAAATGCTCATGGTCCTGCCGGTGACGCTGGCAGGAGGCCGCGATGGAGGGACGTCTATGGACAAGACCGAGCGGCTGTTTTCGATCATGGATGCCCTCCGGCGGCATCGGCGGCCGATTACGGCAGCGGCACTGGCCGAAGAGCAAAACGTATCGGTGCGCACGCTTTATCGCGATATCCAGACCCTTATCGGGCTGGGCGCGCCGATCGATGGCGAAGCGGGGGTGGGCTATATGCTGAAACCCGGCTTCTTCCTGCCGCCACTGATGTTTTCGCCAGAAGAACTCGAAGCCCTGGTGCTGGGTGCGCGCTGGGTGGAGACCCAGCCCGATGATGGGTTGAGCGCGGCGGCGCGCAATGCGCTGGCCAAGATCGCCACGGCTTCGCCCGAGGATCTGCGCGACCGGATCAGCGATACCGCGCTCTGGCCCGTGGCACTATGGGGGCAGCGCAAGCCTATTCCGGTGCTGGGGGATATCCGCCTTGCCATGCGGCAGGAAAAGGCCGTCACCATCGACTATGAGGACGAGCAGAGCCGCGCCACCAGCCGCACCATCTGGCCGGTGGGTCTGGCCTTTTACGAAGGCAAGCAGACCATCGCGGCCTGGTGCCTGTTGCGACAGGATTTCCGCAATTTCCGCACCGACCGGATTGTCCGTCTGACCATTACTGAAGAGCGCTATGGTAAGCGCCGCGCCGTTCTGGAGCGCGAATGGCGCCAGAGCTGGGATCATGACCGGCGCAATGACGAGACCGAAGGCTAGCGCCGCGCCTAGCTCATGCGCGCATAAAGGCTTTCGGGGCGAATATTGTCGTCCAGCCGGAAGCGGTGGTCGGCCGGCGGATGGGCGCGCTGACCGCATTCCAGGCGCGGGCAGATGCGGCACCCGACGCCGATCGGCACGGTCTGCAGGTCCGATGTGAGGTCCATGCCGTCCGAATAGATCATTTCCTTGGCATGGTGAATGGCGCAGCCCAGCCCGATCGAAAGGTAGCGGCGGGGCGCGTTGTAACGGTAATCACCTTTGGTGATGGTGCGGGCAATGCAGAAGTAGCGCTGGCCATCCGGCATCTGGCTCAATTGCACATTGATGCGCTCGGGCGCGAGGAACGCCGCATAGACATTCCAGCGTGGGCAGGCGCCGGAATGGCGCGGAATATGAATACCCGAGAGCGAAAAACGCTTGGAGATATTGCCGGCAATATCGGTGCGCACGAGATGGAGCGGTATGCCCGAGGCGCCCTTGCGCTGCAGCGTAGTCATGCGGTGGCAGACCTGCTCGAAACTGGCGCCGAAGCGCCGCCCGAGCCGCTCGATATCGTAGCGATAATCGCGGCAGGCCTTGAGGAAGGGCGCATAGGGCATGATCAGGGCGGCGGCAAAATAGGCCGAGAGCACATTGCGCGCCAGCATGGGTGCGTCGCCCTCCGGCAGATCGGACTGGGCGATGATTTCGGCGCTCTCGGCTTCGGCCGCCATCTGGCCCAGATGCTGGGCAAGCAGGAAATTGGCGGTTTCGGGCGGCAGGAGGTCCGAGACCAGCAGATGGCGACGGGCCGGATCGAGCTGGCGGGCAATGCCGTGGGGCAGGGAGGCCAGCCGCACCTCGAGCCCGAACACGTTAAACAGATAGGCGCGGATGGCCGCATCAAAACTATCGCCGGCATTGTCGATATCGGTACGCACGCGTTCGGCGGCGTCTTCAAGGGTCGGAAAGTGATTGGTATTGGCTTGCAGGAAGTCCGAAATCGCATCGGTGGCGAGGTGAAAGGGTTCTGACTCACCTTCATTTCGTGGCACCGGCGTGCCGGCCGTTGCCAGCCGGTAGCGATCATAGAGCTTGAGCACGGCGCGCGCCGCCGCCGGATTGGCCTGGGCCAGATCGCGAATTTCGAGATTGGTCACATCACTATCGGCAAAGATGTCATCGCCGAAGGCCTCCATCAGGTCGCCGACCAGCCGCCCTTCATCGCCATCAACCAGTTCGCCCGGCTCGACGCCAAAATAGCCGGTGATGGAGAACAGCAGCGGCACGGTGAGCTTGCGCCGGTTGTGCTCGATCAGGTTGAGATAGCTCGAGGATATGCCCAGCGCCTGGGCCAGATCGGCCTGATTGAGATGACGCTGCCGCCGCAGCCGCTTGATGCGGCCTCCGACCTGGCTTTCGGCTGTTTCAACCATGTTCTCCTCCGCCCGGATTTTTACAGAGTTTACAAATCTGCATCCGGAAATTGACCAGCGATTTACAGGTTTACTGGCGCTTATACGGTTATTTCTTGCATGTCTGCGGCTTTTGTCAAATCTTTACAGACACAGAGCGAGGAGAATTCGAAATGACCCCAATGACCGAGCAACGCGACGAATACATCACCATCATCGCCCCCACCGCCAATGAGGCCATGGCCCAGTTCAAGGCCCGCGGCCTGGCCGCGCAAGGCTATTCCATTGCGGGCCGCATTGGCCGGCACCAGTTCACCCTGGTGGGTGGCGAGGATGCCCAGGAACTGTTTTCCGGCGCCGGGATGATTGCGGCCACGTTCTGCCGGCGCGCCGCGGTTTAGTCCGCCCATTTCTGGCCTGACCGAGTCAGCGGCCAAAGCGCTCTTCCAGAGCGAAGACCACAAAACGTTCCACGTGAATCATTGCCCTCCGCCCGAGCGGCGGAGTGGCCCCGTCATGTCAAAAATTGAGGAGAGACGACATGCTCGACAAACCAGCCCATCCAGAACAGTTCCCGACGCCGGACTATGCGCCGGGGCGCTGGGACACTATTGCCCGCAACTACACTCCCGCCGATGTGGCGCGCCTGGCGGGATCATTGCCGATCCGGCATTCACTGGCCGAGAACGGAGCTAAAAAACTCTGGCAATTGCTGCACAATGAGGACTTCGTGCCGACCCTGGGCACCTTTACCGGCAATCAGGCGGTGCAGCAGGTCAAGGCCGGCTTGAAGGCGATCTATCTTTCCGGCTGGCAGGTGGCCGCCGACGCCAATTCCTCGGGCAATATGTATCCCGACCAATCGCTTTATCCGGTCGACAGCGTGCCCGCGGTGGTCAAGCGGATCAACAAGGCGCTGCAACGCGCCGACCAGATCCAGACCATGGAAAAGGCCGACGGCGTGGCCACGACGGATCACGATTTCTTCGTGCCGATCATCGCCGATGCAGAGGCCGGTTTTGGCGGGGCGCTCAATGTGTTCGAACTGATGAAGGCGATGATCGAGGCCGGCGCGGCCGCCGTGCATTTCGAGGACCAACTCGCCAGCGAAAAGAAATGCGGGCATCTGGGCGGCAAGGTGCTGGTGCCGACCAGCCAGTTCGTGCGCACGCTCAATGCAGCAAGGCTGGCGGCCGACGTCATGGGCGTGCCAACACTGATCATGGCGCGCACCGATGCGGAAGCGGCGCGGCTGATCACCTCGGATATCGACGATTACGACAAGCCTTTCGTTACCGGCGAACGCACCGCCGAGGGCTTCTACCGGCTCAAGGGCGGGCTGGATTGCGCCATTGCCCGGGGCCTGGCCTATGCGCCTTATGCGGACCTGATCTGGTGCGAAACCTCCAAGCCGGATCTGGGCGAAGCGCGCAAGTTTGCCGAGGCAATCCGCAAGGAATTTCCCAACCAGATGCTGGCCTATAATTGCTCGCCGAGCTTTAACTGGGCCAAGCATATGGGCGAGGCGGAAATGGCCGCGTTCCAGCGCGAAATCGCCGCCATGGGCTACAAATACCAGTTCATCACGCTGGCCGGCTTCCACAATCTGAGCCTTAGCACCTTCGAATTGGCGCGCAGCTACAGCCGAGACGGCATGGCCGGCTATTCGCGGCTGCAACAGGCCGAATTTGCCGCCGAGCCGCATGGCTTTTCGGCGGTCCGGCACCAGCGCGAAGTGGGCACCAGCTATTTCGACGCGGTTTCCCTGACTGTGACCCAGGGCCAGAGCGCCACCACGGCGATGGCTGAATCCACGGAAACGGCGCAGTTCCACTAAGCCAGATCCGGCTTGATCGGCAAAGCACGATGGGTCTAGGATTTCTTCCCAGCTCATTGCGCCTTGTCGCTCATGTCGTACGCCGCCAAACGTTTCGTTCTGGATCAACTCGACCGCGCCGGGATTGTCACCGGACCTGGCCCGGATGCTGATGTCACCATCCATGACGAGCGCCTGTTTGGGCGCCTTTTGCGGGACGGCACGCTGGGGCTGGGCGAAAGCTATATGGATGGCTGGTGGGATGCCGAGCCGCTCGATAGCCTGTTGTTCAAGCTGATTTCTGCGCGGGTTCAGGATGCCTTTCCCCGCGACCTGCCGCTGATTGCCAGCACGCTCAAGGCGCGGCTGCTCAACATGCAGCGGCTGCGGGTGCGCGAGGTGGCCGAGAAGCATTATGACCTCGACAATGACCTTTACGCCGCCATGCTGGACAGGCGCATGATCTATTCCTGCGCCTATTGGGCCCAAGCCGACACATTGGAGGCGGCACAGGAGGCCAAGCTCGACCTGATCTGCCGCAAGCTGGGGCTGGAGCCGGGCATGGCTGTGCTCGATATCGGCTCGGGCTGGGGCGGGTTTCTGCATTTTGCCGCCGAGCGCTATGGCGTTTCGGGGATCGGCGTCACCGTCAGCCAGGAACAGGCCGACTATGCCAATGCGCGTGTCCAGAGCCTTCCAGTCGAAACCCGGCTGATGGACTATATGGCGCTGGATGGTCAGTTCGACCGGATCGTTTCAATCGGCATGTTCGAGCATGTCGGCTACAAGAACTATCGCGCCTATTTCGACAAGGCCCGCTCGCTGCTCAAGCCAGACGGCCTGTTCTTGCTCCATTCCATTGGTGGCAATGTTTCGACCACGCATGGCGACCCCTGGGCGGAAAAATACATCTTCCCCAATGGCATGCTGCCCTCGATTACCCAGATCGGGCAGACGATCGAGGGCCTGTTCGTCATGGAAGACTGGCACAATTTCGGCGCGGATTACGACCGGACGCTGCTGACCTGGCGCGACCGGTTCGACGCGGCCTGGCCTGAGCTTTCGCAACGCTATGACGAACGCTTCCGCCGTATGTGGCGCTATTATCTCTCCGTGTTTGCCGCCCTGTTCCGCGCCCGGCAGATCAATCTGTGGCAGATCGTGCTCTCGCCCGAAGGCGTTGCAGGCGGCTATCACAGGGTAAGCTGAGCGTGATTCACGTGGAACATTTGTCCACAGACTTATGCACAAAGCTCAAAAGATTGACTGCCTTAGCGGCAGCTTGATCGGAGCCGGGAAGCCGGTTCTCAGTTCGTCCCAGAAGCGGTCACGCAGCACCTCGGGAAAGACATGGCCCTGGGGCAACGCCTCGCGCACAAACCAACCCGCTTCGCTGATGGATTCGCCCTCGGCGGGATTAGCCGAAACATCGATCTCGCCCGAGACATAGTCGGCGAGAAACCAGAATTTGACGATGCGGCCCCAATCATCGACCAGTTCGTCGATATAGGCCATGGCGCGTGCCCTGACGCGGATGCCGGCCTCTTCAAAGGCCTCGCGCTCGGCCGCTTCGTGCAGTTCCTCGGCCCCTTCGGCGCCGCCACCGGGGCCCGCCCAGAAATCATGTTCGCCGGGCCGAAAGTGGCGCACCAGCAGGATGCGATCATCGCGCAGCGCCAGCACGCCGGCGGATATGCGGTGTTTCATCGTGTCCTCGCGCGCTCAACCGGCCCCAAAGCTCAGCCGATAACTCAGCGCCTCTGCAATATGGGGCCGGGCGACCTTATCCGAGCCCGCCAGATCGGCAAGGGTGCGCGCCACCTTGAGCACGCGATGATAGGCGCGGGCCGACAGATTGAACCGCTCGGCGGCCTGGAGCAGCAGGGACTGGCTTTCGCGATCGGGCTCGACCAGCTTTTCGATGAGGGCAGCCGGGGCCGATGCATTGGTGAGGATATGGCCATGACCCGCATCGGCAAAGCGCTGGTGTTGCCGCTCCCGCGCGGCCGCCACCCGTTTGGCGACATCGGCCGAGTTTTCCGAAACCCCACCTGATCCGATCATGTCGACGGCGCTCACCGCCGGGACATCAATGCGGATGTCGATGCGGTCGAGGAAGGGGCCGGAAACTCGTGCCTGATAGTCGCCCGCACAGGCGGCGCCGCGTTTGCAGCTATGGCCCGGCGTGCCGGCCATGCCGCATTTGCAGGGGTTCATCGCGGCAATGAGCTGGAAGCGCGAAGGATAGGCCACCCGCGCATTGGCCCGGGCGATCACCGTCTCGCCGCTTTCGAGTGGCTGGCGCAGGCTATCGAGCACATTGGGCGCAAACTCGGGCAGTTCGTCGAGGAAGAGAACGCCATTATGCGCCAGGCTGGCTTCGCCCGGCCGCACCTTCAGGCCCCCGCCGACCAAAGCGGCCATGGAGGCCGAGTGATGGGGCGCGCGAAACGGCCGCCGGTCCGAGAGGGCGCCACCAGCCAGTTCCCCGGCGATGGACTGGATCATCGAAATGTCGAGCAGTTCGCGGGCCGACAGAGGCGGCAGTATGGAGGGCAGGCGCGCGGCCAGCATGGATTTTCCCGCGCCGGGCGGCCCAATCATGAGCATATTGTGCCCACCGGCCGCGGCCACTTCGAGCGCGCGCCGCGCCACCGCCTGACCACGCACATCGACAAGATCGGGTAGTTCGCCGGGCGCCACCAATTGGCGGGCAGGCTGGGGGCGCGCCTGCATTTGATGGCCGGTCAGATGATTGGCCAGTGCGATCAGGCTATCCACGGCAATGATATCGACGTCGTCCCCGGCCCAGGCAGCCTCCGAGCCGGAAGCCTGCGGACAGATAATGCCCATGCCCTTGGCGCTGGCGGCCATAGCAGCGGGCAGCACGCCCCCGACATGGGCCAGGCGCCCGTCGAGCCCCAGTTCGCCCAGCGCCAGATAGCCCTCGAGCGCGGCCTGCGGAATGGCGCCCAGCGCGCCCATCAGGGCCAGCGCAATGGGCAGGTCATAATGGCTGCCTTCCTTGGGCAGATCGGCGGGCGCCAGATTGATGGTGATGCGCTTGGGCGGCAGGCCGAGCCCCGACGCGATGAGGGCCGCGCGGACCCGCTCGCCGCTTTCGCGCACCGCCTTGTCGGGCAGGCCAACCAGCACCAGCGCGGAAAGGCCGGGCGCGATATGGGCCTGCACATCGACCGGAACGGCCTCTATGCCCTGAAACGCCACAGTCGTTACGCGGGTGACCATCGGCCCTTGCCCCCAATTGCCGGACCTGACGCTAGCAGATCGTTAACCACCCAGCAAGAACGAAGAGCGAACGGAAGATGGTCTGTTAACCATGCGCGCTGCCACACTGGTTACCCTAAAACTCCATTAACCGGCCCATGTTGAATCAATGTGGAATTGTCCTTGTTGCGTTTGGGTGTTTTCCAGAATGATGCTGTCCCTGTCCCGCTCTGCCTCCGCCGCGTTGCGCGGCGCCGTGATGAGCCTTGCCGTGGTGGCACTGGCCGCCTGTGGCAGCATGGGTGGTCTTTACAGCGCCATCCCCGGCGACAACCGGCCGCATTCGGGCGTCGACCGGGCCCGTTCCATGCCGATCCATGGGATCGATGTGGCGCGCTATCAGGAAAATGTGGACTTTGCCCGGGCGCGGTCGGCCGGCACGCATTTCGTGTTCATGAAGGCGACTGAGGGCAAGGACTATATCGACCCCAATTTCCGCACCAACTGGAACCGGGCGCGCGATGCCGGCATGCCGCGCGGCGCCTATCACTTCATGACATGGTGTTCGCTGGCGTCCGAACAGGCGGCCTGGTTCACCCAGAACGTGCCGTTCGATCCCAGCGCCCTGCCACCGGTGCTGGATCTGGAATGGAACAATCATTCGAGCTGCAAGGTCAAACCGAACAAGGCTGATGCGCTCGAAAAGATCCGGCTGATGCTCGACGTCATGGAGCGCCATACCGGCAAGCTGCCGATCATCTATACCGACATGAATTTCCATCGCGACATTCTGGCCGGCGAATATTTCCCCAATGCCTTCTGGCTGCGCTCGACTGCCGCCGAGCCGCATGAGCGCTATGACAACCGCCCCTGGACCTTCTGGCAATATACCCAGACTGGGGTGGTGCCGGGCGTGCGCGGCGAAGTCGACCGAAACGTGTTCTACGGCTCGACCGAGGACTGGTTGATGTTCCTCCATACCGGCTGCGATCCGCGCGCCATTGCCGCGCTGCAGGCGACCGGCCGCTGTCTGCCCTCAAAATAGGGCGCCATTTGGCGCTACCCAATCTGAGCATCGCCGCATAAGCTTGCGCGGCGAGTTGGGCAAGGAGGGCAGGGCCGATGGGCTTTCTCAACGATTTGGGGCTGGACGGTTTCAGCATCACGCTGATCGGGCTGGGCATATTGCTGGTGCTGGTGCTGTTTGCCGGCGCCAAGACCGTGCCGCAGGGCTATAATTTCACCATTGAGCGGTTCGGCAAATATACCCGCACGCTCAAGGCCGGCCTCAACCTGATCGTGCCGTTCATCGATGTGATCGGCAAGAAGATCAACGTCATGGAGCAGGTGCTGGACGTCCCGCACCAAGAGGTCATCACGCGCGACAATGCGACGGTGACCGCCAATGGCGTGACCTTCTACCAGATCCTGGATGCCGCCTCGGCCGCCTATGAGGTGACCAATCTCGAACACGCCATTCTCAACCTCACCATGACCAATATCCGCTCAGTCATGGGCTCGATGGACCTTGACGAATTGCTCAGTCACCGCGACGAGATCAATGATCGGGTGTTGCGCGTGGTCGATACCGCCGTGTCGCCTTGGGGCGTCAAGATTACCCGCATCGAGATCAAAGATATCGACCCGCCCAAGGACCTAGTCGAATCCATGGGCCGGCAGATGAAGGCCGAGCGCGAGAAACGCGCCACGATTCTGGAAGCCGAAGGCCGGCGACAGGCTGCCATTCTCAAGGCGGAGGGCGAAAAACAGGCCCAGGTGCTGGAAGCCGAGGGCCGACGCGAAGCTGCATTCCGCGATGCCGAAGCCCGCGAGCGCGCCGCAGAGGCCGAAGCCAAGGCCACCCAATTGGTGTCCGAAGCCATTGCTGCGGGCAATGTGCAGGCGATCAACTATTTCGTGGCCAATAACTACATCAAGGCGCTGGAAAAGGTGGCCACTTCGCCCAACCAGAAGCTACTGATGCTGCCGGTCGAGGCTTCGAGCGTGATCGGGGCGATTGGCGGCATTGCCGAGATTGCCCGGGAAGCTTTTGGCGCGGAAAAGCCGGTGCAGCCGCGCGCAACCAGCCGCCCGCCCGCCAGCGCACCTTCCGCAGCGCCGTCTCCTGCGCAGGACTGACGGGAGCGCGCTATGGAGATCGTCAACTTCCTGGTCGAAAACGGCCCCTGGAGCTGGATCGTGGCCGGGCTGGTGCTGCTGGCGCTCGAGCTGGTGCTGCCCGGCGGCTTTTTGCTCTGGATGGGTATTGCCGGCATTTTGACTGGCATCATCACCCTGTTCCAGCCGCTGGCCTGGCCCCTGCAATGGCTGATTTTCGGCGTGCTTTCGCTGGTTTCCATCTATGCCTGGGTGCGGTTGACCAAAAATCGCGCCACCCAGACCGACCGGCCATTGCTCAACCAGCGCACCGAGCATTTCATGGGCCGGGAGGTGGTGCTGGACCAGCCCATTGTCGACGGCTTCGGGCGGCTGACCATGGGCGATACCAAATGGCGTGTCAGTGGCCCCGACCTGCCCGCCGGACAGCGCGTGCGCATCATTGGCGCCGAGGGCGCCGTGCTCCAGGTCGAGCCGGTCTAGGCACTATCCCGCAAGGTTTCATTAACCACAAAATGCAAAGATCGGGACCCGGCCCCATGGGCCTGTTCCGGCTTGCCCATGCCTGCCGGCTTGATCTGCGGAGCGGGACTTGGCCCGGCACGACCTGACAGCGTTGCGAGTATTGCTGGCCAGCACAATTCTGGCCGGTCCGGCGCTGGCTGACCCCCTGATCATTGATGAAACCAGCCTGCGCGAAGACCGGCTGGCGCCCGGGATCTATCCGGCGGCGCCGGTGCCCGAGGAATTTGCCGTGCCCAGCGAACCGGGCCATCCGCCGCTCGAAATCGACTGGTCGGTCGGCCTCAAGGGCAGTTTCAGCAGCAGCACGAGCGGCGAGCGCTTCATCACCACGCTCAATCCGGCCGTTTCGGCAACCCATCAGGGCGTGCGCACTGATCTGGTGCTGGAGGGCGATGCCGAGCTGGTCCGCGACACCGACGGCACGCTAGGTGCCACCGGGCTCGATCTTGATTTTTCTGCCACCACCCGCCTTGATCGCAACACCACGGCCAGCGGCGGGGCCAGCCTGAGCCTGTCGCGCGATCTGCCGTCCGCCCCAGGGCTCGATCCGGTCATCATCGCGCCGCCCCTCAGCGTCACCGGCCGGCTTGATGGCGGTATCGACCGGCAATTCGGCAAATTCAATCTGGGGCTTGAAGGCGCCATCGCCCGCACCGTTTATGGACCCACCAGGCGCAGCGATACCGGGGTCACCGACAATTCGAGCCGGAATGTCTGGGAGGGCGATGCGACCTTGCGTCTTGGCCTGCAGGCCACCCCAATCATCGAGGTGTTCGCCGAAGCCGGGCTGGGCCGCGACTGGTATGATGGCTCCGGGGCAGGCGGTATCAAGGCCGATGCCACCAGCCGCACCCTGCGCGCGGGCCTTTCAGGTCAATGGAACGGCCTGGTTTCGGCCAGCGCTTCAATCGGTGTTGGTCAGCACGATTTCGATGATGGCAGCCTCAATGACATCACCACGCGGCTTTATGACGCCAGTATCACCTATTCGCCCGACCCCACGCTGAACCTGACGGCCGCACTGGCCACCACGGTGGACCCCACCGGTACGGACAGCACGGGCACGGCAAGGGTCGCCCATACCGCCACGGCGAGCCTCGACTATACCGTCAATTCCTGGTTGCGCCTGCGTGCATCAGCCGACTGGGCCCGATCCTGGCTCGAAGGCAGCACGGAAACCGAACAGCGCCATGGCGCCGGCATTGGCGCCGACTATAAGGTCAATGCCCATACCGCCGTGTCTGCTGATTATGGCTATGCCCATCGGGACAACAGCGCCAGCGGAGTTCTCGAAAGCCATACCGTCAGCCTTGGCGTGACGGTGCGACGCTGACCGAAACGGCTAGAGCTGGTCTTCCAGATCGAGCTTGCGCAATTCCTCGACAAAGCCGGGGCGGATATCGGGGCGGTCCAGGGCAAAGACCACATTGGCGGTCAGAAAGCCCAGCTTGGAGCCACAATCAAACACCTTGCCCTCATACTTCACCCCGGTGAAGCGCTGCCGGCCCATCAGGGTCTGCATGGCGTCGGTGAGCTGGATCTCGCCGCCAGCGCCGCGGGTCTGCTCGGCCAGCAGGTCAAAGATTTCGGGCTGCAGGATGTAGCGGCCGGAGATGAACAGGTTTGACGGCGCCTCGTCGCGCTTGGGCTTTTCCACCATGCCATTGATGGCAAAGCCCTCGTCCGGGCCATCGCCGCGCACCACCACGCCATAGGACGAAACGTCCTCCCAGGCGCATTCCTCCACGCCGATGATATTGCCGGCGCGTTCCTCGTAGGCGTCCATCATCTGCTTGAGAACGCCCGGCTTGGCCTTGAAGATCATGTCGGGCAATAGCAGGGCAAAGGGCTGATCGCCCACAATATCGCGGGCGCACCAGACGGCGTGGCCCAGACCCAGGGGCTCCTGCTGGCGGGTAAAGCTGGTGCGGCCCGCAGAGGGCAGATCCTGCTGCAATTCTTCAAGCGCCGCTGACTTGCCGCGCGCCTCAAGCGTTGCTTCAAGTTCGAACTGCTTGTCGAAGTGGTCCTCGATGACGCCCTTGTTGCGGCCAGTGACAAAAACAAAGTGCTCGATGCCGGCCTCGCGGGCCTCGTCAACCGCATATTGAATCAGCGGCCGGTCGACGACCGTCAGCATTTCCTTGGGCATGGCCTTGGTGGCAGGCAGGAAGCGGGTTCCCAGACCTGCAACGGGAAAGACGGCTGTACGGACACGTTTGGACACGCGATGCTCTCCTGAGTGGCATTCGAAGGGTAGTCGGCGTAAAGCTAAATCAACATCTGCCACATTATGTTGCAACCAAATAGCGTTGTGATGCCGGGAGTTAGCGATAAATGACAGTATTGGTTACCGGGGGCGCCGGCTATATCGGAAGCCATATGGTGCTCAATCTGGCCGATGCGGACGAAAAAATCGTCGTGCTGGACAATCTGGTCACCGGCTTTGACTGGGCGATCGATGGGCGCGCGATTTTCGAAACCGGCCATGCCGGGGACACCGAACATGTGCTGGGATTGATCGAAAAGCACGCCATTACCGAGATCATTCATTTCGCCGGGTCGATCGTGGTGCCCGAATCGGTGGTCAACCCGCTGAAATACTACGGCAACAACACTGCCACCTCGCGCAATCTGATCGAGGCGGCTGTCAAGGGCGGGGTGAAGCACTTCATTTTCTCTTCCACCGCCGCTGTTTACGGCATGACCGGGCTGGACCCGGTGGTGGAAGAGACCCCTCTACAGCCGATGTCGCCCTATGGCCGATCCAAGCTGATGACCGAATGGATGCTGGCCGATGTGGCGGCGGCCCATGACATCACCTATGGCGTGTTGCGCTATTTCAACGTGGCCGGCGCCGACCCGCAGAAACGTTCGGGCCAGTCCACGCCCGAGGCCACCCACCTGATCAAGGTCGCCAGCCAGGTGGCGCTCGGCCAGCGCGAGAAGATGGACATTTTTGGGACCGATTATGAAACGCCCGATGGCACCTGTGTGCGCGACTATATCCACGTCACCGATCTGATTGCCGCCCATGCGCTGCTGCTCAAGCATCTGCGCGGCGGGGGCGAGAGCACCACGCTCAATTGCGCCTATGGCAGGGGCTATTCGGTGCGCGAAGTGGTGGATACGGTACGCAAGGTCTCCGGGGTCGATCTGCGCGCCGATGAAGGCCCGCGCCGCGCCGGCGACCCGGCCTCGATCACCGCCACGGGCGAAAAGGTGCGGCAGATGCTGGGCTGGGTGCCTCAGCACGATGACCTTGAGGAAATCGTCGATACCGCCTTTAACTGGGAGCGGCATCTGATGACCCGCAATCGCTAGGAGCAGCGCGATGCTCACCCGGCTGGTGGCCCTGATCTGGCTGGCGCTGATGGCGCCGGCTCTTGCCCAGCCGGCGGAGCGATTTGAGGCCTTCCTGGCCGATCTTCGCAGCGAAGCGGTTGCGGCGGGCGTCAACGGCGCTTTTTATGACAGCATAATATCGGGCATGACGCCCGATCCGCGGGTGCCCAGCCTGGTCGAGACGCAGCCCGAATTCACCACCCCGATCTGGGATTATCTCGACGGCCGGATTTCATCTGGCCGGATCGAGCGCGGCAAAACCGCCATGGCGCGCCAGGCAGAGCTGTTTGCGGCGGTGGGCCAGGCCTATGGTGTCGACCCCTATGTACTCGGCGCCATCTGGGGCATGGAGACCGATTATGGTGCCGTGCTGTCCAATGACAATCTGATCCGGCCCATTGTGCGCTCGCTGGCCACCGTCGCCTGGCAGCGTCGCAGCCGGTTTGTCGAGGACAAGGCCGATTTCATCGCTGCGCTGAAACTGACAGCGGCCAATGGCGGGGTGTCGCCGGTGGGCTCCTGGGCCGGGGCGATAGGGCATTTGCAGGTCAACCCATCCAATGTGCTGGCGCATGGCACCGACGGGGATGGCGACGGCCGTGTCGACCTGCGCGCTTCCCTCGCCGATGCCCTGGTCACCAGCGCGATCTATCTCCGCCGGCTGGGCTACCAGCCCGGGCTCGATTGGGGTTTTGAGGTCGTGGTGCCGGCCAGTTTCGATTATCTGCTGGCCAGCCGCGAGCAATTGCGGCCCGTCTCCTTCTTTGCCGAGCGCGGCATTGTCCGCGTGGCCAATCGGCAATTTGCCGATCTCTCCACCCCGGTGTTTCTCTATGTCCCGGCTGGCCGGGACGGCCCGAAATTCCTGATGACCGCCAATTACCTGGTGTTCAAGGGCTATAATTTCTCCGACAGCTACGCCATGGCGGTGGCGCATCTGACCGACCGGCTCAAGGGCAGCGGGCCCTTCGTCGCGCCATGGCCGCGCAATACGCAGTTTCCCAATCTGGCGCAGCGCCAGGCCATTCAGCAGGCGCTGCAGCAGCTGGGCCATTATGACGGGGCGGTGGATGGCCGCATCGGCCCGATCACCCAGGCCGCCTATGCCCGGTTTCAGGCGCAGCGCGGCGAGATTGCCGATGGCTTCGTCACCCGCGCCGCTTTCGAGGCCCTGAGTGCCGCGATCCGGTAACGGGGTGGCGAGCGGCGTGGTCAGGACCGGGCGCTGGTGCTAAAAGGCGGCCATCGCAGCTTTGCGGAAATGGGTATGAAACGGTTCGTTCTGGGTCTTCTGATTAGCCTTGTCATCCTGGCCGATTTCGGCCCGGCCTGGGCGCAACCTATCCTGGATGACCGCATGCTGGTGGCCCAGGCCGAGCAGCCACGCCGCCGCACCCTATTTGACCTGCTGTTTGGTGACGAACCCGAAGCGGCGCCACAGGTGCGCCAAACCCAGCCCCGCCAGCAGACCGCTCCAAGCCGGGCCCCGGCGCCGGCGCCGGTGGCGCTGCCGCCGCCCAAGCCGGCCGCCGACAAGGCGGAAGACGCCACGCGCCTTGCCGTATTCGGCGATTCGCTGGCCATTGATCTGGCCAAAGCACTGGAGCGGTTTTACGCGGAGGACCCCAATCTTGTCGTTATCGGCCAAGGGGTTAGTTCCTCGGGCTTCGTGCGCGACGACTATTTCGATTGGAATGCCGCGCTGAGCGAACAGATTGCAGCCGACAGCTTTGATCTGGCTGTGGTGATCATCGGCATCAATGATAATCAGGCGCTTCGCAGCGGCGGACAATCCTACGATCCACTGAGCGAAGGCTGGACCAATGCCTATCAAGCCCGGCTCAATCGGTTTCTCGAGCAGCTACGGGCGGCGCGCAAACCGGTGATCTGGATGGGCATGCCGCCCATGTCGCGCAGCCAGTATTCGGCTGCGATCAACCAGATCAGCGCCTTGCACCGGTTGGCGGCGTTTTCCGGCGGGGCCGAGTATCTCGATATCTTTGATCGCTTTGCCGATGAGAATGGCAAATACACCGCCTATGGCCCCGATGTGAACGGGCAGAACGCCCTGATGCGCAAAGATGATGGGATCCACTTCTCCTCGGCCGGCTCGGACAAGCTGGCCTTCTATATCAGCCAGGCGATGCGCAGCTTTTATCGCGGCGGCCGGGTGAGCGTGGCCGTGGTCGATCCGCTGCAAGGGACCGATGCGGCGGCGATGCTGCGCCCACCCTTCCAGGGTCTGGGGCAGATCCGGCTGCTTGAAGTGGCCGGTACGGTGATGCCGCTGGGCCGGGCGCCGGAACGGGCCGGCGATCTGCTGACAGCCGGCGCCCCTATCAGCGCCCCGGCCGCATTTCCGCTTGAGAGCCTGCTTGAGGCGCCGGTCGGCCGTGTCGATGCCTTCGGTGTCGGTGTTTCACCCGCAAGCGAAGCCGAGCCGGTGAACAGCGCGCCCTAAAGCGTGGCGGTGATCGGGGTGAGCATTTCGGAACGGACGGCACCGGTTCCGGCCACGCTTGTGGCCATGATGGCAAAGATCAGCAAAGCCAGGGCAGCAGCGAGACGCATATGGAAAAATCCCTATCCGTAGAACTGCGCTATTCCTGCGTCCGGATCCGTCACGGTGCAATCACAGCGTTAAGACTTGCTTAACGCCGACAATTTTCAGCAAATTAGCGGCATTGGCCGCCTAGCCGCCCAACAGGCCGCTGGCCTTGATGCCATCGAAGACGAATTGCACCGCAAGAGCGGCAAGCAGAATGCCGACGACGCGCGAGACCACCGACAGGCCGGTGAGGCCGAGCAGGCGCTGGATCGGAATGGCAATGAGAAGGGTCAGCCAGCACAGGGCCAGGATCACCACGATGGCCGCCAGCACCAGCCAGAAGTCGAGATCGGATTTGGCGCCGGTGGTCAGAAGGATAACGGCGGAGATTGCGCCGGGGCCGGCCATCAGCGGCATGGCCAGGGGAAACACCGAAATATCCTGGCTCTGGCGCGCTTCGCGTTCTTCTTCGTCCGTGGTGCCGGTGCCGCCCGAATGGCGGGCAAACACCATGTCGATGGCAATCAGCAGCAAGAGCACGCCACCAGCGGTGCGC
>JACLAD010010680.1_pt1 | contig 19974 bp, 14 predicted proteins | sample 8027901 | NCBI WGS metagenome assembly JACLAD01 (sample SAMN15725071, study PRJNA655200) | protist metagenome | isolation source: fluorescence activated cell sorting (FACS) single amplified genomes of... | place: Spain: Blaines Bay Microbial Observatory, Mediterranean Sea | collected 2016-07-05 | reverse complement strand
GCGGCTTTCCCGATCCTATTAATTCTGGCGATCTTTATGTTCTTTATGCGACAGATGCAGGGCGGTGCTGGCGGTAGAGGCGGCCCGATGAGCTTTGGTAAAAGCAAGGCAAAACTATTGACCGAAGATCAAATAAAAACCACCTTCGCTGATGTGGCGGGTGTCGATGAAGCCAAGGAAGACGTGGGTGAGTTAGTAGAATTTCTAAGTGATCCCGGCAAGTTCCAGCGCCTAGGGGGAAGAATCCCCAAAGGGGTGTTGATGGTAGGTCCTCCGGGAACCGGTAAAACCCTGTTGGCCAAGGCCATAGCGGGTGAGGCCAAAGTACCCTTCTTCTCCATCTCGGGTTCGGACTTTGTTGAAATGTTTGTTGGCGTCGGCGCCTCGCGGGTTCGTGACATGTTCGAGCAGGCCAAGAAGCAGGCTCCCTGTATTATCTTTATCGACGAAATTGATGCTGTGGGCCGTCACCGCGGTGGTGGTTATGGCGGCGGCAATGATGAGCGCGAGCAGACACTCAACCAGCTATTGGTGGAAATGGATGGCTTTGAGGGCAACGAGGGGGTGATTGTAATCGCCGCAACCAACCGTCCCGATGTGCTGGACAAAGCCCTACTGCGTCCTGGTCGCTTCGACAGACAGGTCTATGTTGGATTGCCAGATATTAGAGGCCGTGAGCAGATTTTAAAAGTCCACGCTCGCAAAGTGCCTCTGGATGATGCCATAGACCTGTCGGTATTAGCGCGGGGAACTCCGGGTTTCTCTGGAGCCGATCTGGCAAATCTAGTCAATGAGGCTGCGCTATTCTCCGCCCGCGCCAACCGGCGTCTGGTGACTATGGAGGAATTCGAAAAAGCCCGTGACAAGATTATGATGGGGGCTGAAAGGCGCTCCATGGTAATGTCGGAGAAGGAGAAGATTAACACCGCCTATCACGAGGCCGGTCATGCAATCATTGGCCGTCTGGTGCCGGAACATGATCCAGTGCACAAAGTGACTATTATCCCTAGAGGCAGAGCTCTAGGGGTCACCCAGTACTTGCCCGAAGAGGACAGGTACAGTATGAGCCGTCGGCAACTTATCAGTCAGCTGTGCAGTCTTTTCGGTGGGCGTATTGCCGAGGAGCTAATCGGTGGTGCCGATGCGGTGACCACTGGCGCCTCCAACGATATCGAAAGAGCTACCCAGTTGGCGCGCAATATGGTCACCAAGTGGGGACTTACCGATAACATGGGCCCCGTTCTCTATGGTGAGGATGAATCTCAGGCTCCCGGTGGCGGCAACACCCATTACTCTGAGGATACCTCTCGCGAAATTGACCAAGAGGTGCGCACCATACTGGATAATGCTTACAGCAACGCCCAGAAGCTGCTGGAAGATAACCGAGATATACTCGAAGCTATGAAAGATACACTGATGGAGTACGAGACCATTGATGCTGACCAAGTGGATGATCTGATGGCGCGACGCAAGGTTCGACCACCTCATCAGTGGGATGACAACGACCGAGAACCTCCCAGTGGCACTGCGGATGTCAAAAAAGACAGGGTTAAGGACAGTGGAATAGGCGGACCCGTAGAGGATCTGTAATCTGATTGCCGTAAAGCCCCAAGCTCAAAAGGCTATTGGGGCTTTTTCATCACAATAAAAACCATGTCCCAACCAATCAACCAGCTCAACTGCAGAGGCAAGATCCTCGATCTGTCAACGCCTTCAGTGATGGGTATCGTCAATTTGACGCCCGATTCTTTTTCGGATGGCGGTCAATTCTATGCGGACCGACAGCTAAACCAGGACAGTATCTTATACAGCGTCGAAAAAATGCTGAACGATGGTGCCGATATAATTGATTTGGGAGGCGAATCCACCCGTCCCGGTGCTCAACCGGTATCAGTGGATCAGGAGTTGGAGCGAGTAATTCCAGCCCTAGAGAGACTGACTGCAAACTTCGATAGCATCTATTCCATAGATACCAGCACCCCTGAAGTGATGCGAGAGGCAGCCACTGCTGGTGCCCATATGATCAATGATGTGCGTGCCCTGGGACGGCCGGGTGCACTGGATGCCGCTGTGGATACCGGCTTGCCGGTTTGTCTAATGCATATGCAAAATGACCCCCAGTCTATGCAAAACAGTCCCAGGTATGAAAATGTGGTCGCTGAGGTTGTGGCGTTTTTGAACCAGCGAAAGTCGCTCTGTCTAGAGGCGGGCATAGAAGCTAATCAGTTACTTTTCGATCCCGGATTTGGCTTTGGTAAAACACTGGCGCATAATTTAGCCCTATTTGATGCCCTTGGAACCTTTGCACAGCAGGGTCATCCCATTGTGGTAGGCGTCTCGCGTAAATCGATGATTGGGCAACTGCTCAATGCAGATATGGATCAAAGGTTGATAGGAAGTGTTACTATGGGGGTCTTAGCGGCACAAAAGATTCAGGCCGCCGGGGGTTCAATTATCCTCAGGGTTCACGATGTCAAAGAGACGGCCCAGGCCCTAACTATTTTAAAAAAATCTGGATCGAGCTAAGGGAAATAGATAACCGATGAAAAGAAAATATTTTGGTACTGACGGTATTCGCGGCCGAGTAGGGGCGCACCCAATCACCGCCGACTTTGTGTTAAAGCTGGGCTGGGCGGCAGGTAAAGTATTGACTCGCCATGCAGATGGCACCAAAAATCGGGTGATTATCGGTAAGGACACTAGGGTCTCTGGCTATATGTTTGAGTCAGCACTGGAGGCAGGACTGATTGCCGCCGGAGTCAATGTGGATCTGCTGGGCCCTATGCCGACACCGGCAGTCGCCTATCTCACCAGAACCTTCCGCGCCGCCGCTGGCATAGTGATCAGTGCCTCCCACAATCCGGTTGAGGATAACGGCATAAAATTTTTCGCAGAGGATGGTTTTAAATTACCCGATGCCATCGAGCTTGAAATAGAGGCATTGCTCGACAAACCCCTGGTCACAGAGGGCGCTGATAATTTGGGCAAGGCCCGCAGAATCAACGACGCGACTGGCCGTTATATTGAATTCTGTAAAGCGACCCTGCCCCAGGGATTCAATATGAAGGGATGGCGAATTGTATTAGATTGCGCCCATGGAGCCACATACAATGCAGCGCCTCAGGTATTTAAAGAATTGGGCGCCACAGTCATTGCCCTGGGCAACGCCCCAGATGGTTTTAATATCAACCACCAGTGTGGATCTACCCATATGCAAGCTCTCCAGCAGCGCGTGGTGGAAGAGCAGGCTGATTTTGGTGTGGCCCTCGACGGCGATGGAGACCGGGTACTATTTGTCGACGGTAGTGGTCAGGCGGTAGATGGTGATGAACTGCTCTACATTATTGCCCAACAGCGTCATGCCGCTGGCAACTGCGATGGTGTGGTGGGTACCCAGATGAGCAATCTGGGTTTGGAGCTGGCCCTGCAACAACTGGAGATACCTTTTGTGCGCAGTAAAGTTGGGGATCGCTATGTGGTTGAAGCCCTGAGAGATAATGGTTGGAGCTTGGGGGGTGAGAGCTCGGGGCATATTCTGTGCGGCGAACTCAATACCACTGGGGATGGCATTGTATCGGCACTGCAAATCTCGCTGGCCCTCTCCGAGAGTGGAAAATCCCTATCTGAGCTCAAAGCGGGCATGAATAAGTTTCCCCAAACCATGATTAATGTGGCACTGCCCCGAAAGATAGATATTGATGGCAATCAAGAAATCAATAGCGCGGTGACAGCGGCGGAACAACAACTCAATGGTCGCGGCCGAATCCTGTTGCGACCCTCGGGTACTGAACCGGTGGTTCGTGTCATGGTGGAAGGTGAAGATAACGCTCTGGTCAGCCAACTAGCCACAGAGATAGCGAAAACGGTAGAACAACAGGTGTCTGCGTAGCGCGAACCAATTTTGACGGTCTTACCAGTTGTATATTGCCCATTTGTCGGGTAGCATTCGCAACCCTTTGGCAATCCCCCTAAAATAGGAGCGTGCGGATGGCAAAATCGCTGTTGGCAGGCAACTGGAAAATGCATGGAACAGCGGAGTCGGCGGCTCAATTAGCCTCCGATATCGCCGACGGTTTGACGCTTGAGGCCCCGGAGACCATTGTGTTCCCGCCTCTGGTGCATCTGCCGCTGGTAATTGCCGCGTTAGCCGATAGACCCGCTATTGCAGTAGGGGCGCAAAATGTAAGCCAGTACCCAGAGGGTGCCTACACTGGCGAGGTGTCGGCACAGATGTTAGCTAATCTGGGCTGTCGTTATGTCTTGGTGGGTCACTCGGAGCGACGCACGCTATTCGGCGAAACCGACCAACTGGTGGCAGAGAAATTTGCCGCCCTTCAGGGCGCGGGACTGATCCCGATTCTCTGTGTTGGTGAAACTCTGGATCAGCGTCAGCAGGGATTGACCCTAGAAGTGGTCAAAAGGCAGATTGATGCGGTTGTTGCCAGAGTGGGATTAGAACATGTCTGTCAGTCTGTAGTGGCCTATGAACCGGTGTGGGCCATCGGTACTGGCGAGACCGCAACCCCTGAGCAGGCCCAGGAAGTCCACGCCTATATCCGTGGACAGTTGACAGAGCGGGGGCAATCAACCCGGTTGCTATACGGCGGCAGTGTCAATGCCGATAATGCAGCTGCGCTGTTTGCGCAACCGGATATAGAGGGTGGTTTAGTGGGTGGTGCCTCATTGCAGGCACAACAGTTTTTGAAAATTGCACAACAGATGGTCGAGCAAGGGTAATGGAACAGTTTATTTTAATTTTTCACTTTGTAATTGCGGTGGCAATTATCGGATTGATATTGCTTCAGCAGGGTAAGGGTGCAGAGGCTGGTGCCTCATTTGGTGCCGGTGCCTCACAAACAGTTTTTGGTAGTTCGGGCAGCTGGAATTTCTTTAGCAAAATGACCGCTATTCTAGCCATAATCTTCTTTGTCACCAGTATCAGCTTGGCGGTAGTGGCCAAGAATCGAACGCTGGTGGATGATATCTTACTGCCTCAACTGCAGGAAATTTCCAGTCAACCAGCTACTGAAAGTGCCATTCCAGAATTGGAGTTGGAAACCGATAGCGAGTTGCCCTCAGTGGATCAATTGGAAATTCCTGTTGAACAATAATAGATATGCCCAAGTGGTGGAATTGGTAGACACGCTATCTTGAGGGGGTAGTGGCGCAAGCCGTGCCGGTTCAAGTCCGGCCTTGGGCACCATTTAGACTTTTCAAACCATTCCAAATTGCCTCAAAACCCTTTATTTTTAAGGGAATTTAGAGGAATTCCTTTTCAAGCTGTTTCACTGTTTTTCTTACTTTTTCAGCTCTTCTGGTGCTATCAGTTCAATTTCTATATTTGTAGCACCAAATGAAGCTTAGCGCCCTTGAAATCAAACGATTATCTGCACAGGACAAAGACTACTGGATCAGTGATGAGAAAGGTCTGCGTCTGCTGGTTAAGCGCAATGGTGCTAAATACTGGCGCTTAAAGTATCGTTATCAAGGTAAGCAGAAAACCTTGGCATTGGGTGTGTATCCTGACGTGAGCCTTGCTGATGCGCGCTCTGCAAGAGATAAGGCGGGAGTAGCTCTCTCGGAAGGGGTTGATCCCTCACAAGAGAAAAAACTTAATGTCAATCCCGCATTAAAACCACTGGAAGATAGTGAACGCTTTTCTGTACTGGCCTTGGCTTGGTGGAAACACCAGAGAGGCACTTGGACAGAGGATCATGCACAGCGTGTTTGGGTTCGACTCAGGGATAACAGCTTTGATCTCATGGACAGAAAGTCCATGAAACAGATTGACCCCCAAGATATCTTAGCGGTGGTCCGTGGCATTGAATCTCGCAATGCTTTGGATGTCGCTTCAAGAGTGCTACAGGATATACGCCGTGTTTTTCGTTATGGTGTTCAAATGGGCATACTTGCAACCAATCCCGCTTTCGAACTCAGTGGGATCGTCAGAACTCGAAAGACCCAGCATCGGGCCTCCTTGGCTGTTGATGAATTAGGTGGGTTTCTTTGTGATCTCCAGCATTACCATCAACAAGGCCGCTTGTTAACTCGGCTGGCACTCCAATTACTGATATACACCTTTGTTCGTCCCGGGGAACTACGCGGTGCTCGTTGGAGCGAGTTTGATTGTAAAGCAAGGCTATGGCGCATTCCTGCAGGACGGATGAAAATGAGAGCCGAACATTTAGTGCCGTTATCGACTCAAGCGATTGCCGTGTTAGAGGAAATTAAGCCGATTACTGAGCAATATGACTTGGTTTTTCCTTCAGAGAGGAATCGAGACGAATGCATTTCAGACAATACCATGCGTAGAGCGATGATGCGTATGGGCTATGATGGAAAAATACTAGGGAAATCAAAAGCTACTCCCCATGGTTTTCGTGCTAATGCTGCATCAATACTGAATGAACAGGGGTTTAATCCTGATGCAGTAGAGCGACAGTTGTCCCATATGGAACGTAATGGTGTTAGAGCAGCTTATACTCACCATGCGCGTTATCTGGAAGAACGGGAAACTATGATGCAATGGTGGGCGGATTATTTGGATGAAGCAATGATTAAAGCTGCGCAAGCTAGACTACTTGCCGGTTAGTGAGTCGTGCCTGAAAAAGGGCTTTTTTCGCCCCATACTGTGTTGCGTTGCGACTTCCCGTGCTCATGTACTCCTATGTACACTGCGCTCTGGCTTCTCATGCGCCTTGTCTGGAACAAAAACCTCTCATTTTTCATGATCGACTCATTACCCATTCTTTGACTTCATTATAACGCCAGCCTACGCTACCAATACTTAAGCTGACACGATGGGGAAATTCGCCTTTATTCTCCAGTCGCCACAGTGTGGTTCGAGATAAGCCGGTTATTTCCTGTACTTCTCGAGCACGAATAATACGATCAGGTGTGGGTTCTGGTATATTGCGTTCTATCTCTTGCTGAGTGAGGTCATTAGTCCTCGCCGCTTCACTCACCGTAGTTTGACCTCGGTATATCTGACGTATTAGTTCTGCTTTACGTTTTGCTGTCCAACGTTTGACTTCCGGTTCTTTCATCATGCCTTACTCCTTTAATGGAGCGACTATAGCATGTGCAGTTATTTACTGGGTCATTACAAGCCACGCTAAAAATTGCCGAAAAAGCTGATTTGGTAGTGCAACCCGTCACTGCCTGAGCCAAAGACTTGAAATTGGCAATCAAGCTGTTTTATCAACTGGTACAGAAGGGTATATCATCCCAAAAGCTAGTCTTTGTGCTGGTGCGTATCGGCTGAACCGCAGAGCTTAATAGAGCAAAAGCCTACCTAAACAAGGTTGAAATTGACGGCAAGAAAATCAAGCTGGTATCCAGCCATATCACAGAACAGGTCGGATACAGGACAGCTATCAGCGATGGACTCGCCATAACAGAAACTCCCTACCCATCGCTTAACGAATCCGCTAAGGCCGTGATTCACCAGATTTTAACTTTGCTAATCCATTAAACCATGACAGAAAATAACCCATTCAAAGCCATTAAAAAATGAGCATCAGCTCACAAGGGGAGAGGACTGCAGGAACCCCCTAAACCCGAAGATATGACCCCTTCTCCTCACAAGAAAGAACATAGCCCAGCCGTGGAAGCTAACACACCAAGGCGCAGCTATAGAATTTGAACCGTTATCAGTGAGGAGTCAGGTGCTGACCTTGAAAAAGTCATGATCAGGATACGCGAGGAGACAGGGAAGAAGCCCAAACAAGCAGAAGCATTGGAAATGGCTATTCAGGCATTAAAAAACGAATATAGAATGTAAGCTGTGTTACGATCAATATCCATCAAAAGTGGTGCTATATCCGTCCTAGTTTCGGATTTGAACTTGATTCAATTTACATAGCCAAAAGGGACTGGTGCTACATTTGGTGCTACCAGTTATCCTTTTTATTGAAAAATTTATTATTTATCAACTATTTGAGATATTTTTTCAAGTCCGGCCTTGGCACCATATAAAAAATTACAACGACCCGCATTTCAACAGCTCCATGCTGATGCTCTACTCTCATTCCTCTCTCCTGTTCCAGATATTCTGTGTATCAAGATGCCATCTGCCTATCTATAATGTCGAATTTCACTATAAGATCAACACAGGAGCAACATTTCGATGATGGGCAAATTGATCGCTGGAACCCTAGGATGGGTGTTGATAGGCCCAATTGGCCTATTTATTGGCCTATTTATTGGCCTGTTTGTTGGCCATCGATTTGACCGGGGCTTGGGGGGGCTTATCCAGCCAATGTCTCGCGCACAGCAGCAGCGCATAAGTGACAGTTTTTTTGTCACAGTCTTTTCATTGCTCGGTCATCTGGCCAAGTCCGATGGCCGCATTTCCAAAGCTGAAATAAATCAAGCGGAAGCACTGATGGCCCGTATGGGGCTGACCGCACAACACCGTCGAGAAGCAATTGAGTTATTCCAGGGCGGTGCACAGTCAGATTTCTCTTTGGATCAAACTATGCAGGCCTTTGTCGCCATTTGCGGACGTCAAAATAATCTCAAGCGCTCACTGCTCAATTATCTGATTGCTCTGGCATTGGCCGATGGGGAGTTGCATTTAGCCGAGCGGCAAGCATTGCAAAAAATTGCCGCCTATCTAGGTTTTTCTGAAGCGCTATTCAGTCGATTCTTAGAAATGATTATGGCTCAGGCTCAATTTAAAGGGTCGGGCAACACATCGGCACCTAACTATCCCGGCCAACTTCAGGCAGCCTATAAGGCGCTGGGGGTATCTGAATCACAGACAGATGCAGAGATAAAGAAAGCCTATCGAAAATTGCTCAGTGAAAATCATCCGGATAAGTTGATCGGCCAGGGGATGCCCGCCGATATGGTTAAATTGGCCACCGAACGTACCCAAGAAATTCGCAAGGCCTACGAAACTATAGTTTCCAGCCGAAAATAATAAACCAGCGCCTCACAGCGCAGATAAAAAGTGCGCTGCGAGGCTCTATTCAGTTGACCTACACAAGCCCTGTACCTATAATGCGCGTCCTTTCAAGGCAGGTGCGCATTGCGTACTTGAGTATAGGTGCGGGATGGAGCAGTCTGGTAGCTCGTCGGGCTCATAACCCGAAGGTCGTTGGTTCAAATCCAGCTCCCGCTACCAATTTTAGTCTCTTGATGTGATTGGTAAGAGGCAGTGAATTTTTTGCTAGCTCTCGGCCAGTGGAATATGCCGAAAGTAGCACAGTGGAGTCAGTAATCTGGAGTTTAGATTAGCTCTGCTGATGAGACAGTTAGCGCCGGGTCCGGTGCGTATCGAGGAGCCCCATTTTGGGGCTTTTCTTTAGGTGAGTGTAAATGGGCCGCGGGCCCATTTTTGTTTATTTGGAGATCGAAGTGGCAGCGAGTAATAATGGGTTAAAGCAACTGCTAGAGCCGGTAATCGCTGCACTGGGGTGTGAGCTCTGGGGTATAGATCTACAGATGGGCGGCAAGCGAAAAGTGCTCAGATTGTATATCGACCGCGAACAAGTCGGCGTTGGTATCGATGACTGCGAGCGAGTTAGCCGACAGGCCAGCGCGGTCCTCGATGTCGAAGATTTGATTGCTGGAGAGTATGTTTTGGAGGTCTCTTCCCCGGGTATGGATCGGCCGCTATATGAGCTCGATCAATACGTCAAATATTTGGGAGAGGAAATCTCCCTGCGGTTGCGGTTTCCCTACGAGGGCCGGCGCAACTACAAAGGTCGCCTGAAGGCCGTAGAGGGCGATGAAATTGTGTTGCTGGTAGCAGATAATGAATTCTTGTTCCCAGTTGAAGGCATCGAAAAGGCCAACCTGATTCCTCAGTTTTGAGGTGCGTGGAGTTTGAACATGAGTAAAGAAATTTTAATGGTAGCGGAAGCCGTATCCAATGAAAAAGGTGTGGATAGGGGCATAATTTTTGAAGCCATAGAACAGGCATTGGCCATGGCTACCAAAAAACGCTATGAAGAGGGTGCCAATATCCGCGTGCAGATAGACCGCGAGACTGGAGACTATGAATCCTTTCGCTGGTGGGATGTGGTCGCCGACGATGAGCTAGCAGAATTGGGAACTCAGTTCACCACCGAAGAAGCTCTTGAGAAGGACGCAACCCTTAAAGTGGGTGATGTATTTGAAGAGCCCGTTGAAAATATCGCCTTTGGTCGAATCGCCGCCCAAACAGCCAAGCAGGTGATTGTACAGCGGGTAAAAGATGCCGAACGCAACCTGATTATTGATCGTTTTCGCCATCGGGTTGGCGAGTTGTTAAACGGCACAGTCAAAAAAGTTACCCGCGATCATATTGTGGTGGATTTTGGTGATAATGCCGAGGGGTTGCTGCCCAGAGAAGAACTGGTGGGGCGTGAAATCTTCAGAGTCAACGATCGCACCAGAGTGATTTTATCTGCCATCCGTGAAGAAAACCGTGGTCCTCAGCTACTGGTATCTCGGGCGGTCCCAGAAATGCTAATTAAATTATTTGAGATTGAAGTGCCAGAGATAGCCGAGGGTGTTATCGAGATTAAAGGCGCAGCCCGCGACCCCGGTCAGCGTGCCAAGATTGCGGTGAGAAGCAAAGATGCACGTATTGATCCAGTGGGTGCCTGTGTGGGTATGCGTGGGGCACGGGTTCAAGCAGTCTCCAATGATCTCGACGACGAGCGAGTTGATATCGTGTTATGGGACGACAATCCGGCCCAGCTAGTAATCAATGCCATGGCGCCAGCCGAGGTTGAATCCATTGTTGTGGACGAAGATAGCAACTCTATGGATGTAGCAGTCAATGAAGATAATTTAGCTCAGGCTATTGGTAAAGGTGGTCAGAATGTGCGTTTGGCATCGGAACTCACCGGTTGGATTATCAATGTAATGACCCTTGAAGAAGCTACTGAAAAACAACAGACAGAATCTTCCAGCATTGTTGAAACCATTATGAACGCGCTGGATGTGGATGAGGATGTTGCGGTGGTTTTGGTTGAGGAGGGCTTCACCAGTATTGAAGAAGTGGCCTATGTACCCCTTGAAGAGATGAGTGCTATTGAAGGCTTCGATGTGGATATTGCTGAAGAGTTGCGCGGCCGTGCTAAAGACGCCCTGTTGACCATGGCGCTGGCCAGTGAAGAGCAGTTGACCAAAGTTGAGCCCGCTGAAGATCTTCTGACTATGGAGGGTATGGATCAAACTCTGGCCTATAAACTGACAGCCAAGAATATTGTCACCATGGAGGACTTGGCTGAACAGGCGATTGATGATCTGATGGATATTGATGATATGGATGAAGAGAGAGCGGCAGCGTTGATTATGACTGCCCGTGCACCTTGGTTCGAGTAGTAGTATTACTATCGGGTCTGACAAGAGGGAAAGACAATGGCTGAAGTGACAGTAAATGAATTAGCGAAAACCGTAGGCGCTTCTGTTGACCGTCTTCTAGCACAAATGAAAGAGGCTGGATTAGACCACTCCTCGGCAGATGCGACGGTCTCAGATGAGGAAAAGCAAGTTCTGTTGAAATATCTCAAGAGCCTGCACGGTGAGAAATCTGGAGAGCCGAAAAAAATAGTACTGCGCCGCAAGACCCTCAGTACCCTCAAATCCGGAAGCCGGAAAACTGTCAATATCGAGGTGCGTAAAAAGCGTACCTATGTTAAGCGCAGTGACGAAGAAATAAAGATTCAAGCGCAGGCAGAGGCTGAAGAGAAAGCCCGCAGTGACCAGAACACAGCGCCAGAGCCTTCTTCTGGTATAGATGATGTAGAGCAAAAGCGTCAGTCGGCGATTGAAAAACGCCGCCATGCTGAACTTGAAGCCCAGCGAATTGCTGAGGAGGCGGAAAAGGCTAAGCTAGAGGAGGAGGCGCGCAAGGCTGCCGAGGCCGCAGCTGCGCTACAGAGTGAGGAAGCTAAAAAATCTGCTAAGCCCACCAAGACCACTGCGCCCGCTGCAGCGCCGGCATCGACACCTGACAGGGGACGCCGCCACGGCAAGCCCAGTGATGAGGATGAGGATTTAATCGCCAAAAAGGCGGCTAAAAAGCCATCTCTAAAAATTGGAAAAAAGAAGGGACGCATACAGCTAGACGATGCTATCGATGATCAGGCGGCCACTCGGAGCTTGAAATCGTCCACCGTTCTCAAAATTGACAACAAACATCTGTTCCAAAAACCTGTGGAGAAGAAGATTCTTGAGGTTGCAGTACCGGATGAAACCAGTGTTGCAGATCTAGCCCAAAAAATGGCGCTTAAATCGACACTGGTGATCAAAGAGTTGATGAAATTGGGGGTTATGGCCAATATCAATCAGGTTATAGATCAGGAAACTGCTTTCCTAGTCGTGGAAGAACTGGGTCATACCCCGGTTGCCGCCGCTGATGAATCATTGGAAGACGCTCTCGCTAAACAGTTTGAAGAAGTCAACAATCAGGGCGATCAGCAACCCAGAGCACCCATAGTCACAGTGATGGGCCATGTGGATCATGGTAAAACATCATTGCTGGACTCCATTAGAAAATCTCGAGTTGCCTCTGGCGAGGCCGGGGGGATCACCCAGCATATTGGCGCCTACCATGTAGATACGCCAAAGGGGATGATCACTTTCCTAGATACCCCGGGACACGCGGCATTTACTGCCATGCGCGCGCGGGGTGCCCAGAGTACCGATGTTGTTATTCTGGTGGTAGCTGCCGATGATGGCGTAATGCCGCAGACTGAAGAGGCTATTCAGCATGCCCGGGCAGCAGGTGTGCCGCTAGTAGTGGCAATTAATAAAATGGACAAAGAGGGTGCTGATCCAGAGCGGGTGACCACAGAACTGTCCGCCAAAGAGGTTATACCCGAAGAGTGGGGTGGTGACACGCAGTTTATCAAACTCTCTGCCCACACTGGCGAAGGTATTGATGAATTATTAGAGGCTATCCTACTTCAGTCGGAGTTGCTAGAACTCACCGCGGCGGCAGATGTCCCCGCAAAAGGTGTAATCGTAGAATCTCGTGTGGACAAGGGGCGCGGTGTGGTAGCTACCGCACTGGTTCAACAGGGAACTCTGCGCCGTGGCGACTTTATGTTAGCCGGCGAGAGTGTCGGCAAGATACGCGCCATGACCGATGAATCTGGTAGCTCCACCAATGAAGCGGGGCCCTCGATACCGGTAGAGATACTCGGGCTAGATGAAGCGCCAGAGGCCGGCGATGAATTCTTTGTGGTTGCCGACGAGCGCAAGGCCAAGGAAATTGCCGAACAACGTCAGGCCGCGGCCAAGAAAGAGCGTTTTTCGAGACAACAGGCAGCCAAACTGGAAAATATGTTCACTGATATGGAATCCGAGCAGGTTAATAAGTTGCCGTTAGTGGTCAAGGCAGATGTTCGCGGTTCGCTGGAGGCAATTCTCGGTGCACTAAATGATTTTGCCACCGAAGAAGTGGCAGTTGAGATAGTTGCTTCAGGCGTTGGCGGTATAACTGAATCCGATATTAATTTGGCACTGACCACCAATGCCATTGTGCTCGGGTTTAATGTGCGCGCCGCTAATGCCGCCCGTCAGCTTGCCGAAAAAGAGGAGATTGAGGTGCGCTATTACAGCGTGATTTACAATCTACTAGACGAAGTCAAACAGGCACTATCCGGTATGTTGGCCCCAGAGACCAAAGAGGATATTGTCGGTATTGCCGAGGTTCGCGATGTATTCCGTTCGCCCAAATTTGGCGCTATTGCCGGTTGTATGGTGGTGGAGGGCAGCGTCTACCGCAAAAAACCCATCCGTGTGCTGCGTGATGATATTGTTATTTTCCAAGGTGAACTGGAATCTCTGCGCCGTTTCAAAGAGGATGCCCAGGAAGTTCGAAATGGAATGGAATGTGGTATTGGCGTCAAGGACTACAACGATGTCAAGGCGGGAGACCTGATCGAGGTCTATGAAGTCACCCAGGTGCAGCGCTCACTTTGATGGGCGCGATGATAGATGCCAAGAGAGTTTACTAGATCAGACCGAGTTTCAGATGCCCTTCAACGAGAATTGGCAACCCTGATTCGCGACCATATTCGCGACCCTCGGGTCGGGATGCTCAGTGTCACTGAGGTCGATGTCAGCCGCGATCTTTCGGTTGCCAAAGCCTATATTGCCTTTGTTGGCGAGCGATCCCAGTCACAGATAGATCAAGGGATTAAGGCGCTCAATGGTGCGGCGGGCTATCTGCGCAAACTATTGGCAACCAGCATTTCTCTGCGTACCACGCCTAAATTGACCTTTTTCCATGATCACAGTGGTCATCGCGGGCAACATTTAGAGGCATTGATTGATTTAGCCCTGTCCAACCCTCAGGCCGCTAGCGACTCCTCTGGAGAATCCTAATTTTGGCTCGCCGCCGCCGACATGGCCGTTCAGTAGACGGCATTTTTTTGCTAGACAAACCCTTGGGCCTTTCATCCAATCAAGCACTGCAGCGCGTACGCAGATTATTTAATGCCAACAAGGCAGGCCACACTGGTGCGCTAGATCCATTGGCCACTGGGGTCCTGCCTCTGTGTTTGGGTGAAGCTACCAAGTTTAGCCAATTTCTTCTCGATGCAGAAAAAACCTATCGCAGTACCTATACTTTAGGGGTCGCCACTACAACCGGTGATAGTGAAGGTGAAGTGGTGGATCGGCGAGATGCCTCGGGTATAACCCAGAGACAGGTTGAAACGGCACTCATGGCTTTTACTGGAGAAATTGAGCAGACACCCTCGATATACTCTGCCTTAAAACATCAGGGTCAGCCGCTGTACAAGCTGGCGCGGCAAGGTTTGGAGGTAGAGCGTCAATCGCGGACTATCAGTATCCACCACTATAAGCTACTAGCGTTTAAACCCGGATATAATCCACAGGTGGAGGTAGAGGTACACTGCAGTAAAGGTACCTATATTAGATCCTTAGCTCAGGATTTGGGGGATGCCCTAGGCTGTGGTGCCCATGTCAGTGCCCTGCATCGCGTTCAATCTGGGCCTTTTGATGAGAGTCAAACCATGACTCTAGAGGCACTAGAGGCACTTGCGGCGGATCGGCAACCAACAGAGTTGGATCATCTGTTGTTGCCCACCGATACTGCCGTGGCCGATCGCATGTCAGTCGAATTGGATGAAATTGTTGCTGGCTACTTTCAACTCGGCCAGCCAGTGATGTCAAATAAAGCCTTCCGTCAAGGCCAAGAAGGCGATATAGTGCGCGTCTTTCGCCATGGGGGCACCTTTTTAGGTATAGGTAGAGTTACTGAAGAGGGGAAAGTGGCTCCCAAGCGACTAATTGTTGAGCATGCTCAATAGAACCACTCAAGACATTCCAGAGGTGGTCCAATTGAACTGCAAGTAATTTCGAGCAATTAACAGATGCTCGAGCAAAAGGGCTGACAATATCAGTTCAAATTAGGATGTCTGTAAATATGTGCGGTCATCCTGAATTCCACTAAACCGCATATTGGAGGAGAACTTATGGCACTTAGTGCACAAGAGAAAGCGACAATCGTAGCAGAGCATGGACAGGTAGAGAACGATACTGGTTCCCCCGAGGTTCAAGTTGCCCTGTTAACAGCTAATATTAACAAATTGCAACAACACTTCGCTGATCATCAAAAAGATAATCACTCACGCCGTGGTTTGATTCGTATGGTGAATCAGCGCCGCAAGTTGCTAGACTATCTCAAGTCCAAAGATACCGAGCGCTACAGCGCAGTAATTAAGAAGCTTGGATTGCGTAGATAGTTGCACAAAACAGCGGTGCAACAATAATGTGGTGCCGCTTATTTAAATAGGGTCCACCCTGAACACCAATCCTGTAGGGGCTGATCGAGTTACTTATGGCTATTGCTCATAGATAGCTATAAGTAACCCGAGCAGCAGAAATAGGGCGGGGGATTCAGGTGCTGGCCAGCAAATTATAGAGGTATAAAGATGAATCCCTTAATTAAAAAATTTCAGTATGGAAAACATACCGTAACCCTAGAGACTGGCCGTGTTGCCAGACAAGCAACTGGAGCAGTACTATGCTCAATAGATCAAACCACGGTACTCTGTACTGTAGTGGGTGCCAAAAGTGCTAAACCCGATATGGATTTTTTCCCCCTCGGTGTGCACTATCAAGAGAAGGCCTATGCCGCCGGTAAAATCCCTGGTGGTTTCTTTAAGCGCGAAGGTAGACCCAGCGAGAAGGAAACCCTGACCTCCCGTCTGATTGATCGACCTATTCGACCACTTTTCCCCAATGGTTTTAAGAATGAGGTACAGGTTGTCTGTACCGTTATCTCAGCAGAAAAAGATATTGATCCCGATATAGCTGCCATGATTGGTACCTCGGCTGCCCTTTCCATCTCCGGTATTCCTTTTAACGGCCCCATTGGTGCTGCACGGGTGGGTTACACGGATAGCCAGGGTTACCTGTTAAACCCCAATTATAGTGATCTCGAGGGTTCTTCTCTGGATATGGTGGTCGCTGGTACCCAAGATGCTGTACTAATGGTTGAATCAGAGGCCAGCGAGCTATCCGAAGATATTATGTTAGGTGCGGTGCTATTTGCTCACCAAGAGATGCAAGCGGTTATCAGTGTGATTGAGCAACTGGCTGCAGAGGCTGGCAAACCACGTTGGGATTGGCAGGCCGAACAGCAAAATGTACAGCTTGCTGAGGCATTGGCTGCTACTGTGGGCGATGATTTAGATGCGGCCTACCAAATTGTTGATAAGCAGGCGCGGTCGACCAAACTGGCTGAGCTAAAAGATGCGGCAGTTGCGCAGTTAACAGCTGAGGATCAATTCCCTGAAGATGAATTGAAAGATGCCTTCAAACAGCTAGAAAAAGATATCGTGCGGGGTCGCATTATTCGCGGTGAGCCGCGTATTGATGGTCGCGATACCAAAACCGTAAGAGCTATCCATGTCGAAGTCGATGTGCTGGACCGCGTTCACGGCTCTGCATTATTTACCCGCGGCGAAACCCAGGCGCTGGTCGTGGCAACTCTAGGAGCCAGCCGAGACGCACAGATGATCGATGCCCTCGAAGGTCGTCGCGATGACCCATTTATGCTGCATTACAACTTCCCTCCCTACTCGGTGGGTGAATGTGGTCGCGTTGGCTTTACTAGCCGTCGTGAAGTGGGCCATGGTCGACTGGCGCGTCGCGGTATAGCAGCGGTATTGCCCTCGGAAACTGAGTTCCCCTACGCCATTCGCGTAGTTTCGGAGATTACTGAATCCAATGGCTCAAGCTCCATGGCTTCGGTCTGTGGTTCCAGCTTGGCGCTTATGGACGCAGGTGTTCCTCTTAAAGCCCCAGTTGCCGGTATAGCTATGGGTCTAGTTAAAGAACAGGATGGCTTTGCGGTATTGACCGATATTCTCGGCGATGAAGATCACTTGGGCGACATGGACTTTAAAGTGGCCGGAACTGCATCTGGTATCACTGCACTGCAGATGGATATCAAAATTGAAGGTATCACTGAAGAGATTATGGAGATTGCCCTAGAGCAAGCACTACATGCGCGTCTGCATATACTGGGCGAAATGAATCAGGTTATCTCCCAGGGGCGTGACGAAATTGCCGAGTCTGCACCCAAGATGGGCACCATGCAAATCGATCCTGATAAAATTCGCGATGTGATTGGCAAGGGTGGTGCTACTATCCGCGCGCTGTGCGAAGAGCACAACTCCACCATTGATATCAATGATGATGGCGAAGTTAAGATCTACTCTGAAGATGGCCAATCCCTGGCTGCGGCAACTGATGCCATCACTGCCATTGTGGCAGATCCAGAACCCGGTACCATCTACGATGGCAAAGTGGTACGAATTGTCGACTTTGGTGCCTTTGTCAACTTTATGCCGGGCACAGACGGACTGGTGCATATCTCGCAGATTGCTGAAGAGCGCGTTGAGAAGGTTACCGATTACCTATCCGAAGGTCAGGATGTGCGGGTGAAGGTACTGGAAATTGACAACCGCGGGCGGGTCAAGTTGTCCATCAAGGAAGCCAATCTGGAAGAAGGTCAGCAATAGAATAAACTGCCAAAATATCGGCCGCAAGCTGGAACCTAAACGCACTTTGGGTAAATTGAGTCTGGCTAGGCGGCCGATTGGGGCAGAAAAGGCTATAATGGGCAGAATAGCGGCTCATTATAGGTAAGAAAACAAGAAAGTTAAAGTTAGTAGCTAGGCTTAATCCGATTTACATGTGCTAATGTCACGGACTCAATCGGCGATTGATAATCGGACACATCAAGCCTCTCATACCTATTTGCAGTTGCCTATATATGGTTGGGCGCTTTGGGAGAGACTACTCTCAACCTCAGCGTCTCTAGTCAACTGTTTGGTCGCCCTTTACTTTTGCACTGTTCGTTAAAGCCTTAGCCTATACAGGTTGTAAATTTTAGCGTTGTGCTTCCAAAGCATCTAGGCGGGCGGCCAAGCTGGCATTCTGTGCAGCTAGATCTGCATTTTGTATAACCAAGTTAGCACTTTGCTGTTTCAGTTCTTTAACTGCTTCGATCAACACGGCCGAGAGTTTATTGTAGTCAACGGTTTTATAGCCATCCATATCTTTGCCAATCAGCTCCGGGAACACAGCCTCCACATCCTGAGCAATAACACCAACCTGTGCAGATTCACGCGCCTGTCGCTCGGGGTCTTTCCAATCAAAATGGACACCATTTATCTGTTGCAACTTGTCTAGAGCATTTTCAATGGGTTGGATATTACCTTTCAAGCGACGATCAGAGGAACCTCCATCAACCTTATCATTCAATTCTTGAAGGCCTTTGACCAATAAGGCGGTGAGTCCATAATAGTCAATGCTGTCGACATCGCGATACCCAACAGTATCGGAGGTTGTCCTCCATAGATACGGTAGCAATCGGTCACCACCACTATCTGTTCTGTTTAGAATTCCGTATCGGGGCGTTGTAGGTATATTAGCATCATCAGGCCAGCTAAATTTATATACCTTAAGAAGACCCAGTTTCTCTAGCACATCATTATCAGTTAATTCCTCGTTAACACTATAATCAATACTAGCAGCACCCCAACCACTTAACCACTGGTGATAATGATCACAAGGCATTCGTTGTCTCTCTTCTGGGTTTCTTTGGTCACTTCCCGGAATAAGGTAACAATTCCACCCACCGACTACATGAATGGGTAGGCGTTTTTTACCACCATCGGGATTTTGCTGTCCCCTCAACTCGCCGTAGATTTGTGCATTACTAAAACTGATATTGCCACGAACAGTCATATCGCCCTCTAGACTGAGTGCCTCAGCTTTAATTTCATCGTTTGAATAAATTTTTCCATCCACCATTAATTTGTGGTCATCACCAACTCCACGGATAACTTCACCAATCTGCACAGTTCCAGTATTTGTAATGCGCATTCTATCTTCATTCTGGGTGTGAAATTCTAGTTCCCCATCGACTGGTGAGTGCAAACCAGTATCGTTATCCCCTATGGCTAGGTTAATTGCAGGGCTCGTAGCGTCTCCGATACCAATTTGATCGTTTGTTATGGTTATTTGTGGCCGACTGTCGGCATAGATCTGCAGTTTCCCATCGCTAACTTGATGTAAACCCGTGTCATCGTCCCCTATGGCTAGATTTATTTTAGGCTCGGTGAAATTGCCTATGCCAACCCTACTAGCACCACTACTATCTTCTGTAACAACCATTTGCATGTCATTATTATCGTTCTTGATTAGCAGTTCTCCATCTTCGACAAGCAAATCTCCCTTTACATGCAGCTTTTTATCCGGAGAATCTGTGCCAATACCCAGATACTTGTTAGGGGCATTATTGGAGTCATCGCTAATATACAGTAAGTTATTGATATTGCCCTTAACACTGCCGTTGTTTTGCAGGTTAAGGCTTTTAGCTGTAACGGAATCTGCATAGATCCTTCCATCTACCATTAATTTATAGAGAGCACCTTGTTCATCGATACTTGCACCAATCTGCACAGTTCCATTCTCGGTGATGCG
>JACLAD010005095.1_pt1 | contig 19981 bp, 17 predicted proteins | sample 8027901 | NCBI WGS metagenome assembly JACLAD01 (sample SAMN15725071, study PRJNA655200) | protist metagenome | isolation source: fluorescence activated cell sorting (FACS) single amplified genomes of... | place: Spain: Blaines Bay Microbial Observatory, Mediterranean Sea | collected 2016-07-05 | reverse complement strand
TCGATTACGATTACTTCTAGCAAAAGCGGCCTACTACCTACCTATTTGGCCACCCCTGGATAGCGGATAGCAGTGGTAGTAGTAGGTAGTAGCAGAGAGAAGAACGGAGTATCTATTACTATTAGATAAATACCTCGCGTATCACCTAATATGGCTATGTCCTAACCCCGAAGTAAGTCAGTCTAGTCTACTACAGTGATTCCACTACAGCCTCTACATTGCCTTGTATGGTTACTTTCCCATTAGTACTGACACTATCACTATGTATTGGCGAAGAAATATCAGATGACGACATACTATCATCATTATCATCATGATGACGATTAAACAAAATATCTATAACGTCATCGTATATAATTTTGAATGAACTATCTCTTTCTGTCGTTTGTGTAACATGTATACTATTACGTAAGTTCTGTAAATCCTGGATAGATAAAATTCCTTTCTTGTTTTTATCTAGTTCGATGAATTTACGTAATATTGGATCTATATCTCTTTCTTTATCCACAATATCACCATATGTGAGCATACCTACTAAAAACTCTAATGCGCTGACATTACCATTAGGATTAAAACGTTTCAAAAGCTCAGTGGATATAATCATTTTGTCAAGTTTATCTCTTTTCCGGAATTCTCTGAATTGATACAGACATAATGCTGTACACACACGAATAGGATTGTGGAGCGAATGAGAGATGAGACAGATCATAAATAAATTTAAAAAATATTATATGTGTTAATACATACAAACAAACAGAGAGAGAGAGATAGATAGAGAGAGAGAGAGAGAGAGAGAGAAATAAGCAAAATGCGCATGATCAACACTATGAATATCATCATTTGTACTAACCTAACTTTTCTATGAATATTGTAGTCACACATACAGTGCATAACATAAATACGGTCCCAAAAGCCATCAAATCTTCTCCTTCGTATGGAAGGTCACCATACCCGATAGCAGTAATTGTTTGGAAAGCAAAATAGATACTCTCTAAGTATGACCATTTTCCGGCTGTATATACATACACACATACATACACACATACACAAAGATAGATGGATAAGAGCGTACATATATGAATATATATATATATATATATGTGTGTGTGTGTGTATGTGTACGTGTGTGAGAGTGTACACATACGTAAAGCTTTGTCAAGATGCACATATGAATGTATGTATGTATGTATGTATGCGCTACCTGGGTTTCTTATGGTTAAATAGAAACAAGCCCCGATAAGAGTAAGTATAGCAAGACTACAGGCATAATAAAACAATCCAAGAAACTGACGAGTAATCTCATGAACACGTTCACTAAGCATAAAAGTTTGATTCAAAAATCTTGATTCCACTTTGAATGCAATTTCTTGCATACGTGTTGTGAGTATCCCATATATAGTAATCATACCAACAGCAATGAAAAATATAGTAAATACTCGACTTGTATCTGAAGTAGGATACTGATATCCATATCCAACGGTAGTTATAGTTGTCGTTATAAAAAAACAGCATTCTACGAACTGCCATCCCTCCACATGACTATAAAACAAAAACCCGACGAGATAGTAGCAAAGAATAATAAAAATAGTGAAAAATGTACCCTTCCAGATATTCCAATTCTCTTCCAAAGTATTTCCTATCCATTGATGTTTTCGTTTAACAACATCAGGAGTGACGTCCTCCAGAACTATGCTTTTTTGACCTACATACATACATGAATGCATGCATACATACATACATACAGAAATACATGTCAGTAAAGTCATGAACTTGTTAGTAGACAAGTACTACCTATTTACTTACCTTTCATGTAAGCTCCTTCTTCACCAACAAGATCCGCACCAATCAGACGAAATTTTTGATTTCGAAGCTGTATGATATCCTGTTCAAAATAATCTCTCCTTCTGATCAAGTAATTGGCAAACATTCACTTCACTAACTCAGTATATCAACCAACCAACTAATTAACCAATCAATCAATCAATCAATCAACCAATCAATGTGGCTAGCTGTTTTGATATTCTGCAAACTAAGACCTAGTCGGTGGCTACTGGGTATATATATGTGGATCTATATCTATATATAAATATATATATATATATATATATATATAGGTATGTGTGTATGTATCGTTTATGCACAATGCCAAGTACGCCTACTTGGAAGACGTTTAACAACAAACAGTCAAAGCACTTGGATATGCACAATGCAATGAAAAGGCCACAGACACTATGCACTGCCTGGATCCCCCTTTGACGGTAAACAAGGAAGTAAGAAAGGAAGTAGAGTAGTAAATACGTAAGTAGTGCTTCAGAGCCTCCTTCACTCTGCTATAGTCGGTTAACGTTGGCGGATGACAGATATGTACGATGATACTGAGCGCTTGCAATGTTGTGTGCATGCATTGCAGGGAAGAAAATCACTCCCACTCCTAAAATCTTAATCCTTATTTTCTGATTGTTGCTCTAGAAATTGCAATGATATGATGCTCCATTATCCATATCATCTTCATTCGTAGTTTTGATAGTAAAATGTGAAGGGAGTCGTCAACTACTTCATTGGATCTCCAATAACCATACACATATATATGTTTTACCTACTACTCAGCTATTCGTAGTTTTGATAGAAGTATTTCCAAAAAGGGAGCAAACTGCTGCCAGCAGTTGCTGCTGCTGGCGGACTGCGCATGCGTTTGTATGTATGTATCTATGTAGTGTTTGTCTTCTCTCAACTCAATCATCAAGTGCGTGCATGCAATGAAATCTGTCCACATCCTCTGCTGGTTGTATTGTAGAAGTACAAGTAGTATTTACAAGTAACAACTTCTAAGTATATCAATCAGCAAAGCAGTAGGCGTGAGAAGAGATCTTTTACTTTCGTATCCTATATCCTCTTATCATACGATTGAATTGACAACGAAGTGAAGCAATCGACACTAACAAAGCAAGGAAAGGAAGGAAGGAAGTGAGAAAGGAAAGCCTATCAACCAACCAACCAACCAAACAAGCAACCAACCAACTACTGACTACCATTGATACCTACTGGCAGAGAGTATCAGTCAGCACAAGCGCTGTTTGAAAGGAATATCTAAAATTTACCTGCTTACTTACTTTGGGAGAAGTGTTTCAGTGATACATACTTACATCATCATTTATCTTGCTGTCTTGTAGAGTGCTTTCATTTCAACACTTCATTCATTCATTCATCCATTCATTCATTTGTCTGAACAAGTGTAGTATACTATACCATAGTAAGATAGTGGACAGGCATCTTGAACATCAGCCCGACCCCTGCTGATGCCTTCCTATCGTCATCGTCATCATCATCATCATTGTTATCATCATCATCATAGCAGTAGCAGCTCAATAGTTCATATCATCTTTGTGTGTTTATTGTTATTTTCATCTATGGACAAAGTCAGCCCGTTCAAGGCGCTGAAGATCATAAACGTCGCTAGAAAAGGTAAACATACGCACACATATGTATTTGTATACATACATACATATATATATATATATATATATATATATATTCATATGCATGTGTAAGAGTGTTTATATAGACAAGAATGTCACGTCATACTCGTTTTCATGTAGCTGCATGAATACACACACATAAATATACATATATGATTGCTTGCTCACCTCATCTACTATCATCTATATTTGTATATAGGTGTCGCTAAAGCGGAGTGGAAAGATCAGTATAAAAGTTTATACAAAACTGGCTTTCGTATAAACAGTGGTTTGTATAGCGCCAAGACGGGAGCATTCAAGGCCAAGTATGAACAAAATTGAATTGAATTACTGTTCTTCATGCTTGTCACCTCCTTCTTCTTCTTCTTCTTCTTCTCCTCCTTCTACTATTTTATACTATGCATATATGCCAATATACCGCGTGCAAATATGTATATATATATATATATACATATATAATTCTATCCTCATATGACATGCTAGATTGCCTGACCTCTTCGAAGGACCAACCCATTTCAAAAGAGCTAAAAGGGATTTGAAATTTGTGAAATATGACGAAAATATCAAGAATGAAAGGAATAAAAACCGTAAGCATACTGCACAGTCGCTAGATACTATGATGCAAGGGTTGACAAAGCCTATTACCGAAGTATGTATATTTGTATGTATGTATGTATGTATATATGTATGTATGTATGTATGTATCTGAATATACACATCGTATATATATATATATATATATATACTATTTATTTGTTAACACATATCTATACATGTATGTACATATTCACAGGCACTAAATGCGTATAAGCAGATCTTTAAAAATTTACATCCGTTTGAAGCAACTGTCGCTGAGCTGACCATAGTGGCGCAAGTGAAAAATGGTAAGCAGCGATATACATACACCCATGCCTAGTTATGTTGACATATGTATATGCATATATATGATGATGAAAAAACATATGTGAATAATATTGATAGGACGAAGACATGTTGATGACATCCTAGGCGATATGAAGACACTACGTAGAACAACTTCTCAAATAGGTAAAGAATATGCAAACAAAGGTGCACATGCTAATACTGTGATTGAAGCGAAGACATATCACGAAGAAGGCATGGCAGCATTAGAAGACTTATATTTACAAAGCAAATTATCGCAATGTCTTTCAGAAATGTTACAATTTCAAAAGGATTTGCGGAGAATACCAGTCATTGAGCTGGATACACCGACTGTGGTCCTTGTAGGGTCCCCGAATGTTGGTAAGTCTGCCTGTCTATCAATAATTGAGTGTATTTATCTTATAAAAATACGAATTTTATATCACTGTTGTCGTTATCTTTCTTTTTTTCTTAAACGCTCACACATCTATTTATACATACATACATACATACATGTATATGCATGTATAAATGACATGTATATTGATAAATATGTGCGTTGTCAATGAATAATCGATACAGGTAAAAGCTCTATAGTTCGAGCTGTGAGCACAGGGTTACCTGAGGTCAATGATTATCCATTTACCACAAGAGGTGTATCGATTGGACACGTGGTTGATAAGGAAAGATATTTACGATTCCAAGTCATGGATACTCCTGGGCTACTTGATCGTCCAGAGGAAGAAAGGAATGAAATGGAAAAGTTAACCTTTGCATCATTATTACATTTACCAACAGCTGTTATTTTCGTGATTGATCCCTCAGGGTTGTCGGGAGAAAAGAGTAATCTAAATGCTCAATTGAATGTACGTAATTATCTACGAAATAGATTCCCCAAGAGGCCATGGTTGGATGTAATCAGTAAAGCTGACCTCGATATTAGTGATGAAATCAAACAAATGCTTCCAGAAGGTATATATATGTATTGCACTTATTCATTAATACATACATACATACATACATACATACACATATACATATGTATATATATACATATATACATATATACATGAACATACACACTTACTTCTCCCGTATATATTCGTATTGGCATCTTTGATATAGGCGCTTTGTATGTATCTACACACAGTGGTCAAAATATGGAGAAATTGCAATACGGCATAGAGCATTTGATGGGTTCATTGCGCATGATGATGATTGAGAGGGGAGCACTGGTCAAGGATGACTTAATGGGCGAATTAAAGACTAATCTCGGGATGTAACAAACTAGAAGCACTACGTATGTACCTACGATATACATAGGTAGGCTATTCGATGGATGCATGAACATGACAGTGAATAAGCATCTGCTTGGGCTATCTAGTTTTGTGGTAAGCTGTCAAGCTGTCTGATTGCCATTTTTCGATCAAGAAATCAGGACCTTTTACTACATAGACATAAGCGACTTGCGCAAACAAGGCAAATTTTTCATATTATATACTTTGTGGGATGATATCTTCTGTTCTATTCAATGACGATACGGAACATAGATTTCAAATTCTATGTTACATGTCATCGTTGCCTCGCTCGTCATTAATTCCAGACGACGCGGCGGACAAGCTGATAACTTCGTTCTGCGAGGCCAGCAAGGAATACGCGTCTTCAGAATGGAAACTTACGAAGGAGGTTATAAATTTCTTTCCATCTACATTCTTCATGATTCTAGAAGAAGTATTTCCGCTAATCGCTTCGAGCGTGAAGAGTTAACGCCTGCGCTCTTCACGCTCGAAGCGATTAGCGGAAATACTTCTTCTAAAATCATGAAGAATGTAGATGGAAAGAAATTTATAACCTCCTTCGCAAGTTTCCATTCTAAAGACGCGTATTCCTTGCTGGCCTCGCAGAACGAAGTTATCTGCTTATCCGCCGCGTCGTCTGGAATTAATGACGAGCGAGGCAACGATGACATGTAACATAGAATTTGAAATCTATGTTCCGTATCGTCATTGAATAGAACACTTCTCCATACAACCATAAACGAAACTTGACTATGACCTCCTTGTTTGACAGCAATTTTATGAGCACTCTTGTCCATTGGTTGTTCATTATTCATAGTACTTCTAATATGTAAGTAATATGATTAGCCTTTACCCACATGCTCTCAGCTCTCAGTTCATCTTGATACTTGGAGTAGTACTAGTGCGAATGTAGCTAAATCTATAGACTCTGACATTTTAAGATTCTTAAATGCCCTTATCACGAATTTCTCTTCTATAGTTCATAGAAATACCTATGGCTGTACTTCGAAGTAGTTCATAGAAGATAGAAGATAGAAGTAGAAGTATCATATCAATATCATTTGTTCGCTGCTCTGATTTCAAGTTTCAAGGCGCAGCGAGGGTGCGTCGTCAGGGTTAGCTTCAGTTAGCTTTAGTTAGGGTTAGTCTTAGTCTGTTAACTGTTACCATAACTGTTAATTAACTGTTAGCTAGTAGAGATACTTTACACTTTACACACACACACACACACATACACACACACACATCTTCTAATCTTCAAACAGAAAGGAGGATAGTCAGTCGCTCATCAGAGGTAAGTAGTCTGTATACTGCACTACATTGTACATCAGCCACGACCTGTACGCACAAAAGCACCTACAACTACAACCTACATAGTGTACATTCAATCTTTGATATGTGTTTGTCGCACTTGTCGTTAAGATCGCCTTTGCCTGCTTGTACGTGTTACCTTCACCTCGCTCCTTTCAGCAGTCAAACAGTCTACTCTCTTTGCTTGGCTTTGAAGCGATCTAGCCTCTCACAAACATGTCGGAACCTTGTAGTTTACGCCCATACAGTCTCATAGTCAATGATAGTCTACATCGCTTCATGTATGAAAACATACGAATAGATACAAGCATATAAGAGAAATCGACAGCATGAAAAAAATACACACAAAACACCCGTTATACGCTTGTATCTTCACTTCATATATCTCTCAATCTTTCCAGATGATGACTCTACTATTCTCGATCACCCCAGAAAAACAAAGAACTCAATCCACTTGATTGGTCTGAGGAGCTATTCTTCGTGCTATCAGGTTGCTCTTCTCCTTGATCTTGTTGCTGGACTTCTGAGTACTTACCCTCATTCACTCTTTCTACTCCCTTAGACTTTTCAACAACCTCATTGAACCCCTTGAAATGATGCGAATTGAAATGTTCCTCAGAGGCCCTAGTAGGTACTGGTATGCCAGACAAACGAAAAAGAAGAGGAATATCTTCATCAACAATTCCTAGTCCCCTGCCAATAAGCACATATACTTCAACAAGTCCCGTCAGTAAAAAAGGAAAAGAGACTACTATACTCAACAAGATCCATCTGAAAGGGTCATCATACAATATACCTACTGTCACAGCGAACCACAAATAGTTCAAGAAAGCTTGAGGAAGTCTTGAGTCATGTACAAAAATAGTAGTGGCTCTGATCACATTTATCCACATTACTCCTCTTTCCTCTGCGGTAAGATGATGATTTGCCTCTTTCATCTCTACTTTAGCAGCACGAGACATTGAGTCCTTGATCCAATAAGGAGGGAAGAAACGTCGGGCCTTATCGGATAGTAAGAACAATGGTGTATGTGAAGTGCCCACAGCAAAGACACTCAAATATGAAAACATGGGTATAATTTGAATGATGATGGCCCTTGTGCCGACTAACACCTCTATAGCGTCCTCCATTTCCAAGCCATCATCATCGTATTTTGACCCGTCTATCTCATCCAAATTACTTGACTTATCTGCAGTCTCAGTATTGAGGGAAAATAAGGATTTTCCACCATTTGCTTCTGTGTCTACTTGATCATGAAGTTCCTTTTCTTCTTCTACGACTGTTACAGTGGTTGGATTTTTTATCGCAGCCATTACTTCCTCATCACTTTTCTCGTGGTGTTCGTCATGTTTAACCTTCTCTTCTACCATATTTATGAGATTAATATCGTCGTCGATCTTAATTTTACTCTCTTCAAGTAGATTGTAACCAACAACACAGTCGTCGGTCCAAACACCCAGGCAAACCTATATATATATATATATATATGTACATATGTATATATGTGTATATAGGTTAGTATGGCGAGCATTAAGAAATATCTTCGTGATAACAATCATAGTAATAATCATAATGATAATGATAATAATAGTAATAGTAAGGAGAAGGAGGAAGAGGAGGAAATCACGAGAAATCATTATTCATATATGCCTCATATTAGTTATGAACTAATGGATTGATCATTTGATTGACTTCATTTCTGCAATCATGTAGTCACTTGCTTACCTTCAAAAAAATCCAATATTTCTTCACTACAATACCCCACATGACTCTACCCACTCTAGTAGCCAGGTGTCCTAATGGCAATGGTAATAAGTAAGATAAAAAAAAGCTAATCGAATATACAAGTTTCGCAGTGAATTGTAACAGAGGAGTGTCTTGTTGTAAGTCATCTCTCTTCAACACCCCTCTAGCGTCCTTATCCATATTCAATAGCCTCCATCTAACGATATGTTTCAGTTTTGTTTTTGTTTGTTTGGTGGTAATTGGATCCGCATCGCCTGCTTTGGAGGTTGTCACTATTACCTAGATTGATAATAATGAACGATAAAAATGATATATACATATATACGTATAAACATGTATGCATATATGTACATATTTACCTTTGTTTCCAAAGTTGGAATGTCCTCGATACCAAACCAAAAGAGTAGCAACTCATAGAAGTCATCAAACACTATTCTACACAGTCCAAAATAGGTTGGAATGGCGTCTTCTTGTTGTCGTACCCAGGCTGATCTTTCCTCTTGTGTTTCTCTCCGAAACGGAGCAGTGGATATTTGTGTCCATGAAAATCGTTCACGCCCTCCTAAAATAACGACAAGCTTGTTAAGCCAATAGAGACCGGCAGATGCCATCAGCAAATCTGGGGCAATAAACGATGACGATTTCAAAATTTTCGTGAAGCCACTATGGCTATTCTTTGCAGTCTTGTCAAAGGCATTGATAAGATAGTCAAATCCGGAGGCATCCTCCTTCTTCATCATAAGTATGAAATCGCAGAATTCATCGAAATCAATGTCACCACCGCCATCTGCATCTGCCTTATCGAACATAAGTTTTGTTTTGATCTCTGATGCTACTACACCCATTTTGAAAAATAATTGTTCCACTTCATCTTCGGTAATAGTACCGCTACCATCTACATCTATCTCATCAAACATGACCACAATGTCCTCAAATTCAGTACGGGTCAACTGATCAGCTAATCTGGGTGGACATACTCGTCCATGTGCCTCAAGATGGCGCTCTTCATCTGGCAAAAGGGGTTCTTCAACAAATTCTATCAGTTCTTCGTTTCTATCAGGTACTTTTACTCTGAATTCCTCTGGAACGTTGTCGCCATATGGCACACACACAGAAGCAAGTGTATATATAGACGGGAGTAACATATACCAAAAAAATAGTGAAGTAATGTACGCTAGACATGTGTCCACATATGGGGCGCCATCGATCGTGTCACAAGAATCAGTTTTCGCATGTGCAAGATATGATTCATGGTGGGATAAAAAACTCTTGAAGTTTAGTAGACTCATAGTAAATTGTAAAAATTTCTCCATTGGCTTCACAGTAGCGATACCTACAGCAATCATACATTTGAAAAATACATCCCTAGTGTTTTTTAATCCAAGTGGATAAACCAGAAGAGCTCTAGCAGTTTTTATATTGAGTTGTTCGAATACCATGTTCTGAAAGACTTGGAAATCTGATTCAATAATAATGACAATAAAACCTAGAACAAAACAATTAATTAATAGCTCCATGGGAGCCTGTGCACCAACACAGGTAACTTCTACAGTACTCAAATCAATAGAGAAGCTAGAAATGAATTCTATAAAGAAAATAAATGGCGACATTAACAAACCAACATATTTGAAAAAACCAAGTCTTTCGAAGGCTTGTCCCACTTCCTCCATTTTGGCAACAAATCCAAGGTCGGGAGCGCTCATACCTCTCCATATCAGTAAACTATGGAATAATACCTTGGATAACATCATAATGTATGTGACTAGCACAACGAAGACAAGAATCATCGTACCCACGAACAACCATACAATTACTATCCCTACACGGTACAATGACCATGAATGAGTGAAGTACTTCTCTTCCACTTGGTGTTCTAGGATGAGTGTACATAAGCTTTTCGATACATTCTGTGATTCAAAGAAAAGCAAATTCAAAGCTCGATATTTCCTTACAAAAGCGACTCTGTGAAACCTTCCATGGCTAACATACATGAAGATTGTACCAACCACGACACCTAAACAAATAAATCCCATCGCAAAATTTGGTGTCGGATTTACACATCCTATCTCATCAACAGCTCCCGGATTACTCACTTTCCCCACACCACAAGTTTTGCATGCATCTTGTCCAACTTGATCTTGATAAAAATTCGCTTCGCAAGGAGTAGGTACAGAAGCTCCTTCTGGGCAATATGTTCCAGCAAGACATAAGAGACATACATCTGTTGTGGAGCCACTAATAGAGCTATAGGATCCTGCTGGACAAAGAATCTTGGTCATAACATTCGGACAGTAAGCTCCTGTCGGACATGGCTGGCAATCATCGGCTGAAGTGGATGCAAGATCTACTTCCATGTACTCACCGAGTGCGCAAGATGTACACGAATCTTGGGCATTTTCCACGTTAGTATATGACCCTTTCAAACATGCTTCACACTGATACTCGCGATGTGTGCCAGTGCTAGATGGATATGTTACTGTGTCCACAGTTGTCGCGACCAACTGACGAACATACCCTACAAGTAATGATATGTACTTACATAAACATTTGTTTGTATGTATGTATGTTGTATATATGTATGTATGTATGTATGTATGTATGTATTTATGTATTTATTTACGTATAAATGTATTAAGCGCTACCTGCTGGGCACATGAACTGAATGGAACTTGCCACATAATCATTGCCCTCAACGATAAGCATATCGCCGAAGGGTTGAGTTGTATTAGTAGCATTAGTACTCGTGCTGTTCGAAAGATATTTCTTTACACTCATGCCCTGAATATATCCATATCCTGATCCATAAGCTATAGATCGAGCTGCTAGAGGGTCCCTCATAGCTGCTATGTCATTGACGTAGGAACCAGCAGAAAATTGTAAATTTAAACGTTCTCCACTTATATCATCTGAAAGCTTCATGTTAGCTAAAAATTCGAACTTGTCGGCAAAATTACCCTCGACGTTGTATCTCACGACAATAGCATCCCGAAGGACATAAATATTACCATATCCATCTGTATCTATGCCACGTATATAGCGCATAGGATAACTGCTGTCCACGGGATTATTTCCAGCATTATACCAAGCATCATTCGTATAAGACTGTGTAGTTGAAAATTGAAAGTCACTGGTATCTACGGTCGTTGTGATCGGTTCTATTCCATAATAATAATTATCAGGATCTGAACCCGTACCAAACATATCATATACCTTAGAATCGCTAGCTTGAATTTTTCTCATTTTATACGTGAGTTCATCAAAATAGTAACAATTACCTTGATTGTCAAAAGTAAAAGCTAGTGGTTGCATCACCGTGTCTTGTTTATCCAATCCATCTGCGTAATCAATTGCTGCATAAGACAATGAAGATTTAGATGCATAATAACTACACGAAGAGGCTGGGAAACCAGAAAAACCAGTGACACTCGTCAATCCATTACTGGAGCAATCAACAGCATAGTTTTTCCCTGCCCAGTATTCGATATAATCAATGCCATTTATATTTCTAATCCTGCTAATTTTCCAATTATATTCATTAAAATTGTAAAGATAATAATTCGAACTAGAAGAAGTAGAGTAGTAGCCCGCTGAAATATACAATAAATTGTCTGCTGGATTCCACGCCAAATCGTTGAACAGTACAGTCCCATACAGTTTACTATCCCCAGTGTTGGTAGTAGAGATAAGACTTTTTGCTTCCCGTATATTAGGATTATAAGTATTAGTGGGTTGAGATAACACCCCTGATGTAGGGGCAGCAGTAGGTGTCGGAGAATTTGAGCCCCCACCATCCTGGTGAATACCGACATAGTCCCTCACCGACCATGAGCCATCATTATTTTCTTCGGCCCTGCGAATCCATCCGTTAGAAGAATAAGTTGTGGAGTACCTAGGCAGTCCCTGAGCAATGTAAAGAACACTCTTATCAAGCTCAGAGCTCAATCCAGACACAATCTTATTTATATCGGTGTCCATGCGAATTGAATTGCCATCCGTATTATCAAAAGTACTCACGTCTCTATCGACTGAAGTCACGTCATATGTAGGTCCGATGATCACATTAAAATCTGTACGATCTTCAGAATTCATTTTCCATACTCTCTTACTACTCGACCAATAATTATCAGCAAAGTAAAAATATCTCGTACTTCTATCATACTCTATAGGACCTGTCAAAGTAAAATACTCCCCAACTGGGTCATCCCCAGGGGCAGGTCGATCAGCAGTTGAAATCATATTGCTACCACTACCAGCTTCCGTTATCATTGTCCTACGGCCTGTTGTAGTAGTTTGTGCTTTTACAACAATATCACTCATATTAAGTGAAAACAAATAGACGAGAAGTATTTTGATCATCATCATTCTCATCATCTTCCCTTCAAACAAGAGAAATGTGATAAAAATGAAGAAAAAGTATTCAAGTCCTTATCAAGCTATGGTGAGGAATCGTTGATTCATATCAATCCCTACCTAGGGATTGGGAACCTTTTCTTTGTATTGATGTTGAGAACGACGTTATCATTCATGTTCCTGTTCGACTTGCGTAGGATAGGATTCGATTCATCGTTCGTACTACTCGTACACGGACGGTGATATCACATCACCGGTACATACAAAATATCCCGAGCCGAGATGATAAGTAAAGACAAAAATGAAGTGTCTCTCAATGGATCTCAGCTGCTCACTGCTGCCCTTTTTTTTGGATTTTGTAATTCGTAGTTTTATTAGATATTTTGTCGAAAAGAGTAGCAGCCGGAGCGTAGGGTGTATTGCTGAACAAGACAACCAATCATCGAGCGTTTCTTTCGTAATTATTACTTCTAGTAGCTAATAAGTGTATAGTCATTCATGCATGTGAAGTACTTGTAATGTTTTAAAAAGTGAATGCATAATGCACAAATGCATACTAGAGCAGTAATGCAGTAGGTAATGTGTACTTCTATATGATATATGATGCATGCATCGCATCTGGTGTCTGAGTGAAAGAGACAAGAACAGTATTCAATGAAAAGAAGTCAATACATTCAAGCTCTCAACAATTGCCACTTATCACTTACTTGAACTTAGAATCAACTGGTATTTTATATGTATAATTCAAATCCTTACATTTCTGAAAATCCTCTTCAGTAAGCGTACCTGCTACTTCAATCGCATACAGCCCTATATATTCATTCCAAGTAAGAGAACAGTAACATAAACAGACTATGATTACTCGATGGCTGTTTCAATGAACTATATATGCATATATGTATGTATGTATGCATGCATGCATGTATGTATGTATAATAGACACATTCCTACCGGGTACATTGGATTGAAATCGCTGCCATTTCGCTACCCAGCTTTTTTGTGGCTCCACTAGTGCTATCATCCCCTCGTAAAAAGCTGTGGTGCATTGATTTATCTTTCGAAAGGAACACAGAATCGGTGAGTGAGTGAGCGAGAGAATGAATATGAATGAATGAATGAATGAATATATAAGTGAATGAATATATAAGTGAATGAATATATAAGTGAATGAATTATAGATTGGGTGAGTGAGTGCATGGATAGCAATATTCAATACCCTCTCTTTGCTCTCAGCCATATCCAAAAATTCACAGTTTTCACATCCATCTTTATAGAACTGATCATACTGTTTGATCAGTTGACATCGTAAGCATGCTAAAGTCCATATATACAGATATCAAATAATTAGTTTTTATATATGTAGTCTAGTAGAGATATACGACAATATACGTATGTAAATCCATTCATCAGTCTGTATAAGTACCTCTGCAATGTCCAAAGGTAGGATCAGTGGGTATATCAGCATAAACGATTTCTTCTTCATCTAGTTCCTCATCTGGTGCGGCAGCAGCGAGCTCTTTGGTATGTACGTACATATGAAGGTATGAAGTAGTGTGAAGTGATAGAAAAGAATATGAGGTATACAGAGATAGATATATAGATATAGACTATAAATATGATAGAAAAGAATATAGAGACTATCTCATAAGAAGAGTATAGAACATCTAGAGAAAACATCATGTATTGTATTCATCATTCTTTGATTCATTTATTCACCTGCATCAACTTCATCATCATCCATAACATCATCCTGAGGCATGAAGCCATGAAGCTCCTTATAATCATCAAGAGCCGTCGAATCTAAATCCTCTGAAGTGTCTCTACGTAAAGAACTCATCTTTCAATCACAAGAAAGACTAAAGCAGCAGCAGTAGCTCAGAGCAAATGATAAAAAGTGATCTTAATAATCACAGCGTTCTTGATAATGCACTATTGTCTATGCAGGCATCGACATGAACGGAGATAGCCAACTATAAAACTCCCTCTCGATCCCTCGTCGCCTCCATTATGAGTGAGATCGGACATCTTCGACAGAGACATCATCGCAATTATTTATTGATGGCATAAAAAATAGTATTCAGCAGCAGCAGCATCTCCTTTTTTCCAGCAGCTAACTCTGGCCACCTTCTCCATCTCCTTTCACATAAAAATATCCCCATAACAATTTTAGTATGGAAATAAGTATGTATGCTTTGACTCTGCAAATCAAAATGGGCCAGCAGAGAGACAGACGAGGGCACATGTGTATGTGATGCATGTAAGTATGGTAACATGATGTCCGTACCATACATACTAGACTAAGTAACTTTTGAACAAACTTCACAATAAGGGACTAGACTAAGAATTATCTCTTGAAGGAATTATCTAATTTACTGTTTGTATTCGATAATTTGAAGAATATCTGTACTTACTTGGATATTTTGTGAACAGTGTGTAGTGGCACCTATCTCCTTTACCTCATTCGACCTAGTTTACGGTTGATTATACACATTTACTTGTGCTTATAAGACAAGTTTAATCAATTTATATATCCATTCAAACGAATAAAAGGAATTGAAAGGACTATCTCTTTGGTTGAATATCTGTAAAGCAAATACAGAAGGACTTCAACTAGAGACTGTGTGGAGATTAGAAGGACTCAATATCGCTTTTGCCCTATCTTTATTGGTTGTCAGAAAGATAGATACTTACTTCACTTAATAGTGAGAGTAATTAGTAAGTAAAACGACTACATACTTGCTGACCAATTGAGACGTCTTTCTCTGTGTCTGTTTGCCTGTCTGCCTGCCTGCCTGCCTACTTATTAACCTCCCTTCCTAGATACCTACTGATTCGATATTTTGCTTCCTTTGTTGGGATCCCCATAAATCATATCGTGGGTGGATTTGATTGTACGATACTCTGTTTATAAATATAATTATCATTGTCACTTGAGTGTCTGTTGTTGTCAGCGCGATGGCTACAACTGTGAATAATGACAATAAGAATCCTTCTGCATCGAAATTTTCTTCCCCAAGCAAATTAAATGATGATCACAATCACCAATGGATCTTTGATAGCATTGAGCAAATTGCACTGGAATGGTGCACCCAGCTTGAAAATAATGAAGGTAGGTAAATGTATCGTTCTTATGATTATTGTATTGAGCAGTTTTTACTTCATACTTTCTTCTCTTCTTCAAACCTGTAACTTCTTCTAATTCAAATATATGATCAACATAGGTACACATATAACTTTACAAACATTTCGAGAAGAATGTGTTGGTCGACTGAAGAAATTAACACAGGATGCTGGTGAGAGACTGTCAGAAGGCAAACAACAATTGATACGGTTGACCATTGATCGCTCGTTCAATGAATTGTCCAATACAAGTAATATTTACTATGGGAATAATAGCAATCGTAACCACAATGATGACAAATCATCATGTAGTACAAGTGGACATAAAAATGTTAATCTATGTCGATTTTTAAAGATGCTGGTGGACTCATCCAAGTGCTCGAATTCCTCTTCGTCTTTGGCTTCTTCTTCATGCATTGATAGCACGAGCACTGCTAAAGGTCATGACGGTAAAGATGCTGATAATAATAACGTGTCGTCCAGTGAAACACAAGAAGAGAGACGTCTTCGATTAGTGCAGGAAGGGATGGAGGAGGAAGCTAAGCTCCAAAAAGAAATGGAAGAGGCTGAAAGGCTAGAAGAGGAGAGAAAGCGAAGGGTGCAACTAGCAAATGAGGCCATTCGTAAACATGAAGAAAAAGAGAGAGCAGCGGCATTAGCAGCGGCAGCAGCAGCCGAAGAAGGCACCGAAAGTGAACATGGTAGTGGTGGATCGTCTAATGGAGGTGCTTTGGGGTCGTCTTTATCATTACAGACTATTACAGATGAAAACGGAAATAAAAAGCTTATACCGACGAATCATGATGCAATGAAATACTGGGAGAAGGCACAATGTATGCCTGTTCCACCTCCTCAGATTGATCCTTTAACTGGCTTCAAGGCAATGTTTTGTCTAGTAGAAAGATGTCGAAAACAAAATAAGTATTACACTAATCCCAATCAAGTCAAAGAACATGTTCGACATCACAGCGATAACCATGAATATATACCTGACTGGGCTTTGACATACATGGGACAGGAACGATGTCATATATGTTATACAAAGTATTTCTCAATAGAAACGAATGGTTTATGGCAACATGCAAGTAAAACACATCGAGAAAGAAGGTTTGAGTTTAAAAACCGTTTAGGTTTGTCAGACACTGACCATATAAGGCAATCAAGGAATGATCATGGTGATGATAATGAAGAAGATGACGAACTAGAGGATTGGGATCCATTCGCAGATCCAAGTAGGAAGTGGGTATTTGAAAATGATCGTGATCGTTTTTTGAAAGAAGAGATCAAACAAAGGGAAGGAAAAAAAGTATCTTCGAAATCACATTATTCTAGTAAGAAACAAAAAATGTCATTATCATCATCATCATCATCATCATCAACATCGTACATTTCAGAGGATCCCTTTGCTTGTGGCGAAATTGTTTTGACACCTTTCGGCGAAGGTCGTATTATTGGCAGCGAGTACCGAGAGGATGGATGTACAGAAATGTTTGCCGTCGAACCCACCATGTGGGAGCTTGCCAATGGACAGAAGCCTGTCTTTCATGTACAGGTGAGTAGAGCAAAAATTATACATGTAAACTTCTTTATATACTATCATATATACATGTGATGACTCATTTATACATATCAACGCCGCATTATATGATAATGATAATTAATACATATGTAATAAACACACACACACACACACACACACACATGTATATATATATATATATATGTATACAGCGCTCAGTGCTAGTCGAACCTCCTACGGTAGAGATGTTGACGTTAATATGCGATGGATGCGATGGCGACTTCATATATGCTGACTTATACCCTCTTGGGGACTATGAAGTACCGGAGGGGGACTGGTATTGTCCTAATTGTGAGATAGCAGGTAATAGCAAGGTTACGAAAAAGAAGAAAAGTGGAAGTGGTCCTAAAATCAAAAATGATGCAAGTAATAGTAATGATGATGATGATGATGATGATAATACCAGTAATGGTAAGAAAGCAAATGGCGGTAGAAGTAGGAAACGAGAGCGTGATCCTGATGCGCCGAAGCGACCAAGGTCTGCATATGTCTTGTTTATGCAAGAGATACAACGAGATGTACGCGCTGCAAATCCAGACACACCTCCTACCGCCATTATGACTATTATTGCAAGTCTGTGGCAAGATTTGAATGAGGCGGCTAAACAGGTAACCATATACACTTCATTGATATTTTTAACGATATAACTATTTTATTCCGCTATCCATGATTTTTATATATGTTCTATTGTTTATAACATCTTAGAAATATCGGGATACCGCTAATATGCAAAGTAATCAATATCACCGGGATCTAAAAGCTTATTACGACGACAAGGCCAAAAAGGAAGGTAAGAAAACGTCCACTAGCGGAAAAGAGAAAGATAATAATAATCATAATCATAATAATAAGAATAAAAAGCAAAAAACTATTAATAGAGGCCCTTCTAGATGTGTTGATCAGAATAATGATCACTGTGAAAAATGTGGAGACGGTGGGGAGTTACTATGTTGCGACACTTGTAGCGCTGCATGGCATTTGAAATGTGCAAATTTGAAAATTCTTCCAGCTGAAGATGTAACCTGGTCATGTCCAAAATGTGTGGAAGAATTCGTCAAATCTGATCCAGAGTTAAAAGTTATTGATGGCCAAATAGTGAATGGTGAAATCCAGAAACTTGAAACTCATGTACCTCCACAATACATATGTAGTGCCATAAGAGACGTTGAATGCCCTATTTGTGGATATGCATGTTCATCTGCGAATTCAAGTCGTCAGCAACAACTCAAAGCTGTGAAAAATCATATGAATAGCAATAAGCTTCATCAAGTATCCACTGAAAAGTCTGTGGATTTCCCATGGGGATGCAAGGATTGTAATCTGTTCTTCCGTTGGGAAGTTCATTTGTCAGGTCATCAAACAACTGTGGAAGCAGCTCGCACTCTTGAAAGGTTAGAGCGTGAGGCAGAGGAAGCAGCACGAGCTAAATTACCCAAATATTCGAAAAATCAACGAGTAGAAGGTAATTATATCGGCGGGGTAAAATGGTTTGGGGGCGTCATTCAAAAGGTAAATAAAGATGGTACATATCATCTTAGATATGACGATGGAGATATCGAGGAAAATGTATCACCCAAACGTATTAGAAAAGCTGACAAAAATGATAGAGAAAAGAAAGGTGGGAAGGATAAAAAAGATAGTAATGATAATCGTGATAATGCTGCTACAAGTAATCATAAACGCAAGAAAGGTGGTGTTGATAATGATATCAGCAACGTGTCGTGTCGTGATGATAGTAAAGATGATATTGTTCGCCCATCCGCCTTATTTCCCTCCGAACCAACCCCACCATCATCATCATCATCGTCGTCGTCGTCTGCTGCTACTGCTGCTGTTGGGGGTGACGACTCTGCTCCACCCAAGAAGAAAAGAGGTAGACCATCCACTAATAAAAAGAAATGATAATGCAGATTTCGTCTGGAAGCTATGTACGCACCTTCAATAACTTCTTCAATTTTGAAAATACTGTTGCTTTCGCTTTGGCAACAAGCACCTCAGTTTGTTTACAGTTGAACAAATGAAGCTACCAATTTATAAGACAGCTCCTGTGTGGCAGACACCTTTTCTACTTTGAAGTAGGCAGGAAAAGATTATCAGAAGATAGAAGCCGTATACTATGTATATACTTCTACTTCCTGTGATATATGTTAATCATAGATGTTATTTCTTATTAATATATTGAGCTGTTATGAGGGATACTCTGTGGTGCAACATCAATT
>JACLAD010015402.1_pt1 | contig 19991 bp, 14 predicted proteins | sample 8027901 | NCBI WGS metagenome assembly JACLAD01 (sample SAMN15725071, study PRJNA655200) | protist metagenome | isolation source: fluorescence activated cell sorting (FACS) single amplified genomes of... | place: Spain: Blaines Bay Microbial Observatory, Mediterranean Sea | collected 2016-07-05 | reverse complement strand
GCTGGCCGTCGTGTGTTTCCTGCTCATGGTCATCGGTGGCGTTTCCACGCGCAACCTGCTCATCACCGTTGGCATCGGCGGTGGCCTGGCGCTTCTGGTCGTCGCCCTCGGCGCAGCCGCACCGGGCCTGTTCCCCCGGTTCGGCACGTGGGTGGCGCGCACCATCGGGTTCCTCGGTGGTGAGGGCGGATCCGACAGCACACAAATCGACTTCGCCCTCCAAGCCATCCACGAAGGTGGATTGCTTCCGCAAGGCCCTGGGTCCGGCGTCAGCCGCAACGCCATGCCCGTCGCCTATGCCGACATGATCTACGCCTTCATCATCGAGGAGTGGGGGCTGCTGGTGGGCGGGTTCGGCCTGGTGCTGCTTTACCTCATCCTCTTTTCCCGCGCCATCCGCGTGGGCACCCGCTGCCAGCGTCCCTTTGGCAGTCTGCTGGCCATTGGCCTCGGCCTCATGCTGACCTTTCAAGCCATGGTCAACATGGGCGTGGCCGTGAACCTGCTGCCCATGACCGGTCAGCCCCTGCCACTGGTCTCCATGGGTGGAACCTCCATCCTGTTCACCTGCGCTGCTCTGGGCATGATCCTCTCAGTCAGCCGCTCCCTCGACGACCCCGACGCTGCTGCGCCCATCGACGAGCCGGAAGGCCCGCGTCACGCCCGACCACTTCAACCCCGGCAAGCCCATGGCTGACCGCCCCCTGCGCGTGCTGATTTCCGGCGGTGGAACTGGCGGGCACATTCACCCGGCCATCGCCATCGCCGAGGCCCTGCAAGCCCGGCACCCGGACTGTGTCATCGAATTCGTGGGCGCATTGGGCCGCATGGAAATGGAGCGCATTCCGGCAGCCGGGTACACCATCACCGGCCTGCCCATCACCGGCATCGACCGCAAGCTGTCCCTGCGCAACCTGCGGTTTCCATTCCGCTTGCTCCGCTCCCTTCAACTGTCGCGCCGCACCATCCGCCGGTTCCAACCCGACATCGCCATCGGCGTGGGCGGGTTTGCCAGTGGGCCCCTGTTGTGGGCCGCCACCCGCGCTGGAATTCCCACGCTAATCCAGGAACAGAACGGCTTTCCCGGCATCACCAACCGCCTGCTGGCCGGACGCGTCGACCGGGTGTGCGCGGGCTTTCCCGGATTGGAGCGCTGGTTCCCGGCAGACCGGATTGTCGAGACCGGCAACCCGCTGCGCGCCGGCATTCTCGAGCGACTCACACCGAGCGAAGGCACTTCCAATCAAGGGCGCGAAGCGCGCCAACACTTTGGACTTCAGGACGACCTTCCGGTTCTCCTCGTCCTTGGAGGCAGCCTGGGCGCGGCCAGCATGAACGCCGCGGTGCGACAACTGGTCCAGGAGCGCTCCTTGGAACAGCGCGGATTTCAAATCCTGTGGCAATGCGGGGGACGCTACGCCGATCGCGAAATGGCCTGGGCCGAAGACCACGGCGACCCCCTGCTGACCGTTCGTGGGTTCATCGACCGCATGGACCTGGCGTATGACGCGGCGAATTGCATCGCGAGCAGGGCCGGCGCCATGTCCATCGCCGAATTGGCGCTCGTCGGCAAACCGACCCTCCTCGTCCCATCGCCCCACGTGGCGGAGGACCACCAGACCAAAAACGCCCTCAGCGTCGTCGATCGCGGCGGAGCTGTACTTCTGAAGGACACCGATGTGGTGGACGGGTTGGGCGCCGCCGTCTCCAAACTGCTGACAGAAGGCGAACCAAGCCAGACCATGGCTGCAGCCCTCGCCGGTACTGCCCGACCGGATGCAGCAGATGCAGTGGTTCGTGAAGTGTTGGACCTCCTCGCCAACCGTCGCCCGTGAACGCGGCCGGCCAGCACCTGTATTTCCTCGGCATCGGGGGCATCGGCATGAGTGCCCTGGCGCGTTGGTTCCACACCCACGGCGCCATGGTGGCCGGCTACGACCGGACCCCCTCCACCATCACGGACGCCCTGTTCGCAGAAGGCATGGACGTCGACACCACCGGCGCCATCGACTCCCTACCGGACGGACTGAAGGCGGACCTTGCAGCGGGACGCACGGAGCGGTGGACCATTGTGCGCACCCCGGCCGTACCGGATCACTTTCCCTTGCTCACCCTCTTCCGTGGAGCTGGCTTCCGCATCCTGAAACGGGCTGAATTGCTCGGCGAAGTGACACGGAACACCCCGCTTCTCGCCGTCGCAGGGACCCACGGCAAGACCACCACTTCCGCACTGCTCGCCCATTTGCTCCACCATGGCGGCGTGCCCGTCGAAGCCTTTCTCGGCGGCGTGGCCAAAGGATTCGATTCCAATTTGCTCCTCGCAGGTCAAGGTCACGATGCTCCATGGGTCGTGGTGGAGGCCGATGAATTCGACCGGAGTTTTCTCACCCTGCACCCGAAGCACGCCGTGATCACCTCCACAGACGCGGACCACCTCGACATCTATGGCGATGCTGCCGCCCTTCACCGCAGTTTTTCCGAATTCGCCGGACAAGTGGAGGAGGACGGCATCCTCCTCCATGTGGATGCATCTCGGGCCCTGCGGGATTCCCTCGGTCCGGATGCCCTGCCCCAACACACCCTGTACGGGGAGGTCAGCCAAGACACCCTGCCCGAGCCATGGGAAGGTGGATACGGCGACGTGGGCCGAGACCCATCCGGACTGGCGGCCTTTGATTTGCACCTCACTGGCCACTCCCCCCTGCACGTGACTTGGACGATGCCGGGGATGCACAATGCCGCCAATGCCACCGCTGCGGCCATCCTCGCCGTCCGCGCCGGAATGGATGCAGCGCAGATACCCCAAGCCCTGCAGGCGTTTCCCGGCATTGCCCGGCGCTTCGAGGTCCGCCTCCACACGGAGGCCCTGACCATCATCGATGACTACGCCCATCACCCCAGCGAAATCGACGGCACTGTAGCCGCAGCCAGGGCGTCTTACCCCGGAAAAAAACTCGTCGGCGTCTTCCAGCCCCACCTCTTCAGCCGCACCCGGGACTTCCTCGACGACTTCGGCCGGAGCCTGTCGGCCCTGGACCACTGCATCGTGCTGCCCATCTACGCCGCACGCGAAAACCCACTGCCCGGCGTGGATGCACAAGCCGTTGGGGATAAGGTGACCGGGTGTCCCGTCAATTGCCCGGAGGAATCCCGGTTTTTAGATGTTCTACAGCAGACTGGGCCAGAGGTGCTTCTGTTTCTGGGTGCCGGAGATCTCCACCATTGGATTCCGGCGGCCGCCGACAGGCTTCTCAACCGCCCCAACGCCAGCGAAACCACATCATGAACACACCTCCTCCACCCAATGCCTCGTCCACCGCACGGTGGAACCGCATGTGGTGGACTGTGCCCCTGCTGCTCGCTGCTGTCGTCGTCTTCACGGCAGCCGATCAGGCGGCCGACCGCACGCCTTGCCGCGCCTTGGAGATTGAAGTCGATCAAATGGACGGGATGTACTTCGTGGACGCCCCGTCGCTGAAGACCGCCGTGACCGACGGCTTTGCCTTGCTCGATCGGCCCTTGGCCGACCTGCCTTATGCGGCCCTGCATGCCGCCCTGCTCGACCAGCCTGGCGTCGCCGACTGCACCATCGAGCCCACCTTGGGCGGCGCCTTGCGCATTTCCGTTCGACAACAACGGCCGCTCGCCCGGGTGTGGAGCGCAGACAGCGTGCTCTACCTCGACGATGAGGGACGTTGGTTCCCCCTGTCCCCGCGCTACACGGCCGATGTGCCCGTGGTCCATGCCAAACGTGCAGTGCAAGCCCGGGCCGCCCTGCCCCTCCTTCACCACCTCGATACCGACCCGTTCTGGGACCGGTTCATCGATCAGATCGACGTCGACCAAGACGGCCATGTGTCTTTCCGGCCCCGCATCGGCGACCTCATCGTCCACCTCGGTGCGAATCCAGGCGCGCAAAACCGACTCGACGACCAACTCCGTCAACTCCGCACCTTCTACACCGCCCTCCTCGACAACGGGGACCTGCGGCAATACCGTGAACTCGACCTGCGCTACGAAGGACAACTCGTGGCCCGAAAATGACCTCCACCCCCTCCACCATGGACAGCAACAACCCCCATCAGGACATCGTCGTCGGCCTCGACATCGGCACGACCAAGATTGCGTGCATCGTCGGCCAGAAGAACGCCCACGGCAAACTGGACATCATCGGATATGGCAAGAGTGAATCCATCGGGGTGACCCGTGGAGTCGTCGCCAACATCGAGCAGACCGTCCAGTCCATCCGTGCTGCCGTCGAAGCGGCTGAGAAATCCGCCAACGTCCGCATCGAAGTGGTCAACGTCGGCATTGCCGGACAGCACATCAAAAGCCTGCAACACCGCGGCCAATTGATCCGCACCGAAACCGAGGAGGAAATCAACCGGGACGATGTGCAGCAGCTCATCGAAGACATGAAGAAGCTGAAGGTGCTCCCTGGAGAAGAAATCCTCCACGTGCTGCCGCAGGAGTTCACGGTGGATGGAGAACCGGGCATCAAGGAGCCGGTTGGCCACACCGGGGTTCGGCTGGAGGCCAACTTCCACATCATCACCGGCCAGACCTCAGCTGCCAAGAACATCTACCGCTGCATCAAGCGCGCCGGACTTCAGGTCGACCAGTTGATCCTCGAGCCCATCGCGTCCAGCTCCGCCGTTCTCAGCGAGGAAGAGAAGGAAGCCGGCGTCGCCCTCGTGGACATCGGCGGCGGCACGACGGACATTGCCATCTTTCAGGAAGGCATCATCCGCCACACAGCGGTGATTCCCTTTGGAGGCAACGCCATCACCGACGACATCAAGCAGGGCTGCGGAGTGCTGAAGAAGCATGCGGAAGCACTGAAGAACAAGTTTGGATCCGCTCTCGAACAGGAAATGGCCCAGGATGAAATCGTGGTCATCCCAGGGCTGCCGGGCCGAGCGCCAAAAGAGGTGTCCCGCCGCAACATCGCCGGCATCATCCAGGCGCGCATGGCGGAAATCATCGAGCACGTCCACTACGAAATCAAGAACAGCGGCCTCGAACGCGAACTCATCGGCGGCATCGTCGTCACCGGCGGTGGCAGCCAGCTCCGCCACGTCCGTCAGCTCTTCGAATACGTCACCACGCTGGACTGTCGGATTGGATTCCCCAACACCCACCTCGCGCAAGCGCCGGACCGCAGCCTGACGGCACCCACGTACGCAACGGGCATTGGCCTCGTCCTGCTCGGCTTCGAAAATGAAGTGGGTCCCAATGGTGAATTCGGCGGGGACACACGTCAAGAAGAAGCCCTTCAAACGCTCTCCGGTCCACGCAAATTCCTCCAGAAAATCAAGGACTTCTTCGAAGACGAAATCCCGGAATAACGCGCGCGGACGACGTCACCAAATCCCGTTTTCCACCGCGACATCGTGGATGGAAACCCCAAAGGAGGTGACGGACCAAGCACACGGGCGACGACATTGTCATTCACCTGTGTCGCGCTGAAAAGCCTGATTTCCCGAGACACACCCCTCCATCCACGACCTCGAACCCATGCAATTCGACATTCCACAGAATCCCGGCTCCCCCATCAAGGTCATTGGTGTCGGTGGTGGCGGCTCCAACGCCGTCAACTACATGCACCAACAGGGCATCAATGGCGTGGATTTCATTGTCTGCAACACGGACAACCAAGCATTGGAAGCATCCACCGTGCCCACCCGCATCCAACTGGGCACAACCCTCACGGCAGGGCAAGGTGCTGGCAGCATCCCCGAGACGGGCAAGAATGCCGCCATCGAAAACCTCGATGACGTCCTCGCCCAACTCAACGACAACACCACCATGGTGTTTGTCACCGCTGGCATGGGCGGTGGAACGGGAACCGGCGCTGCTCCGGTCATCGCCCGAGCCTGCAAGGACCTCGACATCCTCACGGTTGGCATCGTCACCGTTCCCTTCAACTTCGAAGGCAAGCGCCGAGCCAACCAAGCAGCAGAAGGCCTCGAAGAAATGCGCGCTGCAGTGGACACCCTGTTGATCATCCGCAACGACAAACTCCGTGAGCTGTTTGGCAACCTGACCCTCAAAAAGGCATTCTCCAATGCAGATGAAGTGCTCTGCACGGCGGCCAAAGGCATCGCAGAGGTCATCACCCTCACTGGGGACATCAACGTCGACATGAACGACGTCAAAACCGTGATGCGCGACAGCGGTGCTGCCATCATGGGGGCTGGCGCGGCCAGTGGGGAAGGACGCGCGATGACCGCCGTGAGCGAGGCCCTCGAATCGCCGCTGCTCAACGACAGCGACATCACGGGCGCCAACTTCGTGCTGCTGAACATCACCTACGGTACCGAAGAAGTTCTGATGGATGAGATTTCCGAGATCACGGACTACATCCAAGACCAAGCCGGTGCCACCGCCGAAGTCATCTGGGGATACGGCCACGACGCCAGCCTCGAAGACAAGATTTGTGTCACCGTTATTGCCACTGGCTTCGAAACCAACACCCAGCTGCCAGAAGGTCCGGTCATCTCGAAGATGCGCCTGGACGCTGAAGCCCGGGAAATCACAGCGCCCCTCCCCGGTCCCATCACCAACGAGCCTATCCTCGGCGACGACACGGCCACAGAAGCCGAACCGCACCTGAAAGGCGCTGCTGAACCCACCGACAACGTGGTGACCAACCAGTGGAAAGCGGAAGACATCACCGCTGAAACGCCCACGGCTGCGCTCGACTTGTTTGGAACGCCCAATTCAGAAGGGGCCGAAGAAGTCAGCTTGCGACACGCTGAGGTCGAAGAACCTCAAGCCGATGTCCAACCGGCCATGGAAGCCGAACCAGAAGCTGCACCGGCCGAAGCGCAAGTGGGGGAGTACACGATGCTCGATCTCGACGCTGCCTCCGATGCACCGCTCATTCCAGAACAAATGGGTGAGGTGTCCTTCACCAATGAACAGGTGGACCATCCTGAGGACCAGACAACGGCTTCTCCTGCATCCGCTCCCGCTCCTCAGCCGGAAACGGCAGCAGAGCCAGCAGCAACCCATCCGGACCCTGCACCGAAGCCCGCTCCCCTGCAGCCGCAAACCGGAGCCGAGGAGATGGCACAGCGCAATGCGCGCCGCACAGAAAGCATTGAGGCCTACACCAAGCGCCTTCGCACACCGAGCGGATTGACCGAACTGGAAAACGAACCCGCCTACAAGCGCCGCAATTTCCAATTGTCCCCTACCCCGGCCAGCGACGAATCCCAAGCCACACGCTTGAGCATCGACGAAGAAACCGGCGGCTTGAAGACGGACAATCCCTACCTCCACGACAACGTCGACTGACCCCCCGCCTCAGATGACCCTGCAAGAGCGCATCAGCGCCGACATGAAAGAGGCCATGAAGGCCAAGGACAAAGTGCGGCTCGCTGCACTTCGTGACATCAAGAGCAAAATCATGCTCGCCATGACCGAGGCCGCAGGAAGCGACACCCTCGACGACGCCGCCGTTACCAAAATTCTCTCCAAGCAACTCAAGCAGCGAGAGGACACCCTGACCATCTACAAGGAACAGGGTCGCGACGATCTCGTCGCCGAGGAGCAAGCCCAGGCCGATGTCATCCGCGTCTACCTCCCGCAGCCCATGACGGAGGAGGAGTTGGCCCAAGCTGTCTCGGACTTGATTGCCGAATTGGGCGCCAGCTCCATGGCCGACATGGGCCGCGTCATGGGTGCGGCCTCAGCGCGCTTCGCTGGCCGCGCCGATGGCAAAGAAATCAGCGCATTGGTGCGCCAGCGCCTCGCCTGATCCAGCAATTGCCCTCCCGCCTTTAATCTTCTCCGCACCCGATTTGGCTCAGGAAGTGATATTCCTGCTTGCACATTTAATGTATGTACATACATTTGCTGTGTGAAGCTCGAAGACCACCTCCATCAATCCAAGTTCTCCGACGGTTTCCAGAAACTCCATCTCCACATTCTGGTGGTGGCCCGCCAGCTGGACTTGTTGGCCCGTCGCATCCTTCAGCCACACGGAATCACCCCCCCGCAATACAATGTGCTCCGCATTCTTCGCGGTCAGGACGGCGCCCCCATTGCAGTACAGTCCCTCGCCGCCCGGATGGTGGACCCCTCCAGCAACACGTCACGCATTGTCGACAAGCTCGTCGACAAAGGATGGGCCGACCGACAAGTGTGCCCGACCGATCGGCGCAGGGCCGACGTTCGAATTACGGACAGCGGACTCGCCGTTCTGGCCAAACTGGATCGCCCGATGCAAACTCTCGGCACAGACACCATGATCGGCCTTTCCCCAGATCACGCCACCGATTTGAACGCAGCGCTGTCCAAAGTGTTGAACAACACGGACAACCTGCTCGACCCCCAATCTTGATTCACAACCCGAAATCCCTTTTGCAATGAAGCACCTGCTGACCTTCGGAGCCCTGCTCCTCGCACCCTTCTTTGTCCTCGCCAGTGGAGACGACGCCCCCACCCGCTACACCATTGACGCCAAAACCAGCACCATCACCTGGGAAGGCACCAATGTCACCCGCGCCCACAATGGCGACATCGCCATCAACAATGGCATGATCACCGTCGACAACGGCATGATCAGCGCAGCCACTGTTGTGATTGACATGACCACCATCAATACGCTCGACTTGGAAGGTGGCAGCAAGGCCACGCTCGACCGACACCTGAGCAGCGATGATTTCTTCGGCGTGGAGCAATTTCCAACCGCCCAATTCGAGTTGCTCCAGCTCAACCCGCTTCGCGGCGGAGAGAATGGCGCCAACTTCTCCGCCACCGGCAAGGTGACCATCAAAGGGCGCACCGACGAAGTCAGCTTCCCTGTCACGGTGGACATGACCGACGGCGGCGCCAAGATCTCCGGTGAAATGGTCCTCGACCGCTCCAAGTTTGACGTGCGCTTCCGAAGCAAGTCCTTCTTCGACGCAAAGGAGCTCGGCGACAAGCTCATCTACAACGCCTTCACGGTTGGCTTCAAACTCGTGGCCGGCAAATAAGGCTTTCCCTTTTGCTGCAAAGCCCTTGGCACTTCAGTGTCAGGGGCTTTGTTTTTGGCGCCATTCCCCGCATTGCGGGCTCAGTGCAGGATGACCCTGAAATCCAGGCCCCACCAACTGCCATCCAGCACCCGCTCTAGCGAGCCGGATCCCGCATCTTCTTGACCCAGGTTCCATTGGGCGGACAAGCCACCTTGAATCAGAGGCTGGATCATGGGGCGGAGCAACCCGCCGATGTGCCAATCCCGCTCCTCGCCTTCCTTGACCAGCCCCAATTCGAGGGCCATGCCCCACCGGTTCCAGGCATACCGCAGACTCTCGTGCTCAATGGCGAAGACATCCCCACCGCCTTCGATGCTCGCAGCCGCGAAGGCATTGGTCGGCAGGATTTCCATGACCAGTCCCCCTCCGGCCCCCAAACGCCAACCGGGGGTCAACGTCACTTCCGTGCGATAGAGAACAGGGATGGCGTAGCTGGCGACGATCCAATCCAACGAACCGCTCGCCATGGGCGCGGAAGCCAAAGGCGGCATCCAATCCGCCTCCACCGTCCACATCCTTCGGACCTGCTCAAACCCGAAAGACAACAGCCCCACCTTGCCGATGCGGCGGCGTATGGAGACGCCATAGCTGCGCGTCCCACGGCCACCCCACCGGCCAAACAACGCGCTGTCCGAAGCAGCCAAGGATTGGCCATTCCACCCGACGCCCTCCCCGGGTGCAGGCAGTGTCAGGTCAAATGACGACAGGATGTGGACATCCAATGTCCAGTCCCCGGATTGCTGGGCCGATGCAGGCGCCAGCGCCAAGCAAAACGCCACGAAACACCCGATGCGCGCAGGAGCCTTCATGACGACATCCATCCCATGATGGCCAGTCCCAAGACGGCCGCAGTGATTCCCAACATCGCCCACCTCAGTCCCGCGTGTGCGATGAACGGCCGACGATGGCGGCCATGGAGCATGTGGTTGATGCGCAAGGCCTCCTTGAACTCCGAGCGGTGAACGCCAAACCGCTCCATGGGCGCCTCCTCATCCAGAGGGGCACGCTCAAAACCGATGCCCGCGGCTTCCAGGTCCCCCTGGAACTCATCCGCCAGCGCCGCACTCCGAAATTCGAAGACATAATAGCGGTTGTCGCCCGGGTGCTCGTACCAGTTCATCCAGCGCATCCCGATCTCATTCTGTGATCCAATCTGCGACGTACTCCAGCGGTTTGCGGTGTCCCTTGCTCGGCCATTCTCCTTCCGGGTATCCCATGTAGAACAGGCCCATGCCCGTCACCCCTTCCGAATGACCCAATGCCGCTTTGGCGTCGGGGTGGGCCAGGAATTTCGGTGTGGACCAGAACCCGCCGATGCCGTGGGCGGTGCACATCAGATACATGTTCTGCACAGCTGCCGCCAAGGCAGCCTCGTCCTCCCAGAGCGGGAACCGCCCGTCCACATCGTGCTCGAGCCCCAGGGCCACGACGGCATTGCACCGGATGCCACGCTGTCGGATTTTGTCCGCCTTGCTCTCCATGGCCGCCTCACCAGCGTGGGCACGGTATGCATCGGACAGCTGCGACATCAAGCGCTCTGCCGCATCGTCCATGAAGACGCGAAAGCGCCACGGCTGCGTCAATCCGTGATTGGGCGCCCAAGTGCCGTGCTGCAGCACCTGTTCGACAATCTCGCGGTGGACGCGCCGCCCCGAATATTTCTCGGGAGAAATGCTCCGCCGATCCAGGAGCAACGTACTGGTGTCACTGATGCTGTGGCGCATGTCAATCTGTGGATAAATCGAGTGAATCGTAATCGAGCTGGTCGAGGAGGTACACCATGGACGTCAAGGCTGCGGCGCCCAATTTGAGCTCACGGGGATGCACGTTTTCGAAGACGTCCCGCTCACTGTGGTGGTAATCGAAATACCGCTGCGAATTGGGGCGCAGGCCCACCATCAGCGGCCGTTTTCCCGCCGGGGCTTCCGTCTTCAACGGTCCGATGTCCACGCCGGCACCACCGCGTCGCAAGTCGCCGATGCCATAATCGATGAGGGACTCCCGCCACGCCCGCACCGCAGAGGTGGCGTCATCCGTGGCGTCAATGGACCAACCCCGCGGTGCATCACCACCGGCATCGCTTTCCACAGCCGCCACGTGCCACTCACTCCGCTCCCGCGCAATGCGCGCGTAGGTCTTGCCACCATTGTTTCCGTTTTCTTCGTTGATGAACAGCACCACCCGGATCGTGTGGCGCGGCGCGTAGCCCAATGCCACCAACGTCCGCATGACTTCGATACTGTGGACGATGCCGGCCCCATCATCGTGCGCGCCCTCTCCAATGTCCCAGCTGTCGAGGTGCCCACCCACCACGATGTACCGGTCCGGATGCTCTGTCCCCGTCCATTCCGCAATGACGTTGGCCTGCGCCTTGTCTTCGTGCAACACACAGCCCATGTTCAATCCAACCCGCACGTCATGGCCGGCCTTCACCACACGCGCAATGCGCCGGGAGTCCACCGTGCTGATGGCGGCAGCTGGAACCTTGGGCACCGTGTCCAAATACCGCATGGCACCTGTGTGGGGAAAGGTGTCCATGGCATGGGTCAATGAGCGGACAATCGCCGCCACACCGCCGTGCTCGGCGGATTCAACCGCACCCCGCGAACGCTGCTGGTAAGCGCCACCATAGGCTCCCCCTGCACTGATCATGAGAGGGTCCATGGGGCGATTGAAGAACGCGATTCTGCCATCCAATCCACCCGGGCCCAAGCTGTCGAGCTCCTCAAATTCGCGGACGACCACGACCTCCGCTTCGAGGGCACCCTCCGTGCCCACACTGCCGCCAAGCGCCCGAATGGGCAGGGGCTCCGCCTCGCCGCCATCGACCCGCATCCACCCCATTTCAATGGCACTCCGTTCCCAATGCGGCACCATCACCGTCTGCATCCGCACTTCCGGTGCACCGGCCTCACGGAGGGTCCGCGCCCCCCACAGAATGGCATCGTCCGCTTCAGGCGATCCGCTCAGGCGCGCCCCAATGTCTTTGCACAACGCACGCAGATCCTCCACGCACTGGCCCTCTCCGAGGATGTGCCTGTGAATGTCGGACACCATGGTGCTGTCCTCCGCTGTCCAATGGGCCTCCTGGGCTTGCAATGCGCAGGCCCATCCCATGAAGACACACCACACTGCACATTTCGTCTCGCTCCTCATGACATCCAGCTTCCATTGTTGACGTCGAGGCCCTGCCCGGTCATGCCCCGCTGCTCAGGAGACAGCATCCAAAACACCGTGTCCGCCATCTCTTCTGGTGTACTCATGCGTCCAGTCGGCAACATGGCACATTGTTGCGCGTGACAAGCCTCAAAGGTCATTCCTTGGGCATCCGCCATGCGCTGGATGCTGTCCAGCGCCATGTCCGTTTCGACCCAGCCTGGGCAGATGGCATTGACCAAAATGCCTTCGCCTCCCCATTCCACCGCCAAGCTCCGGACCAATCCGAGCACCGCGGTTTTGGATGTGACATACGCACTTTGCTGCGGAACACCGAAACGCGCCAAGACACTGCTTGTTGCCACCGCATGGGCCACTTCCCCCGTCCGTTCCACGTGGTCCTTCAAGTAAGGACGCGCCACATGGAAGGTCACATACACCCCGGTCACATTGACCCTGAGGATGTCGTCCCAACGGTCTTCGCACGGGTCGGTCGTATAGACATTGGCCCCTCCAATGCCCGCATTGGCGAACACTCCGCAAAGCGTGAGTCCTGGTTTGGACATGGCCTTGGCCAAAGCCGCCTCGAACCGACTTCGATCCGATACGTCCAATGCCATCATCTCGTGTCCATCACCGGACATCTGGCCTAAGGTTTCCTCGAGGGCAGCCTTTCGTCTTCCCACGAGGAACACCACATGCCCTTCCCTTGCGAATCGGATGGCGGTGGCCCGGCCAATGCCGGAACCCGCGCCCGTGATCAAGACGGCTTTGCGCATGGTGCGAAGATGGGGAAAAGAGAAAGGCCCGACTTGCGTCGGGCCTTTCCTGTTTCGTTGGAACGTTGACGTTCCGAATTCGAGATTACTCCTCGCAATCGGTACCGAAGGCACCGAGGAAGATCAAGAGGTCGGAGGTCGTCGTCTGTCCGTCGGCGTTGAGGTCGGTCGGGCAGGGGTTGGCCACGTTGAAGATGCAGGAACCATCGTCGTTCGTTGCGATCTCGTCGTAGTTCTCAGCGTTCACGTAGGTACAACCCATCAAGTAGCCAGTGAAGTCGCACAAATCATTGTTCACGATGTCAATGCTGTCTGGCGACTGGTAGTTCAAGGCAAAAGGAAGGTCACAACCTTCAACACAACCACTGCCGATGCCGACCTGGAAAGTACCTGTATTACCGCTTGAAGTGTTGAAGGCGTCCTCCATTTCCCATCCGAAGAAACCGAAACCAAAGCCATCCTCAATCACAAAGTCATAGCAACCTGGCTCGTCAAGACAAATGTCAATCAACTGTGTGCCGCCCGCGGTATTGTCCGTCATGCCAGACAGGACCGTATCACCAGCAGCATTCAAGAATGCATACGTCACCTCCCATGGGGAGAAAATCGAAGTAGATCCTTCGATTACCAACTCCACTGGAGCACCGAAGCAGCAGCTTCCATCGTCAACTGATGCGAAGGGGTTATAGTTCGTAGCGTCGGAGTCGGTACAACCAAGACAGCTGTAATCACAGAGCGTGTTGTCTTCGAAGTCTACCGGACCGTTGTAGTTACATGCCGTGCTGTCGGCACAACCCGTGGTCGGGGCAACTGCACACGTGATGGCCATGCTGATGGAGTACGGGGTGATGCTGGACACGCAGCTCACGGAACCATCAGAGGTGAAGCTCACCGTCACGGAATCTGTAGCGAACACAAGGCTGTCATCCGCATCCACGTCGCTGTTGTACAGGTTGGCACCGGTTGCAGCGTCATCGATCACGAGCTCGTCCCAGCCTTGCTCGATGAGCGTACCAGCGAGGTCAATCACAATCGCTCCACCGCCGTTGATATTGTTGAGCGTGAAGCTCCAGTCCTCGTTGTTGTCATAGCAGTAGTTCCACGTCTCCGTCTCACAGCCCAAACAAGAGGTGTATTCACACGGATCGTTCGGGTCGTCGACGTTGGCGTCTGCGTTGTAATTACAAGCACCAGCTTGCTGACAACCGTACACAACGGGCTCACAGGACACGCTCAGGTCGAACGGACCACCGATAGAACCGTTTCCGGCAGAAACCAGGATGGAGTAGTTGTTGGCGTTGGCGTCGGAGATGAACTGGAGCGTCTCACCGTTGTCACAACCCTCGCTGCTGATCACGGTGTTGTCGCCCTGATCATAGCACAGGATGCTGGAGCAGAGGCCCGTGCCACCGAACATGGTGAAGGACAGTTCGACAGTCTCATCAGCCTCGAGGTCGACATATGCGTCCATGGTGCAATCGCCGCTGCAAAGCTGCGACAGGTCACCGTTCGAAGAGATCACTTGAGCATAAATACCGTCTGATTCGGTTCCGTTGTTGGTGAACAACACCGTGTAGTCACCACCCGTGAGGGGGAGGTAGTAGTCACTGAACGGCGTCGGGAAAACGTCACCAGCAGCCACTTCAATGGTGTCGCCATTTGGTGACACAATCGCAGCGCTAATGTTCTGGTAGTTGTCCTCGTCAAAGCTCATCACTGAGAGGAAAGCGTCCGGTGTGCTATACTCCTGGAAGAGGGCGAACTCCGTGTTCACCGTGGAACCGCAAGTCGTGATGGTCACGAGTTGCTCCACACCACCGTTGTTGAAGGTGTACCACACACCGGGGTCGTCACCTCCACACGGATCAACTCCGCCCGCGGCGGTAGCACCACCAGTGTTGCCACTGATGGTCTCACCACAAGCCACAGCAATGGCGCTGTCACAGCTGTCGTTCGGCTGGGTCACGCCAATGTAGAGGCAACCGCTGTTGACGGTGGCGTCAGCATCGTAGTTGGAGGCTGTCGAATCGGTACAACCCAGAACCTCGGCAGCCACGCTCACGTTGAACGATCCGCAACCTTCCGACTGGGTCGTCCACAAGAAGAGGTAGTAGTTCTGGCTGGCTTCAGGATTGGTTATGGACACCGTGGCCGGTTCTTCCTGATCGGTGCCGAAGAACTGAGGCATATCTTCTCCAAGGGCACCCAGGACGCTACCGCTCTGCTGGTCGTTGAGGTCCGTGCAGTCCGCACCGGTGTACACACCGTAACCCACAGCACCGTCACCCGTGGCAGCCACGGTCAGGTTGTACAGGTTGTAGTTGGTGTCCACTTCAAGCTGGTACCACACACCGTATGCCGTAGCGTAGATGCTCAAGTTTGCGAGGCCGAAGTCGTCATCTGGATTGGCGCAGCAGGTGCTTCCGTCGTATGAACCGCCGTTTACCAATGGGAGAACCACGTCACAGACGTCGTCGTTGACTGGGAAGCCGAAGTCACAAGCCGCGCAGATGGTCTCGACCACGATGCCGGTCTGCGTGTTAAAGCTGCTCCAGGTACTCACACGCAGAAGGTAATTGTTTCCTTGCTCGGCGTTGATGGACACGATGGAGTTGTACCCATTGCCGGCGCCACAACCTGAAATACCGGAGTCGTCGTTGGTGGCAACCGGAGTGAGGGTGCCATCTCCGTTGTCCACGAAGACGATGACATCCGTGTCGGTCACACCATTGTCTGCGTCCTGGGAGGCACACAGGTCGAACGTGACTTGGTAGTCCTGGTCAGCGTTGAACTCGTACCAAATGGCGCCCCTCTGGGAAATGGGGTTTCCGAGGACGGTCGTGCCGTTGTATTCGTCACCGTTGGCGTTCTCGAGAGAACCGCTCACGATCAAATCACAAGCAATGGCTTGCGCGCTCTGCCAGTCGTCGTTGGCCGGCGGGAACTCACACGTACCATCGTCCACCGAGGCGGAGTTGTTGTAGTTGTTGGCCGCGGGATCGGTACATCCGGGGAATTCACAATCCGTGACGTCCGTTCCACCGAATGCCATCTGCACGCCGTCGGCAGTGCCGAAGGTAAGCGGAGCGTATTCGTTGCCCAAGTTGTCGGCAAGGCCCCAACCCTCCGACGTGAAGATCGGGTCAGTGTTGAACGTATAGCAACCGATGTCGAGGCAGTTAATGGACGTAATGGTCGAAGGACCAGCCGGCATCGTGCCCGTGAGGACAGTGTCGCCCGTCTCTTCACTGACGACGTAATAGTAGTCGTCATTGGACCAACCGTTGCCGCTGTTATCCTGAAGGGTAAGGTACAGAGCGAGCTGACCGTTGTCACACACCACACAGGAACCGTCGTCCACCGTGGCATCTTCGTCGAAGTTGATGGCTGCAGTGAGGGTACAACCGCTGACGCAAGCACCGACAGAAGCGCCGAAACCGATGTCATACATACCGAGGCCACCTGCGTGGATCTCGTTTCCTTCGAAGTCAATGATGGACCACTGCGCGATACCAGTGGTGGACCCACCACCTCCGGAGAAGGCGAGACAAGCGTCATTCGGGACGCAGAACTCCCAGTAACCGTCCCCCGGGCTCGTCTCGTAGTCCGGTGGATACAAGTTGTTCACGTAACCCCCAGCGAGGATGGTGTCACCGGTAGCTGCGTCATAGATGATGGCAGCATTGTTACCCCAGTTCAAAAACTGGTTGTGGGTCAGGTTGAGGAGGTAGCTCGTGCTGTCCGCATTGCCGGAGCAAGAGGGAAGGAGGCAGGAACCGTCGTCCGTCGTAGCGTCCGCAACGTAGTTGAAAGCGTCGCTGTTGGTGCAACCGCAGGCCACTCCGGGTCCAGCCACACCGAAAGTGCCGAAGCCGTTGTTGTTCATCTGGGCGTAGAGAATGTCACCCGTGGCGTAATCGATGATTTGCCACTCCTTTTCACCTTGGTAGAAACCGCCGGCAAGCTCGAGCGTGTAGCAGTCCGAGTTGGACAAGCAGATGAGGTCGTAACCCTGATCACCGGCACTCACCGTGAATTGGGCATCGTCCAAGGAACCGGAGGCGACCACTTCACCTGCAAGGTTCTGGAACGTGTAAGTCGTTCCGTCCCAGCCGTCACCGAAGGTGTCGTACATCATGAACGTTACGAGCGACTCGCCGTCTGCACATTCTGGGTAGAAGCAGGTTCCATTGTCCAAGGTCGCAGTACCATCGTAGTTCAGGGCCGTTACGTCCGTACAACCACAAACTTCAGCTTCAGTACCAAAGTAGAAAGCAGACGAGCCGCCGTCTTGGCTGAACGCGATTTGCTCACCGGTGTAAGCGTTGACAACAGAGATGCTGATCTGCGTCACGAAAGCACCGCCACCAGAAACCAACTCATAGCAACCAGGAGTCAAGCAGATGGTGTCTTGCCCTTCGATTGGGCCACCGGGAAAGCCCTCGTCGAAGGCTGTTACAGAAGAATCGAGGTTGCCGCTGGTGACCAAGCTACCATTGTTGTACAGCTCGTAAGTGTTGCCATTCCAGCCGTCACCATAGGAGTCAAACATGTTGATGAACACCATGGTCACCGCGCTGTCCGGACAGAGGTCAAGAAGGCAAGAGCCGTCATCTAACGTGGCATCCATGTCGTAGTTGAGCGCGTTTTCATCCGTGCAACCCGGGACATCAGCTGTCAACGTGAAAGCCCAAGTCTCGAGGCAGTAGTTGCCAAAGCCACCGCAGTTCGCGAGGGCAGCAGAGCAAGTGCCCACACAGTTGAAGTCTCCTGCGTCCACGAAGAATCCAGAACCACCATCACCATAATCGTCACTCATGGTCACGGTGTAGTCACCGGCGCCGTAGGTCACAACATTGAAGTCGGACGTACTGTTGGCACCACCCGGAAAAACCAGGTTGTGGTCAGTTTCGTTAAAAATCGTGTCCCCATTGAAGGTTACGATGCACACATCAAGCTCGCTCGGATAGAAATCCGCGTCGAACGTTATCGTCTGGGCTTGCACAGACGCAAAAAGGGCCAAAGCGAAAACGCCAAGGGCACCTCGGAGAATGGTAGTTCTCAGGTTCATGATTAAGGTTTTTTCCAATTGCTCCGCCAATATAGAGGAATCATTGGCGAATCGTGAAGCCTGAGACAAGAGAATTCTATGGGCACATGTCGCAACGGGGACGATGAACTTCGCCATTTGCCTGATAATCACACATGCACAGCAAAAAAGCCCCGAATGTTTCCATCCGGGGCTATTGATAACGTAACGGGTCTCGCAAACGAAATTTGTAGACGTCGACGCTGACGCCCCTGTGATCATTCGTTACACGGGTCTCCGAAGCTGATGAGGAACTCCAGCAAGTCCGCCGTGGTCGTCGCGCCGTCCTGGTTGAGGTCGGTCGGACACGGACTTTGGAGGATGAATTCGCAAGATCCATTGTCCTGAAGGGCATTCAAGTCGTAGTTCTCTGCAATGTCATAGGTGCATCCACCACAACCGTCGAAGACGCAGTCCTCCAGCACCGTGATGTTGGCGTCAGGATTGTAGTTACAGGCCACAGGGACGGTGCAACCGGAGATGCAATCGGTCTCTCCCACCTCGAAATACACCGCCGCACTCGGAGCGCCGCCTGACGTGATGCCACTCGATGCACCCAACAAGGTCCACCCGACCTCCACGGGAATTACACCCGCAGAGACTTCCAAGTAGTAGCAGCCGTCGGCCAGGCAGAACTCGTCCGTCCCGCTGGTTCCCTCAGGCGTCACCGTGAAGCCGATGCTGGGCAAGCCACCCTGCGCCAACAGCAAGCCATCCACGGAGTAAAGGCTGTATTGGGCACCGTTCCAACCATCGCCGAAGTCGTCGGTCATCAGCAAGCGGATGCACTGCTCGAAGCAGCAGGTGCCATTGTCGATGATGGCCTCATCGTCATAGTTGCACGCTGCCTCATCGGTGCAGCCGGCACAGGACGTGTAGTCACAGGTGCCATTGTCAGCCGTGGCATCCGGATTGAAGTTGCAGGCACCGGGGTCGGCACAACCGCAGACCACACCTCCCAGAGAGAAGTTGGTCTCACCAATGGTGCCGCTGGCCACTTCACCGTCCACACCGGACAGGCTCCAGCTGATCTCTTCATCGAAGTCACCACCGCCCACAGAGAGGCGGTAACACCCCTCCACAAGACAGAAGGTGTCAAATCCTTCATCGCCACCGAGGAAATTGTCGACGTCCAAGATGAAGAGGGCGCTGTCCAAGGTTCCAGACAAGAGCGTGTCCCCAGCATTGTCCATGAGGAAGTACTCCGCGCCATTCCATCCGTCGCCGAAGCTGTCGAACATCTCGAGCATCAGCGGAATGCCATCCGCGAATCCGTCCGGACAGGCACAGCTCAGGAAATCGCACGAACCGTCTTCAATGTTGGCTTCCGGATTGAAGTTGCAAGCCACACTGTTGGTGCACCCCTCCACAGCGGCAGCGCACGTCAGGGAAATCTCCACGGTGCCATTGTCATCCGTCACGGGGTCCCCATCGGCATCCTCCGCCGACACATAAGCATAATAATGACGTCCCGGCTCGGAGATGAACTGCACCCAAGCGTCGTCTTGGTCAAAGAAGCCGCAGTTGATGAAGTCACTTTCTTCGGAAGCGTACACCCCGTCCTCCACGGTGAGGACACATTCGAAGAGGGCGGGAATGCCACCAGCACACACCGCGTCACTCACATACAGGTTGAGCTTGGAGTCGATGTTGGAGCCACACAGGCTCAGCGTATGCAACTCGCCCGTTCCTTCGAAGGTGTACCAGATGCCAGGTCCGGGCACCGGGTCACAGCCATTGATCAAATTGGGCGCACCAAGGTTGGTCGCGCCACCCGTGGATCCCGTTTCCGGCACACCGCAGGTGAGCTCCATCGCCGCACCACACGTATTGTTGGCTGGCACCACACTCCCGTAGTCGCAGCTTCCATCGTCCATGGTCGCGGTCGGGTCGTAGTTCGGTGCCACCGGGTCCATACACCCGAGGTATACGCCCGTG
>JACLAD010014525.1_pt1 | contig 20008 bp, 22 predicted proteins | sample 8027901 | NCBI WGS metagenome assembly JACLAD01 (sample SAMN15725071, study PRJNA655200) | protist metagenome | isolation source: fluorescence activated cell sorting (FACS) single amplified genomes of... | place: Spain: Blaines Bay Microbial Observatory, Mediterranean Sea | collected 2016-07-05 | reverse complement strand
CAAGACGATCCAGTCGCAGGCTGAAGTGCGCCAGTACTTTGCCGTCAACAACGCAGAGCTCGCGCAGTCTCTATCGCGTGAGCTCGGGCAGAAGACGGTGAAGACGCGCAACCATAACCTTGGTCGCTTTGACACCGATGAGGTCGGCGAAAGCCTGTCCGAGACGGGGCAGCCGCTCCTGCGGCCTGAAGAAATCATGCAGCTCGGTCAAGGGCAGCAATTGCTGCTTGTCAAGGGCGTGAAGCCGATCCTCGGAGAACGCCTGCCGTTCTGGTTCTTCTCGCCCTGGCGCGAATGGGCGTCCGTGAACCCTGTCGAGGGTGATTTCCCGAACGTGAAGCCGCTCGTGCGGCTCACCTACACCGAAAAGAAGGGGTCAGGAAAATGAGAAAGTTCGACGTCAAGGTCGCTGGCGGCAAGCCCCCGAAGCGTCCCGAAGGTGCTTCGAAGCGGCTGCGCCGCCGCATCGGCGGGGCGATCAAAGCCGTATTGCTGCGCCCGCGAATGATCTTCGTCTCCGGTATCGCGGGCTTCGTGCTGTTCGTCGGCACGCCGCATGCGGGCTGGGACTACCAGTGCCGCCACGCGCTGCGCGGCATCGGCTCCTGCACCTCGGTTTCCTGGTGCGCCTATTACGGCATTCAAGGCCGTCGCATCGAAAGACCCGAATACGGCGAGCGCTGCAAGCTCGTGACCTTCCTGCCCGTCGATTGGGACAAGCTGATAAAAGGAGTTCTGTAATGACCAAGCATGCATTCAAGAATGAACTGGGAGCCTACCACTGGAAAAGGCTCGTCCGTCTCGCCGATTTCTACGGTCACGAAAACAAGGACGAATACGCAGTCTTGCTCCTGAAACGTGCCATTGAAAGATGTCCAGTCAAGCATAATGACACTTAAGCAAGTCGCCGCAAGATGGAACTGTTGCCCTAATACGGTTCGCAAAGAAATAATGAACGGTCGGCTAAGAGCCTTCCGCATTGGAAGCCGACGGTTCGGCATCCCCAAGGCGTCGGTCGATGAGTATGAGCGGCGCAAAACATGCAATGGCTAAAGGAAAACCGTGAGACATAGGAAGCGGCTCATCGCTTCAGACTTAAGAGAAGAACAGGGGAGACCGACCGTGTCATATCGCATCGGAAGCCTGAAGGGCAGAAGGGTTCTTACTTACAAAGACGCCGAAGGGAAAAGGATTAGGATCAGGCTGGATTCCGAGGCTATCGAAGATGCTGTGATAGAGGGCCACAGACTATACACAGAATACTGGGACAGTATAAACAAGGGGCACGAATGGACAATTGAGGAAATTTGGCGGGAATATAGAAGTAGCCTCACGGGCCGACCCTCGGCGAAGAGCATGAGGTATGAGGAGGCATCTATAGTGCCATACTTCGGAAGGTTCTACCCTAGAGAAATTACAGAGGAACTAGTAGAGAACTATATTTACCAGAGGAGGAGCCAAAAGACCGGGGAACCAGTTAAGCCAGGGACATTATGGACCGAGCTAGGCAGGTTGCGCGATGCAATAAGCTACGCAAAGAAGAAGCGCTGGATAACACCACATGATGTTCCGTATATCCCGCGGCCATCCAAGCCAGAACCTCGTGATAGGTGGTTGAATGAAAAGGAGATAGTCCGCCTTCTGACGGCGGCCAGCGCTCAGCCCCATCTTCATTTGGCAATTCACCTGATGCTCGCTACGGCCGGCCGGGTTACCGCTGTTCTCGAACTAACTTGGGATCGAGTAAACTTTAAGGAAAGCTGGATCGATCTGCGGACGAAGGATACTGGAACGAAGCGAAAGAAAAGAGCAAAAGTTCCGATGACGAGCGGATTGCGAAGGGTATTGCAGGCCGCGAAACCTCACGCGTCATGCAAACACGTGATTGAGTGGCACGGCAGGCCAGTTCTGTCAATAAAAACAGCATTTAAGAAGGCTGCGGAAAGGGCGGGCCTCGAAGATGTAAGCCCCCACATAATGCGCCACACCGCGGCGGTTCGCATGGCAGCTGCTGGTTGCCCGATGGAGAGAATTGCTGCCTATCTAGGACATTCTGACCCAGCCGTCACCCGACGTGTTTACGCAAAGTTTGCCCCTGACCATCTTCGAAAGGAAGCGAAGGCAGTTGATCTAATACATTTACTGGAGGCGGCCGCGCCGCCGGTAGTTGCCGTCGGGATGAGGGACGATAGAAATGTGAGGAACTCCCGAGATAACCTCCAAAAAGTGATTGCAGGAAAAAGACGAATGCGGTTGCGGGCGAAGAGAACCCGTTGAATTGCGGTCCGCCCGTTAGTTGCCCGGGAGCAAGAAATACTGAAAAGGATCTGGTGAAATATTTTGCGATTGGGTTGGCCACCCCGAATCCGTCAAGGGTTAAGAGTGTAGACTCACAAACTTTGGCTAGCGGCAAGAGAAAGGAGGGAAGCCGCTCTTGTGAACCCGCCGCATCCTGCGATGGGACAAAAGGGAGAACACAATGTTCGATAATCCCCACAGTGCGGAAACCGCGCTTTGCCTATTTATTTCATATAATGCCAATGGGCTTTTAAATGCCGCGATGCTTCTCGGTGGTGAGCCGTGGTATAAGAAAGTGAGGAATGCGGTCGCGGATATTCATGACGGTCCGGCTCTCAATCGGTCTGCAATTGGAAGGCTGATGGATATCTATGACCTGCTAGCACTGAAGCACGTCCACGACCGTTCGCGACCGGAGGCCGGATTCTTTTCCACAATTCTACCCGATGACCCATGCGTCGAAGAGATTTGCCTGCTTTCTGATGAACTACACGAACTGTTGGAGGCATTCGTAGAGTCAGATCACTATCTGAATGCAAAACAAGCCCGCATTGACAAGGAGAAGATGGAATGAGTTCAGTAATTGGTGACGCTTTAATGGAGTCAATCGCGGCGGCATTTGCGGCAGGGGAGACGGCTGTCTGGGCCCTGCGGGTCTATGAGGAGAATGTAGAAGCAAGTAACAGAATGAGGGCTGACATCACAGCGCTTATAGGCATGGTGGGGAGTAAAACACTTCTCTCGCCCACCGCGCTAGACAGAGTAGACGCGTTGGGACATGCACTCAGATCTGCATCGGCCGAAAAACAAGTGACTGAAATTGTGCCGGACGAGCATTGCGTTTCAGGCACACGCGAAGAAACGCTTTATGTAGAGGATGGAGAGATAATCGCCGGCGCCTGCAAGGCCGTCCTCAATCTATCTGCAGCCCTCCGACGAGTCAGGGCATACAGGATCGCTGAAACTGTGTCCTACAACATGCGGCAGGGGGGGCAATACTAGCACGATCGCTTTAAGGATTTTCGCGGGCGGCGGATTGACGGCCGCCCGCGAACTAGAAGCATAACAGGGTGACGAACACAGGCCAGGATACTGACGGCCCCTGCATGCGTCTTCATCCGACGCAGATCAGTGCTTACCGTGTCCGCGTCGACCCTAAACATGTGCTCGGCGGCTGTAAGAAGTGCCAAGCGCGATCAGGTAAAGTGTCCTATTCTCCAGATCGTAATATACTGCTTTGCCGGACCACTACCCATGGCCGCGATCATTTCATCAACCAACGTCCCGCTATTCCCTCCTAGATTTCGAATCAATTTCCTTAGGATATAGCTTGTTGCGCGCTCCCTGATGGGGAGTAAGGAGCCATCAGCCCACATCTCATTGATGAATTTCAGCGCGGCAGTGGCATGGGACTTAATATCAGCGCCAGGTTGCCCAAATATACTGCATAGGGTCTGAAACTGTTCGTCAGATATGTCGCCACGATGAAGCATGTTCGCTGCTACAATCATTCGTTCACTACTGAAGCTAAGCGCGGCTTCACCTGCTTCTAGTAGGGCGATGGTAGAACTCACAACCTTCTCTGGTGCAATTCTATCAGCACTCTCAAGGTGAAAAATCAGGGACTGAATCCATGCGGACTTCACTTCTAGCAGCCCGGCTCCCCAATTTCGGAGGTGCATGTCATCCGAAATTAATATGCGCCCACTTCCGTTGCAGGCAAAAAGATCATCGAGAAAGCGACCAAACTCTTCGGTCCTAAACCGCAGGATTTCGTCAGGCGGATCCGACGCAGCTACTGCGGGCACTACTTTGCAGAATTTTTCTACCCAGGCCGCATCGTCCACTGCCAGTCGGATTCTCGACGAAATCTCCTCCTCGGACAATTCAGATAAATATAGTTGGCCGTTTCTCAGCGCCATGTGACCAGACTTCCGCACGCCATTATCGTCATAGCCGCCCATTCTTTCGGCTTCCTGGGCTCGCTGCGCGATTGTATCGAAAGTGCTCTGCGTAACACCCAGATCACCGAATTCGGCTACAAGCTCTGAGGTCAAGTTAAGACGACGGAGGAGGTATACTGACAGTGCGTCCAACAGCAGGCCCGATTTTCGAGCCTCAACCAGATAACTAGCTGCGCTCTTCTGATCGTTCGGAAGACAGCTCGATGTCGCAATATTAACGCCGCAGTCGCGATACAAGCCAAGATACGTATCGATCGAATCCAATCCAAGTTGATAGCCTAATGTGGATAGGGGGAGCGAATTGTCTACATATTCTTGCGCTTTCTTTTTTCCGTAGTTTGCTCGCTGTCTGAGGAGCTCCTTTATCTCATCCAGCCCGTCTTCTCTTGATGGATCGCACCTTACTGACGTGAAGCCACTAGCGCCTGGAAATTTTTCTTCAAACCTCTGAATAACGAAATGAAATGCCTCAAGGATCTTAGGTTTGACGTCGACGAGCTTCGCGTCGCCTGCCAACGCGTCCAATGGCCATGCGAACGTTTCTCCGGGCCTGCGTCCGACCACCGCCCGCGCGATCGGATGATCCAAGCCGATGTTTTCTCCTCGCAGCCCGAAAACTCTATGGTCGCTCTCAAGTATGTAGTTCCTGGTCTGCCCGTCTGGAAGTCTTACAGAGATTGCCACCCCGTCTTCGGCGACATCTGCTTGAAGCTCTTTCTCTTTCGATGGTGAAGATCCTAAAGCTAGGACGCTGGCACTCAGCGCCATCCAAGCTTGGTGGTCATTCTGGTTCTCGCAGAATAGCCTATAGGCGTAGTTCCTAGCCCGAGAAATTTCATCGCAAAATACTAGGAGAAGGGCATACTCGTGTTTGTCCTGTATCGATCCGACCATCTCGTCATCGTTTAACTCCCTTACGACGCGAACAATTCTATTCCTGTCATTCATTCGTAGAAGTGACTGGATATACCACTGAAGCGCGGCCAAGGAGTTCGGGTTGTCTGAAAACATTTTGCGCGTCAGTGGGACGGTCGGCGCAATATTGCCTGTTAGGAAACCAACGTTGGCTCGAAATTTTTGCCCGAACGGAGTATTTCTTATGCTTTCCGAAAGCTCATCGGCCAGACCCTTTGCGAGGGCCCCCATGCCTCCTCGTAAGCAGGAATCTGTCAATAAATACAGTGCAGGGCTCTCTCGTGAGAGACTAACATGCGGTCGGAGCAACTCGCAGCAATCCCGATAAAGCTCACGAGAAAATAGCTCTTCGGCGGTCTGGAGGATGTCGGAGAATGCCCAGTCGCCTGCGTCTTTCAAAGCTTCGATTAGCTCTACGTCCTGCTTGGACTTTCCGCTGGATGTCTCTAGGGATAGTTGCGGTTCCAGCTCTTCTTTGTGCAGCTCGAAGGCTCGATCATACGCAGACTTTATTACAATGCGCTCGGGGGTATCGGCATAGTTCGCGACGATATCCTCAATTGCCTCATCGGCGGCTGCTCGTTGCGAAGCTCCGATGGCAATTCTTGCTTTAGTTGAAAGGGCGTGCAGCCTTAGTTCAGTGGGCATAGCTAGATCAAGCGCTTGGCTAATCCGCTCTAATGCCTTCTGATAGTTTCCTAGCTTCGCCTCAATTTGAGACGCCATGACTTGAAGATCAGGTCGATGCTTGATGCCTTCGATAAGCTTGAAGGCGGCGTCGTCGTTCTCCTGTTGTAGGAATAGCGCGGCTCTCAGCTGCGCGAGATCTTCGATTGCGTCTGGGGCTTCTGCCAAAGCTCTGTCTAGTAGGTCGGCGGATTGGCTCGCTTTGCCGGCCATTCGTAGTGCTAAAGCTGCATTATTGGCTTGCGATGGAAATAGTATCTTGTTTAGTGGTCGTTGCTTCAACGAAGCTTCGAATTCTGCTACTAGGATGGACGCCGCCTCTTCGATGTCGCGGTTGAAGTCTGTCGGCATATGTTTGCCTAATAGGAATGCCTGATTTTTCTCCACATCGCTTAGGATGGTTAGCGCCCAGATGCTCCTTAACCTCGCGTTATCCGGATCGTGCGCTAACGCTTGCTGCAGTGTATCGGGTAATGCTTTAGGGTCTCGCGCGGCGAGATATTCTAGACGAGCCGTAACTACGTCCGGATTCTCTTCTTCCAGTTCGGCGTATTCACCGAGATCAAGCTCGACATCTAGTCGTCTTGCAGAGTTATAGGCAATGACCGCAGCTAAAGGCCGGTGGTCGCCGGATTGCCTGAGTAGCTCTAGTGAGCGATTTAGTGCTTCTCGGTCGCGCCCTGCCAAGAGGTCGGCAAACGCCAGCCCCGCTTCCGCCTTTAGGTTTCCGTCGGCAAATTTATGAGCTGACCTGAATGACCTAATTGCTTGGTCGTATTCTCCGATATTTAGGTTTATAACGGCAATATTGAAATGAAGGCGGAATGCACCCTGGCCCTGCTGGAACTGCTCCTCTGTTGAAAGAGCGTTCAGCAGCTTTAGTGCTGTGGCGCTATCCCCTTCGTCCGCAATCTTTCTGTAGGTCGACACTCTTCTGACGTCGTCAGAATCATTTCCGCTAGATTCTAGCTTGTCTATGGACGCTGTCGCGTTGAGCCTGTCGATAATGTGCAAGTCTGCGCCGGTAATGTCTTGGTGCCCGGCCTGATCTGAGTTTCCGTAGATTCGTATTTGATTGACGGTATTATTGCTGCCAATCATGTTTACCGATTGTCCGCGGTCTTGGCTCTTGCTTCGGCCCCTGATAATTAGGTCGAGTATACGCGACATCATTTCCTGTCGGCCTTGCGATCCGCTTTGGTATTGTTGACCTGGTTAATGTTGTTTCCACTTCCCAGGAAGCTTATTTTTTGCTTTGTCGAGTTCGTCGGTTTGCTTCGGAGTGCTACAATGACGCCAATAACAGTGGCTACCGCGCCAACTATGGCTGCTATCACACCAATTTGTTCCAGCGTCATTATTTGGTTCCTTCAGATTGGCATGCTACCTGACCGGTCGGCCTACGGGTGCATTACCACTTGAAGAGTAGTGGTTCTAGGCTGATTTGAAGTGGTGTGCTTAACTGGCTGGACATCGGGATGCCGGTTGCGGGTTACTGGTGTCCGTATGTTGGGGTTTATTCTGTTCGTCCCGACCGGGGTATTTTTGCGCGCAGGTTGTTGGCCATGTGGCGGGCGTGCGGTCGTAGGCTTAGTGAGGGTGGTGCGGAGTGTGCTATGATAGCTCGCCGTCGTGCAGACGCTGCTCCAGATAGGCTGGACATTTGCAGAACATCTGGTGATTTGGTTCAACGAACCGACGAGCTAACCGTATCTGTCAGCTAAGTCTCTGATAGTTTGGTAGGCCCGGAGGGATTCGAACCCCCAACCAAACCGTTATGAGCGGTCTGCTCTGACCGTTGAGCTACGGGCCCCCTGCGTTCCTCCTAGCAGACCGGGGGGGCGGGTCAAGTTGGCGCTGGCTCTCGCGCGGGGTCTGAGGTATCGCAGCGTCACTTCACACACCGGCATTCGGGGGACGCGATGCAGAAGGACGGGCTCACTTACGCGCAGGCGGGGGTGGATATCGATGCGGGCAACGCGCTCGTGGAACGGATCAAGCCCGCGGCGAAGCGCACCGACCGCCCCGGCACCATGTCCGGTCTCGGCGGCTTCGGCGCGCTGTTCGATCTCAAGGCCGCCGGATACAGCGACCCGGTGCTCGTGGCCGCCACCGATGGCGTGGGCACCAAGCTGCGCATCGCCATCGACACCGGCCATCTCGATGGCGTCGGCGTCGATCTCGTCGCCATGTGCGTCAATGATCTCGTCTGCCAGGGCGCGGAGCCGCTCTTCTTTCTCGACTACTTCGCCACCGGCAAGCTCGACACCGACAGCGCCGCGCGGGTGATCGAGGGCATCGCCGCGGGCTGCGAAGCCTCGGGCGCCGCGCTGATCGGCGGCGAGACGGCGGAAATGCCCGGCATGTATCCGGCGGGCGATTTCGACCTCGCGGGCTTTGCCGTGGGCGCGATGGAGCGCGGCCACGCGCTGCCCGATGGCGTGGCCGAGGGCGACGTGCTCTTGGGCCTCGGCTCGGACGGGGTGCATTCCAACGGCTACTCCCTCGTGCGCCGCATCGTCGAGCGCGCCGGGCTCGGCTGGGACGACGCCGCGCCCTTCTCGGACGAAAGCCTCGGCGCCGCGCTGCTCGCGCCGACGCGGCTTTACGTCAAATCGGTCCTCGCGGCGCTCCGCGAGGGCGGCGTGCATGGCCTGGCGCACATCACCGGCGGCGGGCTGACCGAAAACCTGCCGCGCGTGCTGCCCGAGGGCCTGGGCGCCGAGATCGATCTGGGCGCGTGGTCGCTGCCGCCGGTCTTCGACTGGCTCAAGCGCGAGGGCGGGCTGGACACCTCCGAGATGCTCAAGACCTTCAATTCCGGCATCGGCATGGTCGTCGTCGTCTCGCCCGAGAAGGCGGACGCCATCGCCGCGCTGCTCGACGCCGAAGGCGAGACGGTGCACCGGCTGGGCCGTGTCACGGCCGGGCAGGGGGTCGCCTATACGGGCAGCCTGTCGTGAGCGAAGCGCAGCGCGTCGCCATCCTGATCTCCGGCGGCGGGTCGAACATGCTGGCGCTGGTGCGCGACATGACGGGCGACCACCCCTGCCGCCCGGTGCTGGTGGCCTCGAACGACCCCGAAGCGGGCGGGCTCGCCCGCGCCGCCGGGCTGGGCATCCCGACCGCGGCGGTCGATCACAAGCCGTTTGGCCGCGACCGCGAGGCCTTCGAGGCGGCGCTGAGCGAGCGGTTGGAGGCGGCGCGGCCCGACATCATCTGCCTTGCGGGCTTCATGCGCATCCTGACCCCCGGCTTCATCGCCCGGTGGGAGGGGCGGATGCTCAACATCCACCCTTCGCTCTTGCCGAAATATCGCGGGCTTCACACCCATGCCCGCGCGATCGAGGCGGGCGACGCGGAGCATGGCGTTTCGGTGCACGAGGTCACGGCCGAGCTCGATGGCGGGCCGGTGCTGGGGCAGGCGCGGGTGCCGGTCCATCCGGGCGACACGCCCGAGGTGCTGGCGGCAAGGGTGCTCGAGCAGGAGCACCGGCTCTACCCGATGGTGCTGCGCCGCTTTGCCATGGGCGACCGGACGCCGATCCGGCTTTGAGTGGGCGGCTTTCCATCTGCGCGCCCGTCCCTTAAGAGAACGGGGACCGGCGCCGCCGCGCCGCCCCCATTTCCGCAGGCTCCAGACGACATGCAGACCATCACCACCACCGAAGACCTCGCCGCCTTTTGCCAAAGGGCCGCGAAGCACCCTTATGTCACGGTGGACACCGAGTTCCTGCGCGAACGGACCTATTACTCCAAGCTCTGCCTGATCCAGCTCGCCCATCCGGGCGAGGACGGCCCCGATGGCGGCGAGGACAGCGCCGTTCTGGTCGATCCGCTGGTCGAGGGGCTCGACCTCGCGCCGCTTTACGACCTCTTCCGCGATCCGGGCGTGGTCAAGGTGTTCCACGCGGCCCGGCAGGATCTGGAGATCTTCCAGGTCGAGGCCGGTCTCATCCCCGCGCCGCTGTTCGACACGCAGGTGGCGGCGATGGTCTGCGGTTTCGGCGAGCAGGCGGGCTACGAGACGCTGGTGCGCAAGATCGCCCGCGCCGAGATCGACAAATCCTCGCGCTTCACCGACTGGTCGCGCCGCCCGCTGTCGGAGGCGCAAAAGAGCTATGCGCTGGCCGATGTGACCCATCTGCGGGTGATCTACGAATGGCTCGCCGCGCAGCTCAAGAAGACGGGCCGCGCCCGCTGGGTCGCCGAGGAGATGGCCGTGCTGAACGACCCCGCGACCTACCGGGTCGATCCCGCGCAGGCCTGGCAGCGGGTCAAGACCCGCTCCAACAGCCCCAAATTCATCGCCGCGCTGCGCGAGCTGGCGCAGTTCCGCGAAGCCTATGCGCAGGAGCGCGACGTGCCGCGCTCGCGCGTGTTCAAGGACGACGCTCTGGTGGAGCTGGCCTCGACCCGGCCCGCCAATGAAAAGGATCTCGGCCGCTCGCGCCTTCTGCTGCGCGATGCGCGCAAGGGCGAGATCGCCGAAGGCATCCTCGCCGCGGTCGATCGCGCCGGCAAGCTGCCCGCCGACAGGATGCCGCGCGCCGAGAAGCCGCGCGACCAGCTTCAGGTCAACCCGGCGCTGGCCGATCTCCTGCGCGTGCTGCTGAAGGCGCGCTCCGAGGCCGAGGGCGTGGCGCCCAAGCTGATCGCCAGCTCCGCCGATCTCGACGCGCTGGCCGCGGGTGAGCGCGAGGTGCATGCGCTTTATGGCTGGCGCCGCGAGGTCTTCGGCGAGCAGGCGCTGGCGCTGTGCGAGGGCCGGGTCGGCCTTGCCGCCCGGGGCGCGCAGGTGGTGACGGTCGATCTCTGAGCCGAGCCGTCCGACACGAGATCGGGGGCCGCGCCCCCACTGGCAAATGCGGGCAAAGCGCTTACCTGTGAGCCACAGCCCCGACGACAGGAGACGCAGATGGCCCAGCCCGCCTTCGAGGAGATCGCCGAGACCTTCGAGTTTCTCGATGATTGGGAAGACCGCTACCGGCACGTGATCGAGCTTGGAAAGGCGATGGACCCGCTCGAGGAGGCACTGAAGGTGCCTGCGACCAAGGTGCTGGGCTGCGCCAGCCAGGTCTGGCTCGTGCCCGCGCCCGAGGGCGGCACCTATCATTTCCGCGGCGACAGCGACGCGATGATCGTGCGCGGCCTGATCGCGGTGCTGCACGCGCTCTATGACGGCGCGCCCGTCGCGGAGGTGCCCAAGATCGACGCGGGCGGAGAGCTGGCGCGGCTCGGGCTCAACGATCACCTTTCGGCGCAGCGCTCGAACGGGCTGCGCGCCATGGTCGAGCGCATCCGCGAGACCGCGATGGCCGCCGCCTAGGCTCGCGCCAGCGCGGCCTCCAGATCGCCGTAACCGGTCAGCCGCCGCTCGAAGCCCAGGCCCAGCCGTTCGGCATGGGCGCGGGCGAGGGCGGTAAGCGCCGGATCATCGGTCTGCGCCTGGTAGACCAGCGTGGTGTAATTGCCGAAATACATCTCGCGCAGCTCCGGGTGCCGGTCGAGGCCCAGGGGCTGCCAGACGAAGGCGTCGAACTGCCGCACGAGAAAATCGGTGAGGTAGAAGCAGGTGACCTCGCCCGTCTCGGCAAAGGTCTCCACGCCCTCGTAGAAGGCGTAGCAATGCGGCCCCTCGACCATGCCCAGCCCCAGCCGTTCGCAGGTCCGGGCCAGCTCGCCCCCGGTGCCGCAATCGGCATAGACCACGAAGATGCGCGCGTAGCCCGCGCCCCGCGCCGCCACCGCCGCCTCGACGGCGGGGGCGATGCGCTCGGGGCGGTTGTGCAGGATCGCGGGCAGGCAATGCAGGTCGAGATGGTCCCAGCCATTGCGCCCGATCAGCGCGAGGATCTCGCGCGCCAGCGCCCCGCAGGCAATGAGCAGCACACGGCCCCGCCCCGATGGGGCGAGGCCGTCGCGCGTCAGCGCGGCGTCGGAGGGCAGGGGCGCGCTCAGGCGCCCGCCCGCATCCGGTTGTGCCGGCGCGAGACCTGCTCCTTGGCCGTCTCCACCGCCACGGCGGCGTCGCGGCAATAGGCGTCGGCGCCGATCGCCTTTCCGAACTCCTCGTTGAGCGGCGCACCGCCCACCAGCACGATGTAGTCGTCGCGGATGCCCTGCTCCTTCATCGTGTCGATCACCACCTTCATGTAGGGCATGGTGGTGGTCAGGAGCGCCGACATGCCCAGGATGTCGGCCTGCTCCCGGGCCAGCGCCTCGAGATAGTTCTCGACCGGGTTGTTGATCCCGAGATCGACGATCTCGAAGCCCGCGCCCTCCATCATCATCGCCACGAGGTTCTTGCCGATGTCGTGGATGTCGCCCTTGACGGTGCCGATCACCATCTTGCCCATGCGCGGCGCGTCGGTCTCGGCCAGAAGCGGCTTCAGGATCGACATGCCGCCCTTCATCGCGTTGGCCGCAAGCAGCACCTCGGGCACGAAGAGGATGCCATCGCGGAAATCATTGCCGACGATGGTCATGCCGCCGACAAGGGCGCGGGTCAGCACGTCGTAAGGCTGCCAGCCGCGATCGAGCAGGATCTGCGTGGCCTCCATGATCTCGTCGCGCATGCCGTCATAGAGGTCGTCGAACATCTGCGCGACAAGCTCTTCATCGTCGAGTTCGGAGAGGATCAGGTCGTCATCTTCATCAGCCATGTCACGGGGCTCCTCGGGGCGGGCTTTGCTCTTCGGGCCGATCAACGCCCGGATCGGCACGCGGGTCGCGGCCGTTTCCGACACTGCCTGCATCGCAACCGACGAGGATGCAAATGAAAAGACCCCACGACAGTTATGAGCCCGCCTCAACTATGGGGCTTGCCCGGCGCGCGCGCTTGCGAAAGCGTGGCGGCAGGGAGGATGGGCATGAAGATGGACGCAGCGGCGCTGACCGCGTTTCTGGAGCGCGATTTCGCGCAGGTCGCCGCGCAATTCGCGGTGGAGCGGGCGGAGGGGGAAGGAGTGCTGCTGCGGCTGCGGGTGACGGCGCTGCATCTGCGCCCCGGCGGCACGGTCTCGGGGCCGTCGATGTTCGGGCTGGCCGATGTGGCGATCTATCTTGCGATCCTGTCGCGGATCGGGCCGGTCACGCAGGCGGTGACCACCGGGGCCACGATCGACTTTTTGCGCCGCCCCGTGGCGGGGGCGGATCTTCTGGCCGAGACGCGGCTCTTGAAGCTCGGGCGCAGGCTGGCGGTGGGCGAGGCGCTCTTGTTCAGCGAGGGGCAGGGCGCGCCGGTGGCGCGTGCCTCGATGACCTATTCGATCCCGCCCGATCCGTCGCAGGGGGCGATGCCTGCATGAAAAAAGGGACCGGATCGCTCCGGCCCCGCAGGTTTGGTCGGGCCGGGGATCAGCCCTTCCAGAACGGCAGCGCCGCCTCGCGCTCGGCCGAGACGGGATCGAGGCCGAGATCGCGCAGCATATGCGCATCGAGACGCGACAGCGCGCGGCGGGTGCGGGCGCGACGCTCCCACAGCGCCACGCGGCGGGCCAGCCCGGCGAGAAGCGCAGAGAAGGCTCCTTGATCGAGGGCGGCCTCGAAGGGCGTGGCGGTGCGGGCGAGCGTGGTCATGTCGGCCTCTCTTGTATTGGTACAATATCTGTCTATGCTTCGGATAAAGGCATACAATGCGCGGAAACTGACGTCTAGGGAAGTTTTGTCATGAGTACAATCTGGTGGCCCAGCCTCGATGGCGGTGGCCCGGTCAAGCATCAGGCCTTGAAGCGGTCGATCCAGGAGGCGGTGGGCTCCGGCACCATCGCGCCGGGGCACCGCCTGCCGCCGGTGCGCGAGGTGGCCTGGCGGCTCGGCGTGACGCCGGGCACGGTGGCGCGCGCCTACAAGGATCTCGTCGAGCAGGAGGTGTTGCGCGCCGTGGTCGGGCGCGGCACCTTCGTCGCCGAGCCCGACATGCCCGCGCCGCTGCCGGCGCTGATCGACCCGTCGGGCATGGGCCCCGAGGGCGAGATGCTCAACCTGCGCACCGCGCAGGTCGCCGATGTGGGGCAGGGACGCATGCTGCATGAGCTGTTGAAAAACCTGCCCGATCCGCCGCTTGGCGCCTATGTCGGCTATCCGCGCCCCGAGGCCGACGCGCCGCTGCGCGCGCTTCTGGCCGAATGGTTCGCCACCCCCGCCCATGGCCCGCTGGAGGCCGAGGACTTGGTGCTCACCTCGGGCGCGCAGCATGGCATGGTGGTGCTGCTTCAGGCGCTTTTGCACGGGCCGCGCCCGGTGGTGCTGACCGAGGAGCTGGCCTATCCCGGCTTTCGCCACGCCGCCGCCCTCGTCCGGGCCGAGATCCGCGGCATCGCCTTCGACGGGGAAGGGCTTTTGCCCGAGGCGCTGGAGCGGGCCTGCCGGGAGAGCGGGGCGCAGCTGCTTTGTACCAGTGCAGAGGCACACAATCCAACGACGATCCGCACCTCGCCCGAGCGGCGGGCGCAAATTGTATCAATAGCGCGCCAGTACAATCTTCAGATCATCGACGATGACTGCTTTCGCGCCGATGCGGGCGAGGATGCCAGCTACCGCCGCCTCGCGCCCGAGCGGTCATGGGTGGTCACGACGCTGTCCAAGACGCTGAGCCCGGATCTGAGGCTCGGCGCGATCCTCTCGGCCCCCGGGCGGGCCATGCTGCCGCGCATCGCGGCGCAGCAGCAGTTCTTCGGCCTGTCGCGCCCCACCGTCTCTCTGGCCGAGGCGGCGCTCTCGGGCGGGCTGGCGGCACGGGTGCGCGACGCGGTGCTGAAGGTGCAAAGCCGGCGGCTGGATTATCTCAATCGCCGCCTCGCGCCATGGCAGCCGCGCAGCCGCGAGGGCGTGCCCTTCGCCTGGCTCGACCTGCCGCGCGGCTGGCGGCCCTCCTCGCTGAGCCGCGCGGCGGAGGCCAAGAACATCCGGATCAAGCCCGCCGACGAGTTCGCGCTGATCGACGGGCGCGCGCCCTCGGCGGTGCGCCTCGCGCTGACCGGTCTGCGCGAGGATGCCGCCTTCGAGGCGGCGATCGACCGGCTCGCGGCGCTCCTCGCCGCGCCGCCGCATGTGATGGAGGTCTGAACCCCGCAAATTCATGGGGTATCATTATACCATATTTGCAAGCGACTGAGATTGAACGGTTTTTCGATACCCTGCGCGCTTGACTGCGCGCCAGCTTCGTTTAGAACCCGGCCATCGAATTTGCGCGGGCGGCCCGTACGGGGCGGTGCGCGTTGCAGATCAAGGGCAGAACCATGAAAACCTTTACCGCTACACCGGCGGATATCGACAAGAAGTGGATCCTGATCGACGCCGAGGGCGTCGTCCTGGGCCGCCTCGCCTCGATCATCGCCATGCGCCTGCGCGGCAAGCACAAGGCCTCCTTCACCCCGCACATGGACATGGGTGACAATGTCATCGTGATCAACGCGGACAAGGTGCAGCTGACCGGCAAGAAGCGCGAGAAGCCGCATTACTGGCACACCGGCCATCCGGGCGGGATCAAGTCGCGCACCACGCAGCAGATCCTCGAAGGCGCGCATCCTGAGCGCGTCGTCATGCAGGCCGTCAAGCGCATGCTGCCGGGCAACCGCCTGTCGCGCACGCAGATGACTCATCTGCGCGTCTTCGCCGGTGCCGAGCACGGCATGGAGGCCCAGAAGCCCGAGGTTCTGGACGTCACGTCCATGAACAAGAAGAACACGAGGACCGCATAATGGCCGATCAGATCAACTCGCTCGAAGAGCTGGGTGAAGCCGTCTCGACCGAAGGTCAGGTCAACACCGAGGCGCTCGCCCCCCGCGAGCCCGTCCGTGACGAGCTGGGCCGTTCCTACGCCACCGGCAAGCGCAAGGACGCGGTCGCCCGCGTCTGGATCAAGCCGGGCTCCGGCAAGGTCACCGTCAACGGCAAGGAAATGAGCGAGTACTTCGCCCGCCCGGTGCTGCAGATGATCCTGCGCCAGCCGTTCCAGGTCGCCGGTGTCTCCGGCCAGTTCGACGTCTACGCCACCGTCGCCGGCGGCGGCCTCTCGGGCCAGGCCGGTGCCGTGAAGCACGGTGTCTCCAAGGCGCTGCAGCTCTACGATCCCTCGCTGCGCGGCGCGCTGAAGGCCGCGGGCTTCCTGACCCGCGACAGCCGCGTCGTCGAGCGCAAGAAGTACGGCCGCCGCAAGGCCCGCCGCAGCTTCCAGTTCTCCAAGCGCTGATCCGGTCGCGGATCGACGGACAGGAAAGGGCGGCCCCGGCGGGGCCGCCCTTTTCGCATCTCCCGGCGCGTTCAGAGCGGCAGGGCGACGCGAAGGCCGAAGGTTTCCAGCCCGGGATTGGGGTCCGACAGGCCGCCATTCGAGCGGTGATCGAATTGCAGCGAGATCCGCGCGCCATTGTCGAACTCGTAGCCCACCCCCGCCGAGGAGCGGAACTCCAGCGCATGCCCCAGATCGGGGCCGTCCATCGGCGCATAGAGACCGGGCAGGAGCGACAGCTGCACGAAGCTGTCATGCGGCAGCGCGCCGGTCCATTGCAGCCCGGCGCCCAGCCAGGCATCGCCATCGGCCGAGACCGACAGGCCGATCACCGGCTCGAGCCTGCCATAGCGCGCCGCGAGGTGATGCTGAAGATAGAGCTCTCCGCCCTGGCGCTCGCGCTGGAACAGCACCTCGCCATATTGCAGCGCGGTGCGCGCCGGGGCGGGGGCGGCGCAGCGCGGGGTCGCGCAGTCGGCAAAGTGAAGGTCGGCGGTGGCCACCAGGGCAAAGAGAAGGGCTAGCGAGCCGTCCATGCGATACTCCTCCGAGTTGTACCGGCGCCACCTTGCGAATTCGTGCCGGGGCGACAAGCACCGATCGCCCCGAGACGCGCGCTTGGCATGATCAGGTGCCCAGCCGTGCCACGAGAGCCACGAGTTCGGCCTGCCGCCGCGTGCCGGTCTTGTCGAACAGGCTGCAGATCTGGTTGCGCACCGTGTTCTGGCTGACGCCGCGCAGCGTGGCGATCTCGGAGATCGACAGGCCGACGCAGAGCTGACGCAGCACCATGCTCTCGGCTGGCGTCAGCTCGAACAGCGCCCGCAGTTCTTCGTCCGCCACGCCGCCCCCCCGGCTCGGCAGGGTCAGGGTCAGCGTCACCACCGCCCGCTCGGGCGCGAGGGCGTTCTCGATCGGCGGAATGGCACGCGGGCGCGGCAGCGGCGCCAGCCGGGCCAGGATGCGCCCCGCGACCGGGTCGGGCACCACGAAGCCATGCCCGACGCGCCCGCCCGTCCCGAGCCCGGCATCGAGGGCGCTATTGGCCGCGTCATCGACGAATCGCAGCCGGCGGTCCCGGCCGAGGCGCAGCACCTGTCCGGCCGAGAGCAGCTGTTCGCCGCGCGCGTCGCAGGCCACGAGGCGCGAGCGCGGATCGAGCGCCAGGCAGGCATGCGGCGCCGCCGTCCCATCCATGATCCGGGCGCTGGCGCAGATGACGCTGCGCTCGAACAGTCGCGTGAGATCGAAGGCGCGCCGCAGATGCGGGCCAACCAGCTCGAGGATGCGGCCCGCCGCGGCGCCGATGCTCTCGGCATGGCGCGGCGCATAGTTGCAGCTGGCGATCAGCCCGCCGGTATCGCCGCGCAACAGCACCATGCCGCAGGCCCTGTGGATATCGCCCTGCGGCCTGAGGAAATCGGCGTAGAACTCGGAGTGCAGCAGCTTCTCGGGATCGAGAACCTGGCTGTCCTGGATGAGCTGCAGCGCCGGCATGCGCATCAGCCCCGACAGCCACGGGTTCTTTGCCGCGTAGCGCTCGGGGTAGAGCGCGAGCAGGTCGGGGTCGAACCCCACCCCGTGCACCGCGCTGTGCCATGGCGGCCCGGGCCGCACCAGCTGCAGCGCCCAGGAGCCGCCGCCCGCGACCGCGGCAAGGCGACCGGGCAGGGTTTCCCACATCTCGGGCGAGATCGCGCTGCGATAGATATCATCGCATAAACCGGCAATCTCAGGGTCACTCGGTAATGGAGGCATAGGCGCCTTCGAAACAATGGGGCCTCTGGTTCAAACGAACCATGCAGCTTCCCTCTGCCCATGACACTGACTGTTATTGGTGGGTCCTGTCCAGTTTGTCGTTCTCCTAGTTTCCCGGTATCGGACAGGATTCACCGCCCCCTTACCCGTCTGGCGCGATCAGCCCGAGACCGCGCAGATAAACGCCGATGCCGCTTTCGAGCAGGTCCTCGGGCGGGAAGGGCGAGCGCGTTCCGGGCGAGCCGCGCGCGAACAGCTCGACCACCCCGTGACTCATCGCCCAGACATGCGCGGCAAACATCTGCGGCGGCGGGCGGCGGTCTTCGGGGATGCGCTCGGACAGCGCCTCGGCGGCGCGTTCGAGCACGCCGAGCGCACGGCGCGAGGCGGCGGCGAGCTCGGGCGTGCGCTGCACCGAGATGCCGCTTTCGAACATGGCGACGTAATGGCCCGGATGCTTGCGCGCGAAGGCGAGATAGGCGCGGCCCGTCTTCTCGAAGGCCGCCAGCACCGAGGGGCGGCCCGCATCATAGGCAAAGTCGAGCAGGTCGGCGAAGATCTCGTAGCCCTGCCGCGCGGCTTCGGCGATGAGATCCTCGCGCCCGGCGAAATGGCGATAGACCGCCGCCGGGGTCACCCCCGCCTCGCGCGCGGCCTCCGAGAGGGTGAAGCCCGTGGGCCCCTTGGCCTCGATCAGCTTCAGGCAGGCCTCGACCAGCGCCTGGCGCAGGTTGCCGTGATGATACCCCTGCTTGGCCACCTCAGTCGCGCGGCCAGATGTCGGGGCCGCCCGCGATCTTCGGATCGATCGCGCAGGCGGCCCGGTCGTCCTTGTCGGGGTAGTCGAGGCCCGAGAGCACGCGGCGGATGGCGCTCACCCGCGCGCGCCGCTTGTCGTCGCCGCGCACCACGGTCCAGGGCGCGAAGTCGAAATCGCTGCGCTCGAACATGGTGGCGATGCGGTCGGTATAGGCGTCCCATTTGCGCAGGCCCTCGACATCGACCCATGACAGCTTCCACTGCTTCAGCGGATCGTTCTCGCGCTTGAGAAAGCGTTCGAGCTGGGTGGCGCGGCCGACATTGATCCACAGCTTGAACAGCAGGATGCCGTCATCGGTCAGCATCTTCTCGAAAGGCGCGAGCTGGTCGTAGAAGCGCGCGACCTGATCCTCGTCGGCAAAGCCGAACACCGGCTCGACCACCGCGCGGTTGTACCAGGAGCGGTCGAAGAAGACGATCTCGCCCGCGGTGGGCAGCTCGCGCACATAGCGCTGGAAATACCACTGGCCCGCCTCGATCTCCGACGGCTTGGCCAGCGCCACGACCCGCGCGCCGCGCGGATTGAGGTTCTGGCGAAACCGCGCGATGGTGCCGCCCTTGCCGGCGGCGTCGCGCCCTTCGAAGATCACCACGACCCGCTGGCCCGTCTCCTTGACCCAGGCCTGCATCTTGACCAGTTCGATCTGCAGCGCGTCCATCTCGGCGTCATAGGCCTTGCGCTTCCACTTCTCGGGATAGGGAAAGCGCGGGCTGGCGATGTCGCCCTTGCCGGCCCCGGCCAGCGCGCGGCGGATCTCCTCGGGCGCTTCCTCGTCGTGAAAACGGCTGATCGCGGCGTCGAACGGCTTGGTCATCTGTCTCTCCTCGCGCGGGCCATGTTGCGATCCGGGGCGCGTCAGCGCAATCCCGCGCGCGCCGCGGCCCGGTCGATCGCCGCGACCACCTCGAGCGGGGTGGTGTGATGCGGCATGTGGCCAACGTTTTCCAGCACGCGCAGGTTCGCGCCGGGGATCAGCTCGGCCAGCCGGGCGGAATGCACCTCGAGCGGCACGATGGTGTCGGCCACCCCATGCACGATCTCGACCGGCAGGTCGATCGAGGCGTAGCGCTCGCGCATCCGCGCCACCTGCGGCAAGAGCCCCGCGACCTGCCGCGCGTTGACGCGCAGGCTGTCGCGGCGGATGGCAAGCCCCGCGCCGACGAAATCGGCATAGCCTTCGGGGACCGGGTTGGGGGCGAAGACCGCCTCGACCGTCTCCTCGACCATGGCTTCGGGCGCGAAGGCGGTGATGAGCGGCGGCACCACCGCGCCGCCGAGCGCGGTGCCGTTGATCTCGTAAAGCGTGCCGAGCCCGCTCTCCCACGGCATGGT
>JACLAD010011631.1_pt1 | contig 20023 bp, 10 predicted proteins | sample 8027901 | NCBI WGS metagenome assembly JACLAD01 (sample SAMN15725071, study PRJNA655200) | protist metagenome | isolation source: fluorescence activated cell sorting (FACS) single amplified genomes of... | place: Spain: Blaines Bay Microbial Observatory, Mediterranean Sea | collected 2016-07-05 | reverse complement strand
TTTAGTTAGTAATTTTAAGTGATTCATAATTTTTAAGTTATCAATGGTTGTTTTATAGTAAGAACCTATTCGTAAGAATGTTTTGGGACTCCTCCTCTGAATTATATAAAAAAAAAATAAAAATAAAAAAGAATAATGATGTGTATGGAGTGTGTTGTAAAACATCGTTGGTATAGGTGGTGGTAATATAGAATATACATTTATATATAGATTGACCAATCATCTAAAGTTTGTTTGCAAAAGGTCATATTTTCATTTTTTTTAATCCCGGTGGTATCATAAACATATCTCAAGTTTTATTTCATAAGTAGTATTAGTATTGGCATTATATAAATTAATTAATATTTTTATTGATATTTTAGTTAAAACATGCCAAGAAAGAAGTCAGTACCGGTTAAATCGTTGGAAAGTAGCGATACGAAAGTAGCTATGGGGGTAACGCATCAAACTCCAAAATTTATACCGACAATAACACCACCAATCACTAATAGTAATGATAAAAAAAGTAAATAGAAGAAACATACATGATGGATGTGACACCTTTTAATAAATATTCAAGCAATTTTAAAGTCATATATGGTAGTTGGTTAGTTCATACGTCAGTGTTTCATTACATGAAAATTCGAGAGAGATTTGAGATAATTATTACACGAAACAGTACTTAAAAGAAAGAGATAACGTATGTCGTTTGTGGTGTTTCTAGTTTTCTGTTTTCTTTTTGAGATTTGTTTTGTGTTTTAAAATACTGATTAATTGTAAATTGTAAAAAAAAATATGTTTTTTTTTTGTAAATTCGTCCTTTTATTAAAAATTTAATTTTTATTTTTCTTCCCCTTCTACATTGTTCCAATCATTGGTGATAAAAAAAAACAAACAATCACACCACCACGTTTTCATGTTTTGTTTTTCACTTTGATACCACCCGACACAAACAAATCTGCTGAAAAATAAAAATCTCTACTTTAACTCCTCTGTCTCTCTAACTATTTCATCTATGATGCATATTTTGAGATACATAATGATGTATATAATATATACATTCAAAACCCAGACATTTTAAATGTATCATATATATATATATGCATATTAGATTATCTACATCTAATATATTTCCATATCTCTTTTTTGTTGCTCTCCACACAAAATTACATTATGACGATATTAATATATACCTAAGTATATTTTTTTTATTTTACTTTTTTTACTATTTTTGAGCATGTTCTTCATCTCTAATACTATTTAACAATTTAATAAATATTTCAAAATATCTTGAAAAATTAAAATCCAGATATTTTAATTTCAAAAGCAGATTTTGAAATATTTATTTCATTGTAATAAAGAAAACATAAACACCTTTTCGTTTCTGTCGCCGCTCATTATTATTCCTATATATTTGTCTTATTTAACTATCTTTATCTGTCTCTATTGATTCTTTTTTTTTTCTTTTCTTTTTTTTTTTTAATATAAATTTGCTATTTATTTTTTTTCGTTTTTATTATTTTTAATATTTTTTCTTTACAACTACTATAATACTATATATATATTATCGCATCGTAACTCGTAAATATCTTCATTATTTAACTTCCTTTTCTGATGGACCTTTATCATCTGTCCCACTATCAACTATTTGCTGTCCTACGCCACCAACTGTGCCTTGCTGTGCAAGTAATTGTTGCTCTAAATGTTGTTGCTGTTGTTGGTTGAATAATTGTTGCTGTTGCAATTGGAATTGCATTTGTTGTTGCATTGAATTTCCCATTTGTTGAAAATCGCCACTACCAAACATATTTCCATATTGCATTTGTTGCTGTTGCCCATTCATACCTTGTTGGTTGAATTTTGCTTGTTGGCCTTGTTGATTTTGTCCAACTTGCTGTTGCCCAGTTTGTTGATTGAAATCAGTTTGATTCAACCCATTTTGATCGCCCCACGATCCTTGTTGTGCACCACCAAGTTGATTCATGCCAAAGCCGCCAAAACCGCCTAATCCACCCATGCCCATATTCATGGAATTCATATCCATCATTCCACCACCCATGTTCATGGAATTCATATCCATTCCCATTTGTGCCAATGAGCCATCGTAATTCACATTTCCACCCATTGGGAAACCTTGCTGTCCTAACATATTCATTTGTGACATATTTGGTGGCGATTGGGCCATCCCGCCGAATGATTGAAATGCCATGCCCATTGGGATGGTATTATCACCAAATGCACCATTGTTATTTGTTCCAGTAAGTACGGAGCTTGGTACTGGCTTTCCATCTGCGCCTGTAACTAGTTCTTGATTTCCTTTTGCACCAGCTTCAATCGCTTTGTCTTTTGAAGCATTGCCATCGTTTGCACTTTTCCCTGCTCCAGCGGTTAAATCAGCAACACCAGGTGGAGCTGCTTTGCTTGCACCACCGCTACTGTTATCGTTTGCATTGCTTTGCGCTACTACTTGCTGTTGCATAAGTTGTTGTGGATTGGATCCTAACATTCCTTGGTTGAAATTTTGATATTGCGCATTCATTCCAGGTCCACCCATCAATTGACCTTGCCCATCCATACCTTGTTGACCAAGGTTGTTCATCATCATTTGTTGCATTGCTTGGTTGATTGCTATTTGTTGTTGGCGTGCTACTAATGCTTGTTGGGCAACAAAATTGCTTTGTGCTGCTTGCTGCTGCATCACTTGTTGGTTTAACAATGCCTGCTGCTGTTGCATTTGCTGTACTGCAGCAGCTTGTGCTTGTACCATATCGACATTTTGCTGATCAACGACAACACCAGGTGGAACGCTTTTACCTTTTTCCTTTGAAGAATTTCCATCATCGTTACCAGCTTTACTACTACTACTACTACTATTATTACTACCATTATTAGCATCATTTGTATTTGTATTATTCGATGATGCATTCTTGTTGTTTTCACTATTATCATTGCTATTGCTATCGTCATTTTGGCTACTATTACTGTTGTTGTTCGTGATGGTGGGGGTGGTGCTGCTGCTGCTGGTGGTGGTGGCATTACCAGTTTTTGTTCCTAATGTTGACAAGGAAGATGTTGCATTGTTGGTGCTTTTCTGATTTTGGATATTGTTGTTATTCATGCTATTGTTACTACTATTATTACCACCACCATCCGTTGTTTGCGCAGTCGTTTTTTTCTCTGGACCTTTCGAAACTACATTTGCCCATGACATATTGCGTTGTATAGGTGCAGCTGGTACCGGTATCGATGCCTTTGAATTGCTTTGTGTATTGGATGGAACACTATTAGTACCGCTTGAATTGTAATTATTGCCATTCACGTTTCCTTTTACTATTCCAACATTTGGCTTAATAGGCGAAGATACACGTGGTGTCGCACGTTTGACCTCGGCTTGTTTATTGTCTATAATATGCATACGCGTCTCCAATGCACGATCTACACTTTCAGCATCTGCATAAATAACAAAGCCAAAACCTCTTGATTTGTTTGTTTCACGATTATACATTACTTCACTTGATAATATTTTTCCATATTGTTCAAAATATTTTCGTAAACCAACTTTGTCGGTATCGTAATGCAAACCACCAACAAATATTTTCTTACTTTGACCTTCTGGTGTTAATGCCGGATTGTAAGAAGAAGATGATGAGGATGATGATGTCGTATTCGTCGTCGTCGCTGTTGTTGCATTAGCAGCAGCAGTAGTCGAAGAAGAAGAAGTAATAGTAGATGAGGACGTATTGTCCTTGTTGCTGTTATTTGCACCATTACTTGAATTATCAACTATTACTACTTGATTATTTTTTTCATTACTATTATTTTTGTTACCATTATCATTCGAAGTCGTTGAATCTATTTTATTATTATTTGTAATTGAAGAAGAAGATGTTGTGGATGCAACTGTGGTTGCAGGTTTTCTACCAGTTGCTGTTTTTGTAGCCCAACTTGATCCTGGAATAGAGCCACCCGCATTGCCTGAGTTATTGCTGCTCGAAGTGGTATTATTGCTATTACTACTATCTATGCTATTATTATTACTGCCGTTGTTGTTATGATAGGAACGATACGATGAACGTCCTCCTCCTCGTCCCCGTCCTCGTCCTCTTCCACCTCTACTAGAGGAATCATACCTACTGCGATGGTGATGGTGTGGTGGCCCATCTCCCATTGGAGTTTGATCTCTTGGCGTAGCTTTTTTTGCTTCAACTTGCCGTTTATCCAATACATGTGGCGATGGATGTGCAAGACATTTATCAGCACCAGCTTCAGATTTAAACGTGACAAAGCCAAAGCCTCTGGAACGCTTGGTAACATTATCACGTAAAACAAATGCATCGGTTACATCTCCAAATTGTTGAAAATATTCTTTGAATGTTTCATCTGTTGTGTCAAAAGACAAGCCGCCAATAAATAATTTGCCCGAAGGATTTGACATGCTTGTATGTATGTGTATGTATATAAACTATACTACTACTACTACTACTAAATACTACTAATAATTGCAAAAATCCTATAAATTGTTATTTAATTAACAAACAAACCAAACTGTACGTATATATTTACGTATATATGTATGTATGTATATATATGTATGTATATATGTGTGTGTGTGTCTATTCTAATTAAAAAATGAAAAGAAGGTGTACTTTGGCGGCTATACAACTTGTATATGTCTCTGGTTTTATACAATATGCTACGAAAAGGACGGACATATCACACACACCGGATTGCTTAAATATCTTCTAATATTATATATTAATACATTGCTTGGATGGGAGAGAGACTAGATTTCATTCATTTTTTTTTTTTTTATAATAAATTTGTAGGCCAGTAGGCAAACCTGGCCTTAGGGCTGGCAAACCAGCAAACCTGGTGGTGTGTACTCTCAAGAAACCCCGCTGTGCTATTCGCATCCTATCTATAGGGGGCAGAAAATGGCCAAATAATGGCCACGAGATAGCATCACACAGCACTCACTACAATTTGCTAGCACGCACACATCATTAGTAATGCTATTCCATGCTAAGTTCAAAAATTGGCCGTAGCGCACACACAGCCTGGGCTAAAAAACATCAATAAATTATATCGATAAACTATAGGAAAATGGGTCTAACTATTTCCAGTAGAATGACATAGCATCACATCGTATTATATAGATAATCAATAGTTTCATCGGAGTAAATTTATACTACATATGAATAGCACTAGTAGGGTTAGAAATATAAAATACACATACACATACATATACATATTTATTTATAAATGTGTGTATAAGCAACATGCAATATTTATGTATAATATAAATTAAATATTTGAATCATTAGATACAACTTTTAATACATTTAAATATGTATATGAAAAGTGCTCCTCCAAAATTGTTACTTCCATCAACACACATCATGCTTATATCGATGTATGATACGGATCATGATATATTGTATATTGGCTTGATTTCCAAGTGTTATAGTTTAAGGACGACTACAGAATCGATACTTGTCCAGGGATCGATTTGGTTGATGCTATCTGGCCCGGTAAATTTTTAAATGATGGAGGTGATGGCGATGGATTTTAGCACCACATAGCATTAAAATCACAAAATTAGAGTTATCGTATAGGGTTTAGAAGTTTTAAGTTACCGAACTGACTATTTAGAGTGAGATGGAAATAATAATATCCGATAATGTATAATTATTTACTATTTTCATATAATTATTTGATGATTATTTTAATATGATAAAAATTCCTGAATGTTATTGATTTTTTTCATGCAAAATCCATCGCCATCACCGCCATCATTTAAAACTCTGCCTGGAAAATTACTAATTAAAACGCTTCACTATGTAAAATATCGCTGATGCTGATGCTATTCAATACTATTTGTACTGCAAAAAAATATAATATCAACGGACGAAATAGTGTTGAAGATCAAAGTCACACGTCATTCCGGCACTAATATTTGAGATGATTGTTGTTTTCGGAATTTTCACTACTAGGTACACAACATTAAATCTGATTAAATCAGATGTTCTTTAGATTCTATTATATTATATATGGTATTATACAGACACTACGACACTACGAAGACATATAAAAATTACTACTAGTACATTCTACGCAGACGCAGATATATACAGAAGCAATACAACAATTACTAGTACGCAGACAGAGAGAAGTATTCATCAGATACAACTTATTATTTACAGTTCATATCTATAGATTGATTAATATTTTTATATTTCATATTTTATAGATTAAAATTTACTTTTTACATAGTGATTTGTAATACAGAAAACTTTGAAATATTTCTTAATATTATCAAAAAATCATCATGCCAGAATTCATGGAAAACATGTTTGAAACAATTGGACGCGTCATAGGTAGACGTCCGTATTTAACTATCTGCTTATCAATTTTAGCTACGTTAATTTTAATTTCAGGATATCCTCGACTGGAAAACGAAGGGAGGGCGGAGAAGCAATGGGTACCTCGAGGTGCATTAGCAATTGATCATAAAGATTATGCTGAAGCAACATGGCCATCACGTTCACGATTTAACTTTTGGATAGCAAAGTGCAAAGATGGAGAAAATTGCAATGCAATGGACTCAAAACACATCAAAGAATTAATGCGGTTGCATAAGGCAATTATGGAAATACAAATTGATGTAAAGGAAGTGAAAAAAATCTCTACATGGTCTGGTGTATCAGAAAAACAATGGGATACGTTTAACGGCACGTGGTCTTTCAATACTATACGTGATGATAATGGAAACGAGATTACGAAACGAAAATGCCAAGCGTTTGGGTACGTACAAAACTTTCCATACCAATCAGTGCAATATTTAAAATAACATACATCATATCTAACATACATCATATACGCTCCACATTATTAATATCATATTATTAATATATATATATATATATATCATACATCTTTGTAAACACATACGCCCCACATTATCATTACAGTCCATTTTGTGGAATGTCATCACCGTTGGAAATTTTTCGTTCGGATGAAGCAATTATTAACGATGCAACGTTTTCTGATGCGGATGTACTACGTGCATTTAACTTTTGGGAAGGACAAGAACAGAGTTGCCCCGTGACCATTGCAAAAAGTAATTCACCATGTTATACTGATGCATGTCAAAAATATAAAACAACTGCACAACGTACAACATGCCGTAATGATGCAAATTCATATTGTGCGAATGTATGCCCGGATGTTTCCGATGAAAAAACATGTAAAGACAATGGTTGTATAACACTTCTTGGTTTCGAACGTTTAGCACAAATGAATATGGCAAATCCAGGATCAAACAATACTGCACCAGACAGTGCATTTGCATTTGAACCATTTAAAATTCGTACAGTTGCATCAAGTGGAAAAGATGGTCCGGTGAAGGACAAAAATGGACAATATGTAAGTGCACAAGCATACTTTGGTTTCTACGCATTAGCAGCAACACCTGTTCTTGTTGATGGTTCGGAACGTGATCCAATTGCAACGGAATGGGAAAGCAAAGCGTTGTGTGTTTTGGGAATTACGGCACCACCACCACGTGGTGTGGATCCACCGGAATGTCCAGGTAGTGAATTATTTAATTTCAAAGCACAATTTTCACGAAGTTTAAGTGATGAATTTGGCCAAGCAATTCGTGGAGATGTTGCTGCATTATCGATTTCGTATTTTGCAATTATTATTTACATGGGAATCATGCTTTCAAGAAGAGATCATGTACATTCCATGGTATTTATGTCCATCATAACGGTGGTAATTGTATTATTAAGTTATGCGGCAAGTATGGGTGCAGGAGCATATTTAGGATTAATGAATAATAATTTAAATGCACAGATTCCATTTCTATTACTAGGATTGGGTGTTGATGATGCATTTGTTTTAAGCAGTGAATTTGTACGTGTAACAAGGGCAAGTCCGTTGATGCCAATTGAAGATCGTATAGCATTTGCTACACGAAATGGTGGAATGTCGATATTGATAACATCTGTTACCGATGCATTGGCATTTTTCTTTGGTAGCATGACGGTTTTACCTGCCCTATCATGGTTTTGCGTATTTGCCGGTATAGGAGTTGTAGTATGTTTCTTATTACAAATCTTTTTCTTCATGCCATTTTTAGTATTGAACGAACGTCGTGTGAAACAAAATAGGTACGATTTATCATGCTTTCCATTATGTTGTTTTAAAGCAAATAAAACATTAGATAAAATTTGTTGTGCAAAAACAGATTTAAATAAATCACCAAACGTTGTTGTAGTAGATAAACAACAAGAAAATCCAGGTCCTGATGGTGAAGAAGGAACATCAAGTGCAGATGTTTATATTCATGAATTTAATGAACCACGTGGTTGTTGCTTCTGCTGTAAATGTCCATCTGGTGGTTTGGAGAAAAACATGGAGAAATTTGGACGTTTAATTACTACACCAATTGGAAAAGCTGTGACAATTACCATTTTCTTTGGTATTTTCATAGCTGGTATTGTTGGTAGTACATTAATCATTCAAGATTTTAAATTAGAATGGTTTGTACCGGATGATTCATATTTAAATGTATTTTTTAAATGGAATGATGAATACTTCGCAAGTGGAACACCTGTTTCCATCTATGGCCGTGATGATATTGATTATTTTGAGAGTCAAGATAATCTGATTGCAATGAAAAAATATTTAAATAATAGCGCACTTGTTGATCAAAGTAAGGATATTTCGGATTGGTATGGTGCTTTCATGGAGACCAGTAATAACAACGATGCAGAACGTGCAAATTGGTTAACCGCTGATTTCACAAAATTTAAAAACAAAAATACATTTTATACTGAATTGCATAATTGGTATGATGGAGGCGGAGGAGCAAGATATCGCTCCTCATTGCAATGGGTAGATACGGATTGTAACAAAGGTGATTTAGCATTAGAGCAAGATGGTGTATGTGATCCAACGAAAGGATTGTTAGCAATGAAAATGGGAATGACACTAACATTAGCTGCAACGGATAAAGGAAATATCAGGTATGAAACTATGACATATTTGCGTAAAAACGTTTCTGAAATTTTAGGCGATACAGCATTTCCATATTCGTTTCAATTTTTATATTGGGAGGAGACTGGTGTGATTGGTCAAGAATTGGTAAACAATTTATTATCATGTGGTGCTGTGATTATCGTGATGATTATTATGATGATCCCGCATCCAAGAATTGCACCATTTGTAATTTTTGGTATTATATATAGTGTAATTTCCTTGGTTGGATTTATGCATTGGTGGGGTATTACTGTAAGTGGAGTGAGTACCATTTATATTTTAATATCAGTTGGCCTTGCAGTGGATTACTCTGCGCATATTGCACATATGTTTGTAACAAGTACTGGTACATCATCTGAACGATCTATTAAAGCATTGGTTCGTATTGGTCCAAGTGTTTTTAATGCAATTTGTTCCACATTATTAGCTGTGGTTGTATTGGGATTTTCAAAATCATATATCTTCCGCGTCTTTTTTAAGGCCTTATTCTTGACCATAATATTTGGTGGATCTGTTGGATTATGGTTATTGCCAGTGTTACTTAGTATATTTGGCGGTGAGAAACAAGCGAGTAAAGATGAAAATGATGGTAGTGGTGAAAATGACTCGCCACGAAATGCAACAGTTAAACCAGCAAAAACTGTTGATGTTGAATTGGTAAAAATGGGTGTAAAAGATGGTAAAGAAGAATTAGAAAAGAAATCAGGAAGTGAAACAATATGAGCTTTTCATTTTTATATGAAGTTATGTGTGTGACTCCCTCGACAAATAATTCATATATACTCTCGAACCGTATATTATTTTGAGAATTGTGTTTGTTGTTTGTAAGAATGTTGGATCCGGCAAAATAGAAACACACAAGAGAAAGAAATATTATTTGTACATGACATGATACATCATGTAATACAAGTGTTTAATAAAATTATAAAAAGGAGAGAGATTTTAAAAAAAATACGTAAAAAAAAAAATAAAATATATACGAGTACGAAGTGTATAATACTCGTAAAAAAATATTTTACGTTTTAAATATGTGATATATACGAAGCGTACATGATACATCATGTGTTACTTTATTTTTTAATAGTACGTGTTCGTAAAGTATATTGAGCATCATATTATATATTTTAGTTAACACCGAGAAGTGTAAAATTATTATAACTTTATACTTCGTAGATTTTAACCATCATTAAGTAAAATATGATTTTAATGATTTAAATAATGCATTTTAAAGTTTTATAAAAGATTATAATTTTAGAGAAACACAACACACACACTCTTTCCTTTTTCTTCTCTCTCTCTTTACGTCATATTATATTCTAATCATATTTTGTTTTATTAATACCAAAGACTCGTTTTTTATGCATAAACGGCATCTTTGCAATTAATAACACCAACGTTTGAACAACATTTACTACCATATACTTATTTCTCTCAGTGATTTCATCAATATTTCTTACAAAATTAATAGCAATAATAAATATAATGCATGGAATAATTGTTAAAAATCGTTTGGTTTTTGTCCAAGCATAACCACCATCCACTTGTTCCCTGTGTTAATTAAAAACAAAATATATTATTATAGCTTGTTAGATGGGATACTAGTAAAGAGAAAATATTAGTTTAGTTAATATATTAAACTTACCACCATGTTAATTCGTCATATTCACCTTGATCCGCTTCCACTACGCTTCCTTTTTTCCAATGCAATGCATATAAAGTAACCAAACCATGTGCAACATTTAAATATGTCATGGTTAATGCCCAGTTTGTCGTGCCGTCATCATTAGAAACAAACAAACTTAATGTGGTAGTAACAACTACTAAACTGATAATATAAAAAGTACCTGCCCCTGTTGACATAATACCGGCATTTTTATTTATTTCATTTTCAGCATCTGTATCTGACTCCATTTTATAATATAATAAAATAATATTATATCTTCTCCAAGAAACAAGAAAAAAAAGAAAGAATAACCTTTAATTATCAATATCACCACAACAACAACAACAAACAAATATATATTTATATAACACACAACAACGTATAATGTCAATCTATCTATCTATCTATATCTATTTATTATTTTCTTCTGATTTAATTAATTATTAATATATTCCTATAATAGTAGGGGTGCAAAAACCTGGTCCACCTGCTATATATACAATGGATATAGCATACAAGATAGACATACCATTGTATATATTTGATAGATATATTACAGGTATTTAGTATAGCCATAAGTACGAAGTGATTCACGGCAAGAACCAAGAATTGAAATGCAGGAGATTTTCGCATCTTTTGTGTTGTAGCCAAAAGTTATATATAGATATTGAGTATATTTATGTTAAATGCATCTAATTGCGAAAATGGACTGATAAAATTAATGACAGTAGCCAATGGTATGTACCTATTAAATAAATATAATATAGTAATACCATTACAATGCTATGTAGTGTATATACCACTATAGCAGGTGAATACTGTGGACCAGGTTTTTGCACCCCTATGGAATTATATTGTAATTTTTAAGACGGTATACTAAATTAATAATACTGTAGTCTATGCACCTATCCAGGCTATCACAAATATAAATAAATAATTTAATTTTTCTTGTATTAATAACCTTAAATGTAAGAAAAAAACTCGATGATCATTTTTTTTATTTTTATTTTTTTTACAACAGCCTTTTTATTAATTTTTTATTACTTTTTTTTTTACACGTTACACCAGTTTTTTTTACTACTACTGTATTACTACAAAAAGTAACAAGTATGGGGAAGAAAAAAAAGGCCATAATATCATACAAATATAGACTAAAATGTGTTAAAGTTCAAATAATAATTCACATCTTTTGTGACAGGGGACGCAATAATTACAATATACTATACGACGATGTTAATAAAAATATAATAACATATATATTACATTATTCTTCCAAAAACATACACATACACGACTACAACAATGTATACAAGATTTTTAACCCATATATTGTAACATTTACAATTAAATAGAAATTTTAAAACACATATATTGTAAGACTTACAATTAAATAGATACGCTTCGCTCCACAAACACAGTGCAGGATAATTAAATATATTAATCCATAGAATACACGTTTTATAATACAATGCAATCGCCTGATATGTTTCGTCCATGGAGTGTTACAAAATCACCACCATTGCCATATAATATAAAAAAGAAACAACAATCAAAAATAGAAAAAGTAACAGGTCGTCGATCTAATTTACAAAACAAATCTATCTCGCCACGACCACCTTCCCCAATCTCAAATAAACTTCATCGTCATACGAAATACAACAATAATAACAAAAATATTGTAATGTCATCAGGTTTAAAAATAACCGCTACTACTACACGAAACAATAGTAATAATTTAGTAGATAATAATAGTAAAATAGAAAAAAATAATGTAAATGTTACTACTACTACTACTACTACTACTACTAGTAATAATAATAAGAATAGTGGTGGTAAATTATTCAAAGCTAAAATAACAACTATAGAAGATATCGAACGTTTTGATGATGATACGATGGATAAAGTCAAAGTACAATTTGAAGCATTGCAGGGAAAAAAATCAAATACAAATTTAAAGCAACAACCAGAAAAAGAAGAATCAAAAATAGAACAGAAAAATAGTAATGATACACTGAAAGAAGGTTCAGCAATAGAATATATAAAAATTAATTCAAAAGAAAATAAAAAAGCTTTAATTGAAGCAAAGCATAATAATAAACTTCATGATACTACAGACGCAGCAACATCAAATAAAAATAAAGCATGGCATCAACCTGCAAATACTAATTTATGGGGACCATGGATGCCAAAATTTGCAAAATCAAAGGAACGTAAACCTATTTTTCCACAACAATCAACTAGTCCGATTAATATATCACAACAGGCTGTTGCGCATAATAAACAACAAATATTAACACGTAGACAAGTAACGGAAGATCATAAAGTTGTTACAGGATTTTTACCATCTTCACCACCACAACGTAGTCATAATAATAGTAATAAATATAAAAATAAATTAAGTCCAAAACAATTAGCAAAAGCTATCTATTCACAAGATCGACGATTTGGTAATGTCCCATCATCATATATATCATCTAATACTAATAACACGACTCGTAACAAAAACAAGGATAAATCAATATCCAAACAAAACGTGGCATCACATATTATTTCAACATTTCAACGTGCATTACGACCATCACAAATGAAACAAAAAAATATACCACTAAGCCCAAGGGTACAAAAACATCATCGTCGCCATCCAAATCCTCCGCATCATAATAAATTAACATTACAAATCAATATTAAAAGTGATTTTATACAAGAAGATGATCAATTACGAAATTATAAAGAATTTTTAATGCGTCCGCCAAGTGGTCCAACTGTTATTAAATCTACTGTATATGATAGACATAATTTATCAAACTATAGCGATAATAACAACAACAATATCGAGGATGAGGGCGTATTACTTGATAATAATAACAATAATTATTTCAATGAAATGGAAAATAGGGCTCCATCACAAGATGAGATTATTCAAGCATATAATAATCAAAATTCAATGGATAGATGGTTTCATGATGAAGAGAATGATATTTTAATAGAAAAAGATGCTGTTGAAATAAAGAATAGCAATCGTCAGGAAACAAGAATAAAACGTCATAAAGCACAATCCAATAAAGTAGTTACGATGGAAAGATTGAATAATGCGAATAATACTACTTATAATAATAATGGTAGTAGTATTTTGCTTGAAAACGACCAAGATTATCATAATAATAATAGTAGCGTCACGAAGCCAATAGCAGCAATAGCTACAAGGACAAAAACTTCCGATAGTGCAATTTCACTTGAACGACAATCAATTATTGCACCAAGTGTGGAAGATATTAGTTTTGATAAAGTAAAAGATTTTTTACCAAAACCTGAACCATATTACCAAGGACAACAACATAAACATAGAAATATTATAGATGCAAGTGGTGTTGGAAAAACAAAATTTAATTTTAAATATGTTGGTGGTGATAAAATGGATTTAAATCGTATTGTAGAAGTAACTGGTGAACAACTAGCAGAAGAAGATGACGAAGGTGAAGATGGACAGAATCGTGTTTATTATTATTATAGTAACAACAACAACAACAACAACAATAATAATAATAATAATAATAATAATGCGGATACAAAAAATGGAGAAAATATTTTCCAACGAAGTCCTATTCATATAAATAATAGTAGAACAAGAAAACATCCAAATACATATAATTATATAAAACCACATTTACCACATGAATATGCTATACAACAAGTCGTCCCAACAATGAATCGACGTACATTTGCATATACATTTCCAAATTGGGAAGATATTGATGATAGTAATCGATCTCCACGTACATTGGAAGATGTAATTGATTTGCGTTTAAGTAAATGGTTAGATCCAAAAGGTGAATATTCACCTCGACGTAATCCAGTTAAAGAAAGAGAAAAAGTTATACAACGATATTATGATGATGTATATTTAGAAAACAATAATCAACGTATTAGTGAGGAACGAAAACGTGAGAAAATGGAACAACGAATGATGGAATATAATAATACGAAGCGTAATAATAATAATAATAATAGTGGTAATGATAAGAGGAAGGTAGTGAAAAATGGTAATAATGATGATTATGATAATAAACAAGAACCATTCCCAATCATACCATCCGTTCCAATCAATCCACATGAAATAGCAAAAATGAAATTGAATAATGGGTATTATAATGAAGCAAAATTGAGTAAAAAACTAGGAAGTATTTCGCGTATATAAATAAAGTGTTTTTGCAGAGGTGCATTAGAGCTTTACTATAGTAGGATAACATATTATTCTTGCGATTGAGTATTGAGCATATTACTTAACACGAGAAGTGTAAAAATATTACGTTTTCGTATAACTTTAGATTTTAACCATCAATAAAGTGTTTTACTATAAATAATTTTTTTATTTTTAATTTTCTACACATATTGGTCACCGACTTCACAGTACCACGTAAGAGAGTTCGTACTTTTAAAAAATTAATTTTACGCACCCCTTCACATACTTTTATACTTTTTTTCACAAGAAAATACTTCCCAGGGTGCCCCAATTTTTCACTCAATTTTGCTTCATTATTTATATTTGATAATAATACCCATCAATTTTTCATTTTTTTTTCATATCATATTTCATGTGGATGCTTCGGAATGGCTGTGTTTGTAATTATATTTTTTATCTTCCTGCTTTCCATCATTGCTGCAAAGAACGATTGACAGTAGTTAACATATTATTAACTTGTTGTAAATAATTTGTTAAATCCATGCCACCATAATCTTCCCCACTGTTTTGCAATTGATTGATCATATCTTTACTTTTTATTAAATACTGTTTCGATGTTTTAAATTCTTGTAATATATTGTAACAAATACCACAAATAAATAATAATTCAATATCAGTATCATTAATTAATAACAAACGTTCTAAGATATCACTTGCTTTAGATGCTTCATTGACTTCAATTAATATCTTTGCAATATTTAATTGTACATCATATGTGATTTCAAAATCATTCACTTCCTCTTGATCTTTATCTGCTAACGTTTGCAATACAATTGCTGCTTTTACGATATATTCTTTTGCAATATTATTTTTACATTGTGATAAACAAACATTTGCATAACAATATAATGCTTCGATATTATCATTACCACCATATTCTACTGCTTTTTTTGCAGCTTCTTCACAGATTTGTTCTGCATTTTGCTCAAAACATAAATCTGTCATGTATATTTCAATAACACGGCAATATGCAGATGCAATTTGTTTTTTTATTTCACTATTATTATTATTATTATTATTGTTATCATTCTTTTTTAATTGTTCTTGTAAATTTAATATACCTTGTTCAAATGTATTTACTGCTTCTTTTCCACTTTGTAATTGTGCTAATGAAAATATAGCATTTGGATTTATTGTTGTTTTTGCACTATTATTGCATATTGTCGTAAAAATCTTCTTTGCCTCTTCGGTATTTCCAATTTCTGCTAAAAATTCACCATATATTAATTGTATTTCTTCATTGTTTGGTTCTATTTCTATACAACGTATGTAAAAACGTTGTGCCATATTATAATCCCCTGTATGATGAGCATTATATGCACGGTTCAAGATGTCTTGTACGTTGTATTTATTATTATTATTATTACTACTACTACTACTACTAGACGAGGAAGAATTTACCATAGATGTCATGTTGTATAATGTATATGTCTTTATTGTTTATTTGCTCTAAAATGATAATTTATTTTGGAGATTGATGTATTGATATTTATACGTATGTATCAAAAGTATTATAAACAACCAATCACGAGTTATATTGCTGAATCAAATAAAAAGGGTGATTTTTATTATGTATAAAAAAATCACTCAAATTAAGATGTTGACGATGATGATTTTGAAAAAAAAAAATAAAAAAAATAATATTTTTCTGAAAAAAACACTTCGTTATACTAAATTTAATTATGTTAAATAAGTGTTTATTATTGTTCTAAATATATTATAACAATAATGTGAATTAGTTAGATATTTATACAGATAGATATAGATATAGATAAATACATTTTATATTTATCATATTATTTTGCTATTATTTTGGCTGGCTACGAGAAGAACAATGAGGTGGAATTTTAAGTACAATATAAGTATAATAATGTAGATAGGAACAAGAAGAATACAAAAAAAAATAATTCTCAATAATAAATTTACTCAATTTATATGGATGGCTCACAACCTTCCTTTTGTTTCTTCTTTTTGTTTCTCTCTCTTCTATCTCTACTATTACTTTTCACGTTATATAATATAATTCATATATATATATATATATGCTCTCTCCAATATATATATGTAATCTAATTGATTTATTGCATGTGTGTGTGTATGTGTATTATATATATCACATATGGTGTGTCGTTTTTAATACGACGTATGCACTACCTTACAAAAAAAATTACAAGCAAAAACCATCTGGTTCGGAATCAGAATCTTCCACGACAGGAGCAGGTTTCTTTGGACTTGCAGGTGGTGGTGATTGTACTTGCTGTTGCATTTGTGGAGGAGCTTGTTGTTGTTGCTGCTGCTGCATTTGTGGAGGAGCTTGTTGTTGTTGCTGCTGCTGCATTTGTGGAGTAGCATGCTGTTGTTGCATTGATTGTTGATTAAAGTTATTAAAATTTCCTCCTCCTCCTCCTCCTCCCATGTTATTATTAAATTGCCCCTTGCTACCACCGCCAAAATTCGACTGGGCATTATTGTTTTGACCCTGCCACTGGTTATTTTGGTTAGAAGGTGGTTGATTCCACTGTTGCTGCTGCGGCGGAGGTTGGTTGAAATTTTGTGGTGGCCCTTGATTATTCGGATTATTCCATTGGCTTGATTGCCGTGATGGGGGTTGATTCCACTGCTGCTGTTGCGGCGGAGGTTGGTTAAAATTTTGTGGTGGGCCTTGATTAGTAGGATTATTCCATTGACTGGATTGGCGTGATGGGGGTTGATTCCATTGTTGTTGTTGATGATTTTGCTGCTGCGTTTGCAATTGTTGTTGTAATTGTTGCTCCATTTGCATTTGCTTTTGGCGCTCTTGTTCTTGTTTTATTCTAGCTTCCTCTTCTGCTTTTTTACGTTGTTGCTCAGCCATCATTTGTTCTTGTATTTTTCTTTGCTGCTCGGCTTGTCTTTGTTGTTCAGCTTGCCTTTGTTGTTGTTGCATCATCATTTGTTGTTCAGCTTGCCTTTGTTGTTGTTGCATCATCATTTGTTGTTCAGCTTGCCTTTGCTGTTCTGCTTGTTGCTGCATCATCATTTGTTGCATTTGTTGTTGCCGTAGCATTTCTTGTCGTTGTGACTCAGCGTGCTGCTGCTTTTGCAATTCCTGTTGTTGTCGTAACAATGCTTCTTGGCGCATTTTTTCTTGTTTTTCAAGTTCTTTCAATTGTACTTCCTGCAAACGTTTCAATGCATCTTGCCTGGCCTGTTCCTCCATTTGCTTTTTTTGCTGTTGCATCATCAATTGTTCTTGAATAGACATGCGCGAACCGCTGTTACTTCTTCTTCGGTTGCTACCCTGTGCCTGTGGCGTTGTGTATCCACCGTTTCCAATGCTATCATGACGAGGTGGAAGATGTTGCTGTGGTGTGGAAGCTAATCGTTTATTTAATTCTTGTGCACGATTTAACTCTTCCTTTAGTTTACTTTGCATATCTTCATACTCAAACATGCGCTTTCGCTGATTGGATACTTCATTCTCAAGACGTCGTTGCATTTCTTCGTGCACTTGTGCCATCCGTCTTTCCGATTCCATGCGCGCCTGTCGCTCCTTCTCAGCTTGCCTGGCTTCAAATTGGCGTGTTAAATTCTCTTGTAATTTTTGCATCATTTTTTCCACGTCTTCTACTGCAACTCCTGGGGTTGATGCTTGAGGTGGTGGATTTGTACGTTGTGGGGTTGAAATATGCGCCATACTATTTGATACGACGGTGCGTTGCGCTGATGCAAGCTCCATCGCTTTCTTCATACGTTCCTCGGCTTCGTTTTTTGCTGCAGCATCTTCTGCATTGCCTTCGGCATTTCCTTTGCCACTGTTAGAAACAGTGCTCTTTCCTGTTTTTTTTACATCTTCTGCTATGACTTTTTGCAAGTTTGGGAAATTCAAGTTCCATTTATCACGACACCATTCCGCTAATTGTTTGGAATATTGCCGTTCCACCTCGTAAACATCTGCCTTGGCAGTTCGTATTGCATATGATCCACGACCAATACGGAAGGACTTCATTTTGGTTAAACGATCCCAATATCCACGTAAAATTTCGTTTTCTTCAATAACATCAATTTTTTTTAAATATTCAACTAATTGACGACCATTGCCAAGTTGTTGGCATACATGACAATCACTAAAACTAATCTTATCCCCACCTAAAAATTTATTATCGCGCAATCGCTCAATAAACGGCTTCATTGCATCTGCAATACGCGCTCGTTGTTTATAATGTTCTGGACTACCATCTGGTGCTTCCGCAAATTTCGTAAACGGTGAACCTTTGTAATTCTTTCTAGCATCCATATGATCCTTAAATGGCATAATTGATTCTGAGTTACGAGATGGAAATCGTTTCATCAACTCATCCAAAATTGGTAATGTATCAAAGATCCAACGTCCATGACTCCATAAAAATGGACTACTTGGCTTGCCTTTTGGATGCAATGCGATAAACCATGGCTCTTTGCAATCGCCAACTAAATGTGTATGAATCAATTTATATTTTACACCCATTTCAACCATTGCCATTTCAACACTTAAACTATATGGACATACTTTCATTGCTTCACCATCCTTCAAATAACATACACCAGTACCTAACACAAGATCATCCCATGCTAAACCAGGTACTTGATCCAATGTTACCACTTCAGGTAATGCCAATGCTTCCGTGCCATCACTTACACCACTACCACCACCAACATTGATGCCTTTTGCTGCATCTTCTGCTATTACCTTTTGCAAGTTTGGAAATTTCATATTCCATTTATCACGACACCATTCAGCTAATTGTTTAGAATATTGACGTTCAACACCATATACATCGGCTTTTGCCGTTCGGATTGCATACGATCCACGACCAATACGGAAACATTTCATCTTTGTTAAACGATCCCAATATGCACGTAATATCTCATTCTCCTCGATCAAATCAATCTTTTTCAAATATTCTATCAATTGACGACCATTACCAAGTTGTTGACAAAAATGGCAATCACTAAAACTTATCTTATCACCTCCTAAAAATTTATTATCACGTAATTGGTTCAAAAACGGTTTCAACATATCCGTCGTTTTCATACGATATTTATAATGATCCGCACTATCGTCCACCGTCTCTGAT
>JACLAD010002683.1_pt1 | contig 20041 bp, 21 predicted proteins | sample 8027901 | NCBI WGS metagenome assembly JACLAD01 (sample SAMN15725071, study PRJNA655200) | protist metagenome | isolation source: fluorescence activated cell sorting (FACS) single amplified genomes of... | place: Spain: Blaines Bay Microbial Observatory, Mediterranean Sea | collected 2016-07-05 | reverse complement strand
CCGCGGTATCGACCGTGAAGGCGTTCAGCGTGGTCAGGTTCTGTGTAAGCCGGGCTCAATCACACCGCACACAACTTTCGAAGCAGAAGCCTACATTCTGACGAAAGAAGAGGGTGGTCGTCACACGCCATTCTTCACAAACTACCGTCCACAGTTCTACTTCCGTACAACTGACGTGACCGGTGTTGTGTCTCTGCCAGCCGACAAAGAAATGGTTCTGCCAGGCGATAACGTGAAGATGAACGTTGAACTGATCCAGCCGATTGCGATGGACCAAGGTCTACGCTTCGCGATCCGCGAAGGCGGCCGTACCGTCGGTGCTGGCGTCGTGGCCAGCGTGAAGTCATAGACTGACCGCCAAGACGCAGCCCTGAGCGCACTCCATGTGAGCGCAGCGCTACGGAAGCAAAATAAGAAAGCCGCCTCAGAAATGAGGCGGCTTTTTTGTGCCTGATATTATGGCGAAAAGAGAATTTACCTCGCAATCGACCTATCAAAAGCAGAATATGCCTTGAGAGTGCTGCGAACGCGTGGTGATAGTGATGGCACAACCGCAATAAGCGGTGACTTAATTCAACACCCGGGGAGGGTTATGTGAGCGATACTGCATCTCTTAGCGATAGTGCGCAGCCAAAGGATACAAGTTTCTTTGGACATCCAAAAGGTCTTGCGATCTTGTTCTTCACAGAGATGTGGGAACGTTTTTCCTATTACGGGATGCGAGGGCTATTGATTCTATATCTCACGCAGCATTTCCTGTTTTCTGATGAAAAGTCTTCGATCATGTACGGTGCCTATACAGCGCTTGTATATGTCATGACGATCATCGGGGGGACATTGGCGGACCGCTATTTGGGCCAACGGAAGGCTGTTACTTTCGGCGCAATCTTGCTTTGTTTGGGACACCTCGGGATGGCCTTTGAGGGCACTGGCTCGAAAGAGTATATTGTTACTGGCGGAGCCGATATTGAAATCCAGCACGAAGGACGAGGTGACAACCGTCAACTCTTCGTCGAACAGGATGGAGAACTTCGCCGTATCGTCTTTGAACAAGGTACGGGTGATCTCCAGATACTTGCCACGGCGGATCGAGAGAAGGAACCGACGGTAGATGTCCTTCAAGAAATCGAGAGAGATGCATTCGAAACGCGGGTCGAGCAGCAGGCATTATTCGTAAACATACTTTATCTGTCTCTCGCATTCATTATTGCGGGTGTAGGGTATTTAAAAGCCAATATCTCTACAATTGTCGGGGCGCTGTATGAGTACGACGACCCTCGGCGTGATTCAGGGTTTAGTCTGTTCTATACAGGCATTAATCTAGGGTCTTTGCTCTCAACACTAACCATCGGCTGGATTGGTATTGTTTACGGATGGAAGTGGGGCTTTGGTCTTGCTGGTATAGGTATGCTTGCAGGTCTTCTGGTTTTTGTTTGGGGGCAAAAATACCTCGATGGCAAAGCTGACGCGCCTAATCCCGAGCTCTTGAAGAAATCGATCTTCGGTCCTGTTACCGTTGAAATTGCATGCTACTTGGCAGGCTTGGTCGTCATCGCGGTCTCTATGCTGCTTGTGATGAATGCAGAGGTTATACCTGACTGGTTTGTGGGGTCGCTTGGTCTCGCCATGTTCTTTGGTTTGGTAATTTACGCATTTATCAACTTGCAAAAGCGTGAGCGAAATCGAATGTTTGCGGCGATATATTTCGTACTTGCGCAAATTCCGTTCTGGGCTTTGTTTGAGCAGGCGGGATCCTCATTGACGCTCTTCACGGATCGCCTTGTGGATAAGGAAATATTTGGGTGGAACGTTCCGACCCCGGTTTTCCAGTCGTTAAACGCTGGTTACATCGTTATATTTGCGCCAATTTTTGCTTGGATGTGGCTTGCCTTGTCGAAGCGAAGCCTTGAGCCATCAACGCCTGTCAAGTTTGCAATTGGTGTCTTCCTAGCCGGTTTAGGCTTCCTGTCGCTCGTTGCAGGTATCGGCATGTCTGGCGCCGGGCTAACTGCCGTTGGTTTTATCTTCCTAATATATTGGGTGCATACGATGGGCGAGTTGATGGTCTCGCCAGTCGGTTTGTCGGCTGTCACCAAGCTGGCGCCAGCGCGCGTGGTTGGGATGACGATGGGCGCTTGGTTCTTGTATTCTGGGCTTTCGAATTACCTCGCAGGTGTCATAGCCAGAACCACTGGTGCGGAGACGATTGGTGGACAGATCACCGACGTAGCAGCAGCCAAGGCGACCTATGTTAGCGTTTATACAAACGTGGCCTATGTAGCGATGGGTATTGGCGTGTTGATGCTTATCATCTCGCCGATCATCAAGCACTGGATGAAGCAGGATGACGAGATGACGCCGACTGTCAGTGAAGAGCTTCAGGCGTCTGGGCACAATTAAGTCCGAAAACATAAGGAAACAAAAAAGGGCGGCTCCGACGGGCCGCCCTTTTACTTTATTGCTCAGCAGTGTTTAACCTGCGCCACCGACCGTTAGTCCACCGACTTTAAGTGTGGGTTGGCCCACGCCAACTGGGACTGTTTGTCCGGCTTTGCCGCAGGTGCCGACGCCGTCATCCATAGCAAAATCGTTCCCGATCATCTCGACTTGGCTCAGCGCAGTTGGGCCGTGTCCAATCAAAGTTGCATTCTTAACTGGCGCGATGACTTTGCCATTTTCGACAAGGTAAGCCTCGGTGCATTGGAAAACGAAGTTGCCAGACGTGATGTCAACTTGACCGCCGCCGAAATCGACAGCCCAAATGCCTTTTTTGATCGATGATACAATTTCATCTGGGTCATCACTACCGCCGAGCATAACTGTGTTTGTCATACGAGGCATGATTGAAGCGTCATATGATTCGCGGCGGCCGTTTCCTGTCGGTGCGACGCCCATGAGGCGGGCATTCTGACGATCCTGCATATAGCCTTTCAGGATGCCATCTTCGATCAGGACGGTCCGGTTCGTTTCGGTGCCTTCGTCATCGATTGAAAGTGACCCGCGTCGTGCATCTATCGTTCCATCATCGATAATAGTGACGCCTTTTGATGCAACTTGTTCGCCAACGCGGCCGGAATAGACGCTTGTACCTTTGCGGTTGAAGTCGCCTTCAAGCCCGTGGCCGACCGCTTCGTGAAGCAAGACAGCAGGCCAGCCCGGCCCTAGTACGACTTCCATTGCCCCTGCCGGTGCAGGAATTGATTCGAGATTGACCTCAGCTTTACGCAAGGCGCGTTCTGCGAGCCCTTGCCAGCGTGAAGGCGCGATCCATTCGTCGTAACTTGCTCGGCCACCTGCGCCAGCGCTTGCTGATTCGCGTCTGCCGTTTTGTTCGAGCGTCACAGACACATTGAGGCGCACAAGCGGACGGATATCATGGAAGTGCTCGCCTGCAGGACGAAGAATGTCGATACGTTCCTGACTGCCAGCGAGAGAGACAGAGACTTGTACAACACGTGGGTCTTTAGCGCGAACCCATGCGTCTATTTCGGCCAGAAGGTCTGTTTTTACAGTAAAGCCGGGGGCTTCTGTCGGATCGACCGGAGCGTAGAGTCGGCGATTGGTAGGGCGTGGTCCCATCGCGAGTGGGCCTGTGTAGCCCCGCTTAGCTTGTTCTGCGGTCTCAGCGGCTCTGCGAATTGCATCGAGGGTCAATTCGCCAGAGTGTGCGTTTCCGCTTGCTTCACCGGCAACGACCCGCAGTCCGAAGCCCTGAGACGTGTCATATGTCGCTGAACGGAGGCGACCATCGTCGAAAACGAAGCCCTCTGAGCGAGAGCGTTGAACATAGATGTCGCCATCGTCGGCGTTACGTGTTGCGGCTGCTAGAATGTCGGCTGCTTGGCGAAGGTCAAAAGGGAGTTCGGTCTGTGTCATGGCCAATATGTGGCGTCTGACCCAGACCGAAGCAAGCGTTTTCGTGTATGTGGTTTACAGGTTAGCCGTTGCTGTCTTGGACGGAGAAGCGGCGCAATTGATTCTCTGCGAGTTCCCAGTCAGGTTTAAGCTCGAGTGATTTTTGGAAATCAGCATATGCGCCTGGCACATCGCCAGTATTCTCACGTGCAATCGCGCGATTATAGTACGCCGCGAAAATATCTTTAGAGTTCAAGCGGATCGCCTCGTTGAGTGATGGCAGTGCAGATGCAAAATCTTTCTTATAGATGTGCGCCGCGCCAGCGTTCAAATGCGCAGCACCCAGAGAGCCGTCCAGTGTGAGCGCTTCTGCATAATCGGCAAGCGCTGCATCGTATTGGCCGTCTCGCATACGCAGCACGCCTCTGTTCACATAGGTTGCTGCACGATTCGTCTTTGTCATGGCTTCTTCGCGCAAGGCTCGGGTGCAGGTTTCATCGGCGTCTCTGAATGAGGCATAAGTGCTTTTGGTTTTCTGATAACATTCACCGCTGAAGCCGTTGCCGATGACGAATACCTGCGAAGAAGCTGAGCCAATAAGGAGGCTTGCTGCCAATGCTGCGATACCAAACTTGTAATTCATGATGATCTCCTGCGTTCTGTGCGACTATACACTAACCGGCATTGTATAGCGAATGGCTGCGACATTTTCATATTTGCGGGTTGTATTGGGTGGACCTCGTAGTTTTGCGTATATATGGCGAAGGGAACATCGGATGGAGTCTTCCTTGCGTTATTTAATTGCTACACTTTCAGGCATGTTGGCGACAGCGCCAGCCTTCGCCGCCGAGCCCACACCGGGCGCTTTGAACTTTCAGGAACCAGCGACCCGTATCATGGAGCGCATCATTGGTTTCGCAAACCCGCTACACATTGGCATGGCGCTGGTCGCTGTGTTTGTTCTGGCGCTGCTGATCTGGGTCTGTGTGCGTTACAACAAACGTGCGAACCCAGAGCCACGCAAGTTCAGCCACAATACAACAATCGAGATTATCTGGACGACTGTTCCGGTAATCATTTTGGTCGTTATCGCTGGGCCCTCATTTTCCAATCTCTTCTATCAAGAGAATGAACCAGATCTGGTGACGATTGCGCAAAGCGGCGATTTCGACGACCCTAACGTGTATGTTGATGCAGCCAAAGAAGGTTGGATTACGATTAAGACCCAAGGCAACCAGTGGAACTGGACATATTACTACATGGATGAGTTGGATGACGGCGGATATCCGCTGGAGTTTGTTTCCAACCCAATTCACCTTGGCCTGCCAAGCGATCCTGCAACAACACCTGATAAGCCGCGTTACTTGGCGACAGACTATCCGATGGTCATCCCAGCGAACCGTTACATTCGTTATCAGACCGCTGCATCTGACGTGATTCACTCTTGGACAGTACCATCTTTCGGCGTGAAGACAGACGCCGTTCCAGGTCGCCTCAATGAAGGCTGGTTCCTCGTAGAAAAGCCGGGTGTCTATTACGGTCAGTGTTCAGAGCTCTGCGGTAAGAACCACGCATTTATGCCGATTGAGGTCCGTGTCGTTCCGCAGGACCAGTATGATCGTTGGATTGAAACAATGATGAGCGGCGACTTCGATGCTGCTGTTGAAATGGTACAAGTTATTGAGCCGCTCGAAGAGACAACACGTCTCGCGTCGGCCGAATAGAGATAGAGGATAGTATATCATGCCTATGGATGAAATCGCCCTCGATCACGGCCACGATGCCCATGATCACAAGCCGGGCTTCTTTACACGCTGGTTCTTTTCAACCAACCACAAAGATATTGGTACGCTGTACCTCGTCTTTGCGCTGGTCGCCGGTATCGTTGGATACACACTATCTGGCCTAATTCGTATGGAGTTGGCTGAGCCGGGTATCACATTCCTGATCCACCTTGTCTCTATTGATGCTGAGAGCATTCGATCGGGCATCGTGGAAGCTGCTTTAAATGCAGGTAATGCCGCTGCTGCAACAGACCCGAGTGTCATCGCACAAGTCGATGAAGCTATACTGACGGCGAAAACTGAGGCTGCGAAAAGCTTCTATAACGTCGTCATCACCTATCACGGTCTCATCATGATCTTCTTTATGGTGATGCCTGCTTTGATTGGTGGTTTTGGTAACTGGTTTGTGCCGCTGATGATTGGTGCTCCAGACATGGCATTCCCACGCATGAACAACATCTCGTTCTGGCTGACTGTTGCGGCGTTTGCGCTGGCTGTTCTGTCCATGATGACGCCGGGTGGTAATGGCGTGAACGGTTTTGGTGGCGGCTGGGTTCTTTACCCACCACTTTCGAGCACGACCGGCCATGCTGGTCCTTCTATGGATCTTCTGATCTTGTCGCTACACACAGCTGGTATCGCGTCTATCCTCGGTGCGATTAACTTCATCGTGACAATCCTAAACATGCGTGCGCCGGGTATGACGCTGCACAAGATGCCGCTATTTGCTTGGTCTATGCTTGTTACGGCGATCTTGCTCTTGCTTGCTTTGCCTGTCCTTGCAGGTGCGCTAACGATGCTTTTGACCGACCGTAACTTTGGATCGCAATTCTTCGATCCGAGCGGGGGCGGGGACCCGATTATGTTCCAGCACTTGTTCTGGTTCTTCGGTCACCCTGAAGTGTATATTATGATCTTGCCAGCGTTTGGTATTATTTCGCACATCGTTTCGACTTTCTCGAAGAAGCCGATCTTTGGTTATCTCGGGATGGCTTATGCGATGGTATCGATTGGTGCGATCGGCTTCATCGTTTGGGCTCACCACATGTACACCGTTGGTATGCCATCTGACATGAAAGCATATTTTGTTGCCGCCACAATGGTTATTGCGGTTCCGACAGGGATCAAAATCTTCTCTTGGATCGCAACAATGTGGGGCGGATCAATCGATTTCTCAGTGCCAATGGTCTGGGCGATTGGGTTTATCTTCCTGTTCACAGTTGGCGGCGTCACAGGTGTGGTGCTTGCTAATGCTGGTATCGACCACGCGCTACACGATACATACTATGTCGTTGCGCACTTCCACTATGTGCTATCGCTTGGTGCGGTCTTCGGACTCTTTGCGGGGTGGTATTACTGGTTTGAGAAAATGTTTGGCCTTAAGTATAACAAGTTCATTGGCTATGCGCACTTCTGGTTCATGTTTGTTGCTTCAAATCTGATCTTCTTCCCGCAGCACTTCCTTGGCCTTAACGGTATGCCGCGTCGTTACGTCGATTATCCTGATGCGTTCGCATATTGGAACTATGTATCGTCGATCGGTTATGCGATTTCGCTTGTGGCGACGGCTTTGTTCTTTATCGGTCTTGTCGAAGCCATGCTACGTCGCCGTAAAGCTGAAGCGAACCCATGGGGCGAAGGCGCAACGACACTTGAGTGGACATTGCCGTCACCGCCACCATTCCACCAGTTCAATGAGCTGCCAGTGGTGAAAACAGAGGGTGGCCACTAAGGCGCCTAGACCTATCTCTATTCGGGCGGCCCTGTGCGTATAACCACGCAGAGGGCCGTTTCTTTAAGTTAGTAGGATTGTCGAATGAGTACTCTTGAGACAAGCGGCGCGCCCAGCGAAATAAAATACGCGACGGCGCGCGATTATATCGAGCTGCTAAAGCCGCGAATTATGATGCTTGTGGTGTTTACCGCACTCGCAGGATTGGTCGTTGCGCAGGGGGTGTCGGGTGTTTCGATCAATCCGCTAATGGCAACGATTGCTATTCTCGCTGTCGCGCTTGGATCGGGTGCTGCTGGCGCGATTAATATGTGGTATGACGCCGACATTGACGCGATGATGACGCGAACCTCCACGCGACCAATTCCATCAGGTGCTGTGCCGAAGGAAGAGGCGCTGGCCATGGGCCTGATTATGTCAGGCGTATCAGTCCTGATGATTTGGCTCGCCTCAAACGTATGGGCAGCTCTGCTCTTAGCCGTTTCGATTGCTTACTATGGGTGGTTCTACACGATGCTTTTGAAGCGTCGGACGCCGCAAAATATTGTTATCGGCGGAGCAGCAGGGGCGTTTCCACCCGTTATTGGCTGGCTGGCTGTCACGGGAACCGCGCCGCTGGATGCGTGGATACTTTTTGCGATTATCTTCTTTTGGACGCCGCCACATTTCTGGGCGTTGAGTCTGGTTGCGCATAAGGAATATGAGAAGGCTAGTGTGCCCATGCTTCCAGTTACGCACGGCGCGAAACATACACGCCTTCAAATGCTGATCTACACGCTCGTCCTAACCCCCATCGGTTTAGCGCCCGCATTTACCGGTATGGCGGGCTGGGTTTACTTCGTGGTTGCAGGCCTTTTGTCAGCAGCGTTTTTATATTTTGCGGTGAAAGTTTTGCGCAGCAAAGCAGGTGATGCAGACGCGGGTGATGCTGAACGCAAGCTTGCCATGAGGATGTTCGCTTTCTCGATTCTCTATCTCTTTGGTCTTTTCGCCGCACTTATTGTTGAGCGGGGCTTTGGTCTCTACTTCCCTGTTGGAGGCTTTTAATGTCTGAAAATATGGTTCAGCAGAGCACGGATGATTTGGCGGCTCAGGCGAAAGCCCGAAAGGGTCGAAATGCTTGGCTTGCATTCGCGCTTGTTGGTTTTGTGATCATCGTTGGTGTGACAACAGCGATCAGGATCCAAGAGACATTTTCTGATAAGTGTAACCGACTGTATTTTACGGGCAGTATGTCTGACGCCGCCGCTGAAGCGAAATGTCGACAAGAAGGAATTGGCCCGTACCGGAACGACGAAGCGGAGACTGTAAATGAATAGCGCTCGGATCGCATTTCTAGCTGGTTTTGGAGCTGTCTGCATGCTCGGTTTAGCGTTCGCGTCTAAGCCGCTATACGATACGTTTTGCCGAGTAACTGGATTCGGAGGGACGACGCAGATTGCAACGAGCGCGCCTGATCGTGTTTTAGACCGCGAAGTTACCGTTCGCTTCGACGCCAATGTCGCAAATGCGCCGCTTAAGTTCCGTGCGGTCCAAAGTGACCTTCCGGTTCAGGTTGGTGCGCACAATTTGGCATTCTATGAAGTGACGAATATCGCCGCAGAAGATGTCAGCGTTATTGCGAGCTACAATGTAACCCCTCACAAGACAGGCCGTTTCTTCAACAAGCTGGAATGCTTTTGTTTCGAAGAACGAATCATCAAGGCTGGTGAGACTAAAAAGTTACCTGTCTTGTTCTTTGTTGATCCTGCAATGGCAGAAGAACGCGGTCAAGACGACGTTAGAACAATAACGCTCTCGTACACTTTCTTTCAAACTGAGAACTTTCCCGGTGCGACGAAAACAGCTTCTCTTGATTGAGGTGTTGCAGAAACAGGTCGCTGCGGTTTAAAAGCGCGGAAAATGTATAACTAGCCTTATAGGGATTCCCCGCCATGGCCGAAGACGTCAAACACGACTATCACCTTGTAAACCCATCTCCGTGGCCGCTTTTGGGCTCACTTGCTGTGACTGCACTTGCTATCGGCGGCGTGACTTACATGAAGGGCTTGTTTGGTATCGAGCAGGGCCAGTTGTGGGCGCTTGCCCCGGGCTTGTTGATGGTCATTTGGGTGATGTTTGGCTGGTGGCGTGAAGTTATCAAAGAGGGCCGTACCGGTGATCATACGCCAGTAGTCGAAATCGGTCTCAAATACGGCATGGTCCTGTTTATTGTTTCAGAGATTATGTTCTTTGCCGCTTGGTTCTGGAGCTTCTTTGAGTTTGCGATCTTTTTCCCGGCGCGGGTAGGCGAGACATTCGACGCGGCTAACCCGATTTGGGAAGGCCTGAACGCCTTCGCACAATTTCCTCCAGTTGGCGTAACGACGTTCGACCCATTCCATTTGCCACTCATCAATACGCTGATTTTGCTGCTATCAGGTACAACTGTGACCGCTGCTCACCACGCGCTTCAGCATGGTAAGTATGATAATGCCAAAACGATGCTTTGGATTACGATTATCCTCGGTCTCGCATTTAGCGCACTCCAAGCTTATGAGTATTCTTTAGCTCAGTTCACCTTTGATGGAACAGTTTACGGCTCTGCCTTCTTCATGGCGACTGGCTTCCACGGCGCCCATGTTATTATCGGGACGATATTCCTCGCGGTCTGCTTGTTCCGTCTGTATGCAAATAATATGACTGCGAAGAAGCATTTAGGCTTCGAGTTCGCTGCATGGTACTGGCATTTCGTTGACGTAGTGTGGTTGTTCTTGTTCGCATTCGTTTACGTTCTACCGCACCTCGCGCTTGGGCACTAAATTCTATGGCCAATTCAGTCTCCCCAATTGCGGCGGGGCTGTCTTGCCGTTGTCCTGAATGTGGCGAAGGCCCAGTCTTTAAGACATATCTTGGCTTAGCGCCGAGCTGTACCGCGTGCGGTGTCAGTTTTGAAAAGTCCGACTCGGGTGACGGGCCGGCTTTTTTTGTAATGTTCCTTGTCGGGATATTAGTGACACCGCCTGTGTTGCTGGTCCAGGTCTTGTTTGATCCGCCGGCATGGGTGCACCTTCTGATTTGGGCACCCGTTATCATCATCGTCAGTGTTTTACTTCTTCGGCCGTTCAAGTCTTTGTTGTTTGCGCTGCAATGGAAAAACCACGCAGAAGAGGCATTGTGGGAATCAACAGGAAAGCATGGCGAATGAGTTTTCGCCCGATGCCTGTTTTGACGCTGCTCAGCATTGCCTCTTTGGTGATCCTACTTTTGCTTGGGAACTGGCAATACGCGCGATACGCTGAAAAGATGGAGTTGGGAGTGAGTGGGCAACTCACCGTTTCTCAAATGATCAGAGTAACGCTTGACCGGCCCGCAGATGGCTTTGTCCAGCAGGTCTATGGCAAGGCCGATAGTAAGCCGCTGTGGAGACGCTATGCAGTTGGCCGGGTAAATGGCGACGACGAACCTCTTCTCGTCATGCTTGAGGCAACTGAAGGCGCGCAACCAATTCCCAGACGACTAAGTAGCTTGCCTGAAAGTCTGACCTTTGAAGGTAATATCATTGAACGTGACGTCATGCGCGGTCTGTTTAGTCCAGACGATAACCCAGAAGCCAATATCTGGAATACGATGGATCCGCTTCTGATTGGACGAAACTTAGGGCTGGACCAGTCGCGTGTGCGAGTGGCTGAGCCAATCACGCTAACAGTGCTGAACGCTGCTAACCCGCTGCAATCGCGTCAAACGCCTAATCCTTATGCTTTTGCTAAACCGATAGACCCACTGCCGCCAGAGCGCCATTTTGGGTATGCTTTAACATGGTGGGGGATGGCCTTAGCCTTGATCGGCGTGTACGCCGCATTGCACCATTCTAGAGGGCGCCTGCGCTTCCGCCGCGGCGAAGACTAATGAAGTATATTTCTACGCGCGGGCGATCAGAGCCTGTCGATTTTGTCCAAGCTTGCATGGCAGGTCTAGCGCCTGATGGTGGCCTTTATGTCCCAGAAGCTTGGCCGCAAATTGAGCCAGCGCACCAAAATGAATCATATGTCGATGTCGCGGCCCGCATTCTGTCAGCTTTTGCTGGTGACAGTCTAAGCTTTGAGGATGTACGCGGCCTCTGTGAACGCGCATACGCCTCTTTCTCACATCACAGCGTTGCGCCGCTCGTACAGTCCGGCTCTAATCAGTTCATTATGGAGCTACATCACGGTCCGACGCTCGCATTCAAAGATGTAGCAATGCAGTTTATCGCGCAACTTTATGATCTGGTTCTCGCCCGCCGTAGAGAGCGTATGAGTGTTGTGTGCGCAACATCCGGTGACACAGGCGGCGCTGCAGCTGCGGCCTTTGCTGGCGCGAGCAATGTTGATCTCTTTATCTTGCATCCGCATGAGCGTGTTTCACCCGTCCAAAGGTTATTCATGACGACCACTGGCGCTAGCAATGTTCATAATCTGGCATTGGACGGTGACTTTGATGATTGTCAGGCGATAGTGAAGGCTATGTTCGCTGATACGGCATTCGCGGATGACGTTCACTTGTCTGGCGTAAATTCGATTAATTGGGCGCGTATTGCTGCGCAGTGTGTGTATTATGCGACGACGCAAGCAGCAATTGGTGCGGATCGATCGATTCGATTTGTTGTTCCGAGCGGTAATATGGGTGACGCGTTTGCTGGCTATGTGGCAGCGCGCTGCGGCCTGCTGAATGGCTTCTCAACCGTTTGCGCGGTCAATGAAAACAAGACACTCGCAACGATCTTTGAGACAGGCGAGATGGCGCGGACGTCTGCGGTTCCCACGCCAAGTCCGGCAATGGATATTTCGGTGCCAAGTAATTTTGAACGCTTAATGTTCGAGGTCTCTGGGCGGGATGGCGAAGCCGTTAGCCGTGTTTACGACCAGTATAAACAAGCGAGCAGAGCAAAACTTCCGGAGACGATTCATGGTCCGCTGCAGTGCGCCGGCTTTGAGGCCGCGACAGTTTCGAATGCGGATACTATGACGGAGATGCAGACCATTCTCGAAGACACCGGACAGCTGATTTGTCCTCACACGGCCGTTGGAACGGCTGCAGCAAGGCGTTTAGAGCCGTCTGATGATGTCACGGTCGTTTTGGCGACGGCGCACGCCGCAAAGTTCCCAGAAACTGTCAAAGAAGCGGTAAGCCGCGATGCACCATTGCCTGAGCGGTGTGCCGCTCTAACAGCCCGCGGCGAGACCTTTGAGCGTGTCTCAGCCGATTTGCAGGTGGTGAAGGACTATATCCGAAATGCGAACAAGCATTAGACTGCCTCTATGACGAGCCCAATTGGTGATTGGCAGTGGAATAGCGCTTCAGAGCGCGTGTCCTTTGCTATGTCTGATCCAAAGTATAGTCAAATTCTTGAAGGTGATTGGGCGCTTGAAGATTTAGGTCGTGTGTTCGATGGCTTTAGCCAAGAACGCCTTGAGCGTGCGCTGTTAGCGTCAGATAGTAATGTCAGTGTTGATATTACGCTTGCGGCAGGTCAGGTTCTGCAACTTATCGGCATTCAGGACGAAGATGGTTCAGCGCGTGGGACGATTCTGGCACTGTCGTCTGACCTTGATGAAAATGAACCTGGTCCGGAACTCGTACCGGTGTTTCAACCGATCCTTTCGCTTAGGCGAAACCAGATCATTGGATTTGAAGCACTAGCGCGCTGGAAAGATAGGAAAGGTCAGCTTGTCAGTGGCGATTTGAAAGAGACAGCCTTGGCAACGCATATGCTTATCGCCTCAGCTGATGCATTGGCGAAGTTTCAAAAGGAAACGGCGGATATATCTTTATTCATGCACATCAATCTAACTGGTCTAGATCTGATGGATGATCGTCTCGTGGACTTGGTATCGGCTTTAATTACAGGGCACAATTTAGAGCCAAGTACGCTAAAGTTGGAGCTGACAGAGCAGGCTGCGCTGCGGGATACACGTAAGGCGCTTTCGACGATTAAGGCCTTAAAGTCGACGGGTGCAAGCCTTGTCCTTGATGATTTTGGATCAGGCCATTCTTCATTCTTATGGCTCGCAGATTTACCAGCCGATAGCTTGAAGATTGATGCTGCGCTTATCGAACGTATTCACGATAAACGTGTGCAAACTATACTTGAGGCGCTCACGCTTATGGCGAAGCGTCTTGGCATGCTCACAACAGCTGAAGGCGTTGAGGATATCGCGATACTGCCAGTGTTGCGGTCACTTGGCTTTGACCATGCCCAAGGATATGCCCTTGGGCGACCTCAACCATTTGATAGCGCGTTGGCATATCTGATAAGCAAATAGCTAGTTTTTCTTGTCCCAAGGTGCACGCGTGTTTTGGCCTGGCCGTCGCTCATGGCGCTTAGGTGGTGCGAGAGGAGGGAGGACCTCTTTTGGAACAGTTTCGCCGAGCATCGCGTGTAAAGCCTCAGGCGTAAGCTCCTCAACAGCGCCGGGACGCAAATCACTTAGTTCAAAGGGGCCATATTGTGTTCGGATCAGGCGGTTCACCTTCATGCCGAGATGCTCAAGCGCTTTGCGAACTTCTCGGTTTTTGCCTTCTGCAAGTTTTACATCGATCCAGTTATTCGTTCCGGTTTCACGCTCAAGAGTTGCCTCAATTGAGGCGAAGCGTGTGCCGTCTTCGGTACGTATACCCGCTTTTAGCGTATCGAGTTGCGCTTGTGTGATCTTGCCATGTGCGCGGGCGCGGTAGTGACGAACTAAACCTGTTTTAGGCAGCTCCATCGCGCGGGCCAAACCGCCATCGTTTGTTAGCAGGAGTAAGCCCTCGGTCGTAAGGTCTAGACGCCCAATCGTTACTGTGCGGGGCAGGGACTTCGGAAGTTCCTCAAAGATCGTCCGTCGCCCTTCTGGATCATTGGTCGTTGTAATCAGACCAGATGGCTTGTGGTAGCGCCAAACGCGGACAGGCTCTTTAGCTTGCACGCGCTTATTGTTGACCTCAATGACCTCCCGGCCCGTGACTTTAAAAGCGGGTGTGGTGAGTTTACGCCCGTTTATGCGTACCTCGCCGCGTTCAATCATCGCTTCGACTTCGCGACGGGAAGCAATGCCTGCGCGCGCAAGGTATTTGGCGATACGCTCGCCGTCTTGCCAGTCATCTGTGGTGGTGGGTTTCGACTTCGGCCGGCGCTTCTGGTTCTGGCGCTTTGGCTTTCGGTTCGTCTCGCGACGGTCCGTCATGGGCTATTTCCTTATCTGCTTCCGAGTTGGAAGACGGGGGCGAGGATAGCGATGCCGAGTGCAATCTCCATCGGTATCCACACAGGTATCAAGCCGTTTGAGCGGTTTTCTTCTTTATCTAAGATCAGCGACATCGTGCGCCCCATTCCAGCACCTACCCAAGCTGCAGCGATAGGGAAGAGCGTGAAGATCTTAAACTCAAGCTTGAGCGCTGGCTGAGCGATAATGATCAGCGCAGAAAGATGTAGCAAAAGTAGTAAGCCGCCATAGGTTGCCCGAAACTCAGAAAAGCCACCGGGCTTTGCGGGATCAGGATCTGCCACGAGACGCACAACACCAGCAGCCCACTTTGGGGATACAATGCTTCCCAATCCTAAGAGCGCGCAAAAGCCCAAAGCGACGATGGCAATGATTTCAGTGATGTGCGGCATATCTGTCTCCGAGCTGAACCATAGTCGTTATACGTTTGATGACCAGCTTTAGTTCTCAGGCGGGTCCATGACGCCCGCTTTCTGCCAAGCATCCTTTGGCCAGCGGCGGTGTTGCCAGAACCATTGTGTCGGATTTTCTCGAACTTCTTTTTCGATAAACTCTGTGATTTGAGTTACGCAAGCTTCGACATCTGCAGCAGTGTCACCCGTTTGGATCGGCGTAAAAGGTTCGTGTATCTCCACCCTAAAACGCGCGGGTCCAGTTCTCCGAGTTGTTACTGGGACAATAGGAACGCCATATTTGAGCGCTAAGCGAGACGGTCCTGGCGCTGTCATTGCATCATGCCCGAAAAACGGAATTGGTAGCCCCTGATTGAATTTTTGGTCATTCATCAAGGCCACTGCTCGGCCTTTGCCGAGCGCACGCATCAACTCTCGTGTGCCCAAACCCTTTGGAGTTAGGACACCAATACCGTAGTCATGACGCACCTTATTAAGGCGGCGGTCGATATGGGGGTTATTCAAAGCACGATAAGTCACGAGGCAATCGACCGGGCGGTTGCATATCACCGCTGCCATAATTTCCCAATTTGCAAGATGCCCCGAGATGAAAACTGCACCCGTGTCAGATTGCTCAATTTGATCGAGATGCTCTGCGCCAACAACCTCGACACGGTCGCCATCATAAGGGTTTATCTTTGGAAGATGAGGAAGTTCACCTGCGGTACGGCCGACACTTTCCCATGCTGCCCCCGCAATCTGTTCTCGCTCACTTTCTGACTTTTCTGGAAAAGCGAGGCGAAGGTTTCTGAGAACTGTCTTGTTTTGCGAGAGTAGGGGGGCAAGCTTTTTCATAAGCGAACCGAGGAAATTAGACGCGCGATCCGGGCCAAGCGCCTTCATCGGCCACCAATAAATGACGTCCCATGCGATCGTCTCCAGGCGCCACATTAAGCGCTGTCGAAATGTCGAGCGGTTATCTATATCCTTTGGGCGGATGTATTGCGTATTTTGGGTTTCGCTCATGACGGCTCTTGCTCGATGACGCTCCTGATCAGGCCTAACACTAAATCAGGATCATCGAACTCGACTTCAACTGGAAATGTCAGGATGTCTTCGCGTTCATTTGATTTCAAGCGCGCATAGTCTTTTTCAGTGGTGATCAATTTCGCTTCATTGTCAGTAGCGAGTTGTCGCAGGAAGCTGAGATCATCCTTGGTGTAAGTATGATGATCGGGGAAGGGGACGCTGTCAGCGAGCTCCGCGCCAGCCGTTATTAGCGAATCAAACAGTTTTTCTGGGCGGCCTATGCCTGCAAACGCCACATATTTGTGTGGCAATGGCGCTCTGCTCGGTTTGATTTTGGCGAATAGAACAGGCCCAGAATAACCTTGAAGTTCAGGCGGGCGTTGATCGCTACCCATAACGATAACTGCATCGGCGCGCGAAAGCCCAGCTGCTATCGGCTCCCGTAATGGTCCCTTTGGAATAATGAAGCCATTTCCGAATCTTGCTTCGCTGTCGACAACAACAAATGAGAAATCTTTGTGCAAGGTCGGGTTTTGATGACCATCGTCCATAACGATGACATTTACACCTTCCAAATCCATCGCGGCACCTGCTTCTGCGCGATCGGCGCCAATCCAACTTTCTCCGCTGGCAGATAGCATGAGCGGCTCATCGCCGACATCAATGGCTGTGTGCGTTGCAAAATCGACGAAGAGAGGGCCTTTCTCGCGACCTTTATATCCGCGACTTAAACTTGCCGTGCGTTTGCCGAATGTTTCGGAGATAAGCTCACGCAGATGAGAAACGACCGGGCTTTTGCCGACACCTCCGGCGGTCAAGTTTCCGACGCAGATCACTTTTGGGCTGATCCTTGTCGGTTCAGTATTCTTTATTCTGTGGGCGGTTAGGTAGCCATATAGCCATGAAATTGGGCTCAAAAGAAAACGCGTGAGCGGCGCCGCCTCGCGGGAGCGAGGATCGACATCCACCGACCAAAAACGAGGTTCACGCATGAGGTATTTCCGCTTGATGTAAGAGAGGTTTAAGCGCGTTTAGTGTCGCGTCCATAGGCGCATCCGCATTGCTTTTTAAGTGATCGATTAAGCTTTGTGATGGTGCTTCACTTGGAAAATTCGCAGCTAAATCATCTAGGCTAGAGATTATAGTAAAGCCTGTTTTATCTCTCAGGTTAGCGGTTATATCAGCGAAGTTGAACAACTCCGGGCCAGTGATCACAGGCTTTCCAAGCTGCAGCGCTTCAATCGGGTTGTGCCCGCCAATGCCGGGAGCATGGCCGCCTCCTAAATATACAGCATCAGCAAGGCTATACCAAAGCCCCATTTCACCCATTGTATCCGCTAAGAGAATTTCTGTTTCAGACGATATAGTCTCAGTCGCATGACGACGCGCATATTGAATTCCCGCTGTTTCAATTATCGCGGCAATGTCGTCCCCGCGCTCTGGGTGTCTTGGTGCTAGAATAAGAAACGGTCGATTGGGTATCTGCATCCACGCTTTGATGAGTTCTTTTTCCTCTGGCGCATGCGTGGATGCCGCGAGCAAGGAAGGACGTTCGCCGATCTTAGTTCTCCAAAATGCAACAGAAGCCTCGTCTAAAACAGGCGGGGGCAGGGCAGATTTCAGATTGCCGGACGAAGCAATAGCTTTGCCCGTCAAGGCTGTTAGGCCTTTTTGAGTTGCCTTATCGCTGCTCAGGATAAGATCGAATGTTCCAAAGACCTCACACGCCGTGCGTGGCCATTGTGCCCAGCCTTGTATGCTTTTCTGGGTCATGCGCGCGTTGACCATTGCCGTTGGAATTTCACGTTTGTGCAAATTGGTGAGCAAGTTCGGCCAAACCTCACCTTCGGCAAAAATTGCTAAATCCGGTGCCCAATGAGATAGAAAACGCTTTGAGATACTTGCGCTATCTAATGGCGCCATCTGTTGAATTGCTGTGCGTGGCAGATCTCCCGCATCGATAGCGTCTTGAATGAGGCTAGCCGCCGTTTTGGTCTGGCAAGTGAATAGGAAAGACGTTTGCGAGGGTGCTATGCGGTTCGCGAGTGCCATAAGTACCTTAGATTCGCCAACACTTGCGGCGTGGAGCCATATTAGTTTCGAGGCGGGCCGCTCTTGGAGGTTTTTTGCAAAGCGTTCGTTCAGTCGCCCTGAGAATTCTTTCCCACTCGCCACGCGTCGTCGCAATATGACCCCAAAGAAAGGGGAAAGCAGTAGCGTCGCAAATCTGTACAGGAAGAGTCCGAGTTTCATCGGCGCTTTATAGCGTAAGTCGGCTAAAACCCTAGAGTAGCTTTCAGTGGCCCAATGTGAACCCAGAGATCAAAGTTGATTGGCTTTTGTCTGTATCTTTATCAGTTTTGTCTTGCTTCTCAGCTGGCACCGCCGAAAACCCCATCCATGCCAAGATGATGGCAATCGCATAATTACGGACAGCAATAATAAAATTCGTCATGGCTAACCCCATCAATTATGAACTTCTTAGTATCAAGTCGGACCGAAGAAAAGTGCTATGTGACGTTTGTAATGTGAAAAATGCCTAATAAACATCGACCAATTGTTCGATTCACATTCATTGAAGGGCTTAGCTAAGGATGATTTTATGGAAATTGATATTTCTCATCTCATGACAATGACGGGCGGTGATGTAGAACTCGCAGATGAGGTCTTGGATATTTTTCGAGGGCAGTCGGCAACTTGGGGGCGTATGTTGGACGCTGAGTTGCCGCAAACGCAGTGGGCTGATGCTGCTCATACTTTGAAAGGTGCATCACTAAGTATTGGGGCGCAAGAGTTTGCAGATGCGTGCGCTAAGGTCGAAACGTTAGGACGCGGTGAGCCTGTCAGTAAAGTCATTGCAGCAACACATCTCGCAGAGCTAAAAGATGGCCTGAAAGACGTTTTAGATGCCTGCGCGCATGCGAGTTATAAATTATCCAAGCCGGGCTTGAGGTCATCAAAAGCTGAGAATTCATAAGCGATACAACGGTCGATTAGCGTCCGCCATACGGGCTCTGCGATAGCAGGGGACAAGCCTTGCTTTATCGCTTCAGCTTTGACTTTGCCAACCACATCTTCGATGCGCGGGCGATCTAGAACAGCATTTCTATCATTCTTGATACGTGCTGCAGCTTCCATGAATGACTGTCTCTCGACGAGTAATGCCACGAGTGCGCGGTCCAAACGGTCAACCTCGTGGCGGACGTCGGCCATGGACTCGGCTGTTTCGGAAGTATGTTTTTTTTCTAGGGTCATGATCATGTCCGACATCGCACCTGTTGTGTGTGACTGTCTATATGTGACTGACATATTTGAATAGCTATGCGGTCAGGCGACGCGGTAAGATAAGAGCCTCAGTCATATGACTGAGGCCCTTATTTGGTTAGTTCGAACCTAGCGTTCTGAGACAGCCGGCATTCGGGCTTGAATACGCGAGGATTTTGCCGCTTCCAACTCAGACATGAGCGCCTGTACTTCCGGGTCTTGGATAAAGGCGGCAAATTCTCCTATTGCAGCAAGGTCGCTAGAAGAAGACGCTGAGACACCCGCAAATGGGAAACCAGCACTCTGCATCGGAAATTTGACGATACGGATCTGCGTCTCACCGTCAATCTCAGCAAGTTCTTTGGCTTTAGCGATGGCTTCATTAATGCCGCCAAGCTGGTCTACGAGTCCATTCTCAAGCGCGTCTTCGCCGCTCCAAACACGACCACGTGCGACTTCGTGGACTTCTTCGACTGTTTTGTTGCGACCTTCTGCAACGAGTGAGAGGAAGCGATCATAGCCTCGCGTCAACCATGCGCGCATCATTGTGCGTTGCTCATCATTGAAGGCTTCAGTTGTTGTGAAGGCGCCGGTGAAAGGACCGCCGATGTTAATTGACTGAGCATTTACGCCAACACGTGCCAAACCTTCTGAAATTGCAAACTTGCCGCCAAAGATACCGATTGAACCGGTGATCGTTGTGCGATTCGCAACAATCCAGTCAGCCCCTGTCGAGACATAGTAACCACCGGATGCTGC
>JACLAD010003875.1_pt1 | contig 20070 bp, 20 predicted proteins | sample 8027901 | NCBI WGS metagenome assembly JACLAD01 (sample SAMN15725071, study PRJNA655200) | protist metagenome | isolation source: fluorescence activated cell sorting (FACS) single amplified genomes of... | place: Spain: Blaines Bay Microbial Observatory, Mediterranean Sea | collected 2016-07-05 | reverse complement strand
CTAAACGAGATGCGATCTGTTCTTCCGTAAGTTGAATATGGATAGAGTGGTCCATAATCTGAGATTGTTAGCTCTAGTGGGTTTATAAAAAATAAATCTGCAATGCGCATTCGAGTAGAGAGTGAAATTATAATTAAGTGAATTATACTGGGGTAGTCATCTTCAAGACTAAGAACAGAAGTACCCTTTTGTTTTAGCTGTGTGAATTTGGCATAGTAACCACATATATGGACACGTGTGAACACTAAAGCCAGCAAATAAGTGGCTTAACTAGAAGTTAGATCTTCCTTGTCTCCACCACAAAACAACACTACACCATCCCTTCGCTGAATTATTTCTAAGCGAGTAGCTTAACGAACTTCTCAATCTGATATACTATTTTCTGATTTAAATGAGGTTCGTATTTCAAAGATTGCGTTGCGTTAAGCCTCACTCAGTTTTTAAGCAGTATGCCCCTGCAGAGGCAGTTCAACTACTTGGGCAAGAACGCCAAATTTTGGGAATGGCATCGGGAGAGATTGGGGAAGACTTCACACAGTAAGCACCTGCGGAAGATCTCCAATAGCTTGGACAGGATCTGCCAATTTTGGGAATGGCATCTAACGCCCAAGGTGATGATTTTACACAATAGGCAATTCCAGAACTTCGCCACTTACTTGGACAAGAACTGCCAACTTTTGGAATTTCTCCGAATGCTACGTTAGGTGCCAAGATTGCCAACGTCAAACTGACTAACCCCATTTTCTTGATGATTGATACTACTGCTTTTTTGAATTGATTCATGTCACCTCCAAACTGTTGGAAAAATTGTCAACAACCAAAGTTGACTTGTTGAGATGACTATAAATTATTTTTTTCTTTTGTAGAGGAGAGCCGGGGGAGAAACAAAATGTAGCTATCGCAGAATAGAGTTTTATTCGGTTTGTAGGAATTTTTGTACTGAGTTGAATTTAACTGTTCCTAGGGGTCCCGAAGAAATGTTGGCAATTTACTTTGATAGCGTCTAGTTGCATTTTGCTATGCATTGAACAAAGATCAGTCTGGAGTCACAAACCAGATTGTGAAAAGGAATTTCTTAAGAAGAAGTTTATGGCTGGGAAATGGTTTAGCGTCTAAATAGTCCGTAAAGTTGTGTGCTGAGACGGTTCAATGAGTTGAAGTGTAGGACTGTAGTTCTATCAACTGAATATTTTATTCTCTTTGATCCCAACACAATAGGCTACTCTCAGGAGACAGCTCGCAATTGTTCTGTGATTTGGCAGAGGCTAAGTCTAAATTTGCTGGATTTGCACCAATTTCATCATTGTTGCTAACAGGATTGTCCCAACACAAAACACTTTGGTTCTTAAGAAGTCCACAGGTTTTAGTTTCTCCTGCAACTAGATTTGACATGTCAGCTAAATTTTCTGAGCCGTTTTGGCTGCCATCACTCCTACCACATTGTAAAGAATGATCATCAAGGATTTTGCATGTATAGGTCGCTCCAGACCCCCCTTCTGATGATCTACTTATTTCACTAGTATTTAGTATTTGTGCATATTTTGTCACGATTGCTAAACTTCGAGAAACAGCCCTATTCTCAGGATCCTGCCCGGTATCGCCCTTAGCTTCACTATCATTTTCTTCATTGTTTGTTTGACTCGAATCACCCCTCCATGTTGTGGAGGTGACGTCTTCTTCAGGTACTGCACCGCAACCAATGGTACAGAAGGCTATTGTTAGAAACAGTAGAGTGATTTTCATAAGTTTTTTCCCTTTCGATTTGGTATTTGAATTTAGTAAAAACTATTTTGTAATTAAAATTACTTTTATTAGATTGTTAAGTATACAATAAATCAGGAATGAATTTGTTTCTGACCTTAATATTTACTGCAATACTATTTTAAAAAAATTAACTGATTAAATTACATAAAAATAATATTATCAGAATTTTATGATTTTTTTGAGACTGAATAAAACTTGTAAAGTCTTAGCTGCACACACTAAGCCAGATACCTTTTTCTCATATATTTATTTTGAAGATTGTCCACAGAATTGCTCAATCTTATCTAGGTAGCAAGAGGCAGGGGAAAGAAAATGACATAAAATATGAAGGACTACCTCCTTTGCCAGAAAGCAGAGGAGGCGTAAAGTTACTGCGCGATAGAAGGACAAATATTTAAGTCAGATCTTCGTTACCAGCTTTACGGAGTTCACGATTCAGACGCTTCTCTAGTTGTGCTCCATCCAATTGGTATCGAGTGATCAGTTGATCCAGATATTCTCGTTCCTCCCGCACAAAGCGCCCATCACTGTAAACAGCTTCTGCTAGGATCGTATAAGCGAGATCAAGTTTGCCAGGATCTTCTTTCAAAATACTCATTGCCTTGTCCACGGGCATATGCTCAAGATCCTCCTGATAGACTGCAGAGATGGATAACTTTTGGCGAAAATCTTCCAATTCTTCCGCAGCATAGTGCCCGTCAGCTCGGTGTAGATTATCCACAATCTTCAACAAAGCGATTTGCTCCTCCTCAGTCCAAGTGGCAAAGCGCACTTTATTGGAGAGGGTCCGAAAAAATTCTGCTATGCTCATGTTTTTTCTCAGTAAAGTTCAAGCGTTTGTTCTCTGTTTCGTAGAGACTATTTTCTTTGCATTCTTCCAATCAGGTTTCCTTGGAGACCATAGCAAACTTGGGTAGACGATGACAACTAATCAAGACAACTGGATCGAACATTTCCAGGAACACGGCTACGTAGCGATGGAGCGTGTCTTCTCAGATGATGAAGTGCGACGCATGCGTAAAGAAGCGGATGAAATTCTGGAATTGATCCTCAACTCCTCGAATTCCCTCGAGCGCCAGAGTGGACGCTTGGATCTGGTCCGGAATGAAGCGGGCTTCCTCGTGCGCAAGATCCAGCCGATCAATGATCTATCGCTCTACCTTTCACAAATCTCAGCTGATTCTCGCCTGCTCGACCCGATGCGTGCCTTGATAAATGAAGAGCCCATCTTGATGGAAGAAAAACTGAACTACAAACAACCGCTGCCCGGTCTCTCTTTTGGCTTTGAAACCAAGCCCCGTGACACGGATCGTTTTCCGGTGCACAATGACTGGGCCTACTATCGAGCTCAGAACTACCCGCAGGGTATCATTTCTTCAGCGATCACCCTCGATGACTGTCCCGCTGAGTCAGGGCCAATTCGCATCTGGCCAGGAACGCACAAGTCGCACCTTGAGCACGAATCTGTTGATATCGGCCTTCAGGTCCAACCAGGATTAGTCGATTTTGAGGGTGGTGAAGACTTACTGCTGCCCGCTGGCTCCGTCGCCTTCTTCTCATCCCTGCTTGTCCATAATTCTCGACCTAACATCTCAGGAAAACCTCGCCGGATGATGATCTATAGCCACTATCCCGCCTCCGCCAAGATGGGAGTGGATGTGCGAAATGGCCCTACTCGACTGCGTGAGGCGCCCTATGAGTGGGAGTACACACGGATGAAACTACGTGGGGAAGGAAGGGATGTGTTTAGTGCAGGAGTTACCATTTGATCAAGTCTGACCAAACGGAGGAATCAGAGTTTGTTCTCGTTAACATCTCTTGCATCAGGTGTCGCTGTAGATTTTCGAACCAATCCAACGACAGAGTGGATCTTTAGAGCATTCAGTCAGGTGATTAAAGCAGGTCAGAAGGATTTTCCGAGGGCTTTTGTTTGGAAAAGATGAGCTTGCTTTAAGATAATCGGAAGTCAAAAAAATGCCGCCTTGTTATGAGCGGCATCAACGTTATTACTCGCAGTTGGTAGGAGCGAATGGTCCAAGTATTGAGGACTCTACCGTGCTACCGTCTGTCATATTAGCTACCAGCTTGAACTCCTTTGGAGTACAGAATGTTGTGGCGAATGTATAAGTTGAGTCTGTAGTGTTGCTCAGTGTTGGATATGCCGCGCCAACTGAGTTGTGCTCAATGGTGTAGCTTGTAGCGTTTGGATCTACTGTCCAAGTAGCAACAAACTTTCGCTCACCTGGCGTAACAGTGAAGTCAAATACTTCTTTAGTATTTTCACCTAGAGTTGGCTCTTCAGCTACTGGTACAGCTATAACTGGCTCTGTCATACAACCACCGTTTGGATCATCTACCAAACCCATCCCCTCGCATGTTTCTACAATGGGCTCTTCAGGAGTGATAGGATCGACGATGTTAGTTCCAAAGTCGTCATCTACACAAGTGTTGTTGGCTGCGTCATAAACAAGTCCAAATGCCTCACATCCATTGACGACAGGCTCTGTTGATCGAGACGGTTGATCAGTTGTCTCATCCTCATCACTATTATTTGTAGATGTATCAGTTTCTTCTGATGAGTGTTGATAAGTAGACTCAGTGATTGACTCTTCAGGCATTGCACCACAGTTTGCAATGGAAGTTGCCAAGGCAACGATGGCTGCTGCTTTGATGAAGGTCTTTACGAATTGAGCTTTCATGGTTCGTCCTCGTGGTGGAGTTGATGAGCACCGAGTCAAAATGTCTCAGCTATGTTTCAAATGTTGAAATTATGTCACAAAAAGGACAAATTACTGTCAATCATTTTTTAATATTTTTTAGATAAAAATTATAAAATACTGATTTAATTGTATATAAATTTTAAAATTTAATAGATTTTATATTAACTTCATAATTATATATTTTTTATGAATTAATTCTTTGAAGATTTTTTTCAAAAAAATAAGTGGGCTAGATAGATTGGGATGCTAGAACCTAGAGATCAAGGAAGATGTTCTGATGAATCTGGCGTGGCTGAGTTGAAGGCTAAGCGAGTATCAAAGGCAATTTTGTCACAAGACTGCTTGCGACTAGCCAAGTAAAAATGCAATCAATCAAAGGAAACATTGCTTGACGAAGATGAATACAAAGATCGTCTATTTTCTTCTCAGTAATCCGATTGATTCGTCGAGCCATCTCTTTTTCAGAGAATCATGATAGCCCAAGCACACGCCGCCACAGTTCTTGGTATTGAAGCCCATCCGATCACGGTCGAAGTTGATGTGGCGATTGGACTGAGTGCTTTCAATATCGTTGGTCTGCCGGACAACACGATTCGGGAGAGTCGAGACCGTATCCTGGCAGCATTGAGCAATTGCGGATTTGCCCTACCTCCCAGGAAAATCGTGGTCAACCTAGCCCCAGCGCAACTCAAGAAGGTTGGAGCGGGCTTTGATTTACCGATTGCGGTCGCGTTGCTTGCAGCGATGGGACACTGTCCCGCAGAACGACTACAGGACTGTCTATTTGCTGGGGAACTTTCCCTGGAGGGAAGCCTACGATCTGTGAGAGGGGTCTTGCCGATGGTCCTGATGGCTCGGCGCCAGCAGTTGAGCCAGCTTGTCCTGCCTGTCGCCAATGAATTGGAGGCAGGGGTAGTTCCCGAATTGCAGCGTGTGCCCGTCAGACACCTGAGGGATGTGATTGCCTTTTTGCGCAACGAACAGGAGTTCCCACATACGGAGCTGGATGCTGAGTCCTTGTTTCAGCAACATCAGCAACTTGGTGAGGACCTGCAGGACGTCAAGGGCCAGGAGCACGTCAAACGAGCGCTTGAAGTAGCTGCAGCTGGAGGACACAACCTGTTGATGCTCGGACCCCCAGGTTCCGGTAAAACGATGCTTGCTCGAAGAATGGTCAGCATCCTGCCGCCACCATCTTTTGACGAAGCGCTGGAAGTTACCCAGATTCACAGTATTGCTGGGCTACTACCCGCCGACCGACCACTTCTCGGCACTCGGCCCTTCCGAACACCGCACCACACCATTTCTTCAGCGGGTTTGGCTGGAGGAGGAAGTATCCCAGGCCCAGGTGAAATTTCACTGGCTCACAATGGTGTCTTTTTTCTGGATGAGTTGCCAGAATTCCCAAGATCTGTGCTTGAGCTGCTTCGTCAACCGCTCGAGCATCGTCGACTGACAATCTCCCGAGCATCGATGGCTATTGAGTTTCCCTGTGACTTCATGCTGTTGGCGGCAATGAATCCTTGTCCCTGTGGATTCTACGGAAGTCCTACGGGGAGTCAGCCCTGTCGCTGTTCGCCACATCTGGTACAAAAATACCGCTCAAAAATTTCTGGACCTCTCCTTGACCGGATCGATCTTCACCTACAGGTCCCGGTTGTTGATCCGAGTGAGTTGGGTGATCAACGGCGCGGGGAATCCTCTGCCGTGATTCGACAACGGGTAACGGTAGCACGGCGAGTCCAGGAACAACGCTTCCTTGATAGTGCCACCCGATCAAATGCAGGGATGAGTCGTCGTGAACTGGAGAATTTTGCGACACCGTCGCCGGCAGCCCTGAAATTACTGGAGCAAGCCATGCAGCGAATGCAACTCAGCGCCAGGGCCTATGATCGAATCCTCAAGGTAGCCCGCACGATTGCTGATCTCGCTGGAGTGGATAAAATTGATACACCTCATCTGGCGGAAGCTGTTCAGTACAGGGGATTGGATCGACCTCTCCCTGTGTAAAGATCGTCTGCTGCAGTCTTCACAAAATCTACATATTCTCTCCCCAATTTCCCCACATTTTTCCTGTAAGCTTTAAGGCAAGTCATCGGGAAATGGATTCCCGGAGTTCCTCAGAGGAATTCCTGTCTTCTTGAAAAAATGTCGGCAGGAGTGTCTCTTTGGCAAAATTGCTACTTTATTTATAATTCCGCATTATTTTTTCATGAATTATGCAGGTTATTGTTCAGCAAAAGTGGCAGATTCTTTCCCATCCTGAAGAAAGTAGTTCTTCAGTCATCGCCTGAAAAAGATCACAAGACCTGCACAATAGTAGTTGACAAATTTGTTAGCACTTGCTCTCATAGAGTGCTAACAATAAATTTTTTCCCAAAAGAGGTAATGATGAAAAAAAACAAGGACTCAGCATGGAGTGAGTTTGTGTTTGAGGATGAGACTTGGAAGGAAGACAGCGTAAAGGAGCGTCAACATGCACAAATTCAGGCAGCTGTGCAGAATTTTTTGAACAGAGGGAGAAAGATTGAAATCCTTCCTCCACAGCCAGATCGGGAGTCACGCAACGTGCGAGCTGACCACTGGGGTGGGGCTTATGAAGAATTTGATGACGTATTCACCAGTCTGAACTAGGCTACGAGCATGCTGAATCATCAGGTCCTTGATGATTCAGCGGCCCAGTCAAGCGCACAGTGAACGCCTGCCTACCTTTTCAGAACCCCATGTAGAAACCGAAGAAAGTTCCAACGCCTCCGAGTTCCAGGGTCTTGTTACGTGATTCGACGGTGAGCGGGGCGCGGATGTAGTATTGTGAAAGCATGACCCCGTATTCCCCTGAAGGAAAGCGAATCCCCCATTTATAGTAGTAGGGTTCCAGCACTTCACCGAAAACCACCGAGTTGTTGTTGGTCCCGTCGCTCTCAACAAGATTTTCCTCAACCTTACTCAAGTAGTTTCCAGTACCGACTCCAATAAATGGATAGAAGAAGCCGAAGCGGCCATAGAGGCTGAGCCCATAGAGCAGGCCAATGGTTTCTGTAGTGACACGGCTTCCACCGCTGAATTCGTACTCTTGGTTGTAATTCGGAAGTAAGAACACCCCGCTTGGCGGGTCGTTCTGAGCGATGCCTGAGAGCAGATCAATGCTGAACCCGATACCCACGTAGCCATCAACTCGGTAGTATTCGAAGGAGATCACCGTTGGCTCTACCTTAGGGTCGTAGGAAACTGACCCATAAGCTTCCTCCATCGCACTCAGGTAATCGTTGTCAACAGCAAATGGAGGTGCATTGCGCTTGGTGTCGATGCTACCGTACTGAAGTGAAGCGAAGTAGAAAGTCTGCTCGACAGCCTGTGCCGTGGTGATCATGACAGACCAGAACAGCAAGAGCAGGCCCCAAGGAATGACTTGCCTCACCATCTCAACCCCGCATCAAAGAAGACAACAAAGTCGGTCTCGTTGCCACGATTGCTGTAATCCTGCACAAAGCCAGTGTCGAACTGAAGATTGTAGATTTGAATCTTGTAACCGACCATGATCAATGCGGTAGATGCTTGAAGATTATAGTTATCAACCTCTTCGGGAATCGATGAAGACGGATCCCCTTCCGCTGGAAAAATGCTGGTTTGAATCACGTTCTGGATGACCAAGGACTGATTAGAGAACATCATCAATTCTAAACTGATAAAACGATGAAAGACTGAGTCAGAAACCCAATCGGGGTTGCTACCAAAATTGGTCATTCCCTGACCGAAGTAAACAAACCAGGGGTCAAAACCCTTGGAAAACGTGAGCATGTATCCCCAGTCGTCTGTACCCGAGCTGGTTTGCCCCCCGTCAGTTTTCTCTCCATTAGCAACTTTATAATTGAGCTTCAGAGTGAAGGCCGGCATGATTCGGCCTCCTTCCCACAAATTCCACTTGGCTCCTAGGCTGGTGTCTCCCCGTTTTCCAAGAAATGTATCCCCAAAAACACTGGAATCGTCTGCAACCAATAATTCTCCATTGCGGGCAACAAAATAGCCAAACTTATTGCGATCAGAATATTCCCGATAGGCACCTTCTCTTTCGCCGTCAGACACCCCCAATGTTGCATGAACAGCCTCTACATACTCATCCATGATTCCACCTGTCATGGTGAGAAAGGGGACCTCAAGAGAGACTTCAAAAGAGGTGGACATCCCATACTTGAAACGGAAGTTTTGGCGGTAGCTTTCAACGTCCATATACAGGCCCAAATTTGGCACGGCTTGGCCTGTATCTGCGCTGTTGAAATCACTGGCAACAATTCCCCGATCATATTCAGTTTTGGTGATTTTTTGAGTACTGCCCTGGGTATTGACAAAGGTGTTCGCCATCGAGAAGCTATAACTGGTCAGTGCTTCCCCATCCGGTAAGGTCGCTGTGTTTTCTGGATACATCCACAAGTAGGCGTGGGTCACCGGGTAGTGGTTCCTGACTTCCAAAGGGCCCAGACCTGCGTTACGAGTCCGAGCTGGCAGCGTAGATGCTGCGAGGAAAAAGATCAGCAGTAGACAGGGGAAGGCAAGTCGATTCATGTGTGGAGATGCCGTCAGCGAGAAAGTAGTGAATTCCGGCAGAAAAGATCTTGACGGGCAATCAAGACCTGTACCAATTCCTGGGAACAAAAGAGGTTCGTGGCCAAGCTCAATGAAATGATCAAAGAATTCCGACTCTCCATTGACCAGAGTGTGGAAGCTATCGCTCTATTGATGCAGATGGATCCGGAAGATTACGTACGCCTAGAGGAAGATTGGATTCCACCTGCTGATATTCTTCAGCGTTTGTGTGCTCTGTTTGAGTGGAATTACCAGGACATTAGCCGACTGGCGCTAAATACTCCGCAGGCCCGCCAGACATCCGCAATCGAAGGAAGCCGAGCACGAGCCACTTTTGGTGAACAGCTGCAAGCAGAGCGCTTGGCCGTTGGGCAAACTCTGGAAGGACTATCCACGCTGCTTGGAATTCCTGTTGACTACTATCAGGCTTTGGAAGAAGGAGTAATTCCCGCGGATGAGTTGTTGCGCAAGATCTGCTCCATGTTTGAGTGGAACTACCGCCAGGTGCGACAGCGCCTGATCACCTCAACAAATCCAAGTTTTGGTGGCTACCAACCGCCCCTATCTGCAAGAGACATCCGCAATCGTTTCCCTAACAAACCAGAGACTCCTGAGTGGAATGAACCACCTCCAGAAAATCGATTCTCCCTGGGGGAAAGGCTTCGTGAAGCACGAGAAGAGTTTGACCAATCCTCAGAAGCATTGGCCTTGCTGCTGCAGATTTCTCCTGAAGTGTACGAAGAGATCGAGCAGGATCTCACTAGGCCAAGTCAGGAACTTCTGCGTCAAATCTCTGCATTATTTGAGTGGAACTACAATGAAGTGGTTCACCAATTTCGACACCAAAATCGTCAACTCTGGCAGCCTGCCATTACTCGTCTGAACAACCTAGAACCTCATCGTGTCCAGAAATTGCAAGGGCTCCAAGACGAAATTGCACTCGGTTGGAGGGATCTGAACCAGGAGCAACAGGATGCCTTGCTCTCCCAGCTAGAACTGGTTCGGGACACCGTCGACCGTTGGAAACTCAAGAACTCTCTCTGATGCTTCCCTACATGCACGCAATTGTTTGCTGTTTTCTGTTGTTAATTGTGGGTTTCTCGGCCCAGGCACAGTGGTTTCAGGTCCGCTCCTCTGCACCATCGACGGCGCTTCGCCTGTTCAGCTATCAGCAGGTTGATTTTGGAGAGAGTGGAGTGAGCGCTGACAATGGCACACAACTCGAAGGGGCTCAGTTTGGACTACAGAGTCAGTACAGGGTGCTCAATCTCTACCTCCTATCTCTTTTCCGAGAAGATCTCCAACTGAGCTACACCCAACCGAATCTGCTGGCTAGTGAACTAGACCAGAGCAGCCAACTGGGTCTCAGTGGAGATGATCTGCCCACCGAACTGCATAGTGAGGGTTGGCGAGGATTTCTACCGCTGCCGTTAGGTGAAAGTGCTCTCATCATCCGCGGAGGCTATCGAATTGCCAGCGATCGTCGTGATTTGAGCAACGAGGACTACCACTCTCATGTCTCCATGCTTTTCTACCCTCAGGCTGGAGCCTCCGATCGTTGGGCGTTTGGAGCCTTTCAACAGGTCTATCTGGGAGAAATCAGCGACATCACTCCCCTTGCCCAGTATGAGAGCAATTCAGGCTCTCTGGCCTGGTCTGTTGGTTTTTTGCACCTGCCGGGCTCTTATGATCCACCTGTGCTACCTTACTTTGGTGTGTCCACCAGTTGGATCGCCAACTTTGAACTTGAGTTAGTCTATCCGAGGCGATTAGCGATTGGTTTGAAACCACTTGCTGGGGTGGGGCTTCGTTTAGAGTTTGATGATTCCACGACTCGCTACCGACTGGCCCGAATAGATCCTTGGGAGGGCAATGTCCTGACCCTCGATCAATTTCGCCAGCAGCTAACCCTGGATCTACACCTGCTGACCAATATTGAATTACAGCTTGGGGTCGGTAAAGTCACTCGTCGAGAGATCATCTTGAATGATGCAACTCTGGAAAATGAGTTGGGCAAGGTAGAAGTGGATGACAGCGACCTCAATCAACTGGGAGCCAGTTTGATCATCAATTTCTGAGGATTTCCCACCTGATCGACTTGCCAAGCAACCCACAATGAAGATAAATTGTGGTAGTTTTCTGAATCTCTTCCATAATCCCCCATCCAGCCAAAAAAAGAGAGACATCATGGGAATGTTCGACAACCTCGACAACCAACCCTCAAAACCAGCCTCTACTTCCAAGAAAAAAAGTGGTGGAGACATTGATTGGAAAGCGGAATTACTCTCCTGGAAGGGAGCAGTAGGTGTTGTGGTGATACTGGGAGTAGGTTGGCTGATCTTTGGAGGGAGCGAACCAGATCGTAATGAAGTCGTCAACTACAGCAACAGCAATGTGCCGATTGGCGTGAGCGATACACTGAACGAAGAAGCGGTGAATCGACTCGGAGTGGATTTGACCGATAATCTTGATCCACAGTTGGTACCGGTGGTTGTGGCCGAAGCGATGAAAGAAGCAACCGAAGCCGGAGTCAGCGAAGCAGACTTTATCCCTTCACTAGTCAGCAAGATTTCCAACAAGATTCGTGACATCAGTACGATTGATTTGAATGCCGATGGCCTAGCCGACCCGATCCTTGTGATGCCCGCAAGCGCTTCATCTGATCAAGAATTTATCCAGTTTTCAATCAAAGTGCCTGATCCTGCCGAAGTTAGCGAGCTACCCCCTGGGAGTGATCAGGAGGCCTGGCGAGATATTGCGGAGAACAAGTCCATTGAGATCATGACTGCCTCAGCAACGAAGAATGCTCAGGACGAACTCTCCATGCAGTCGGCACCCAACCCACAGATGTACAATTCCAGCCCAGCACCATACTACCACTATGCTTCTCCAGGACTGGGGACGATTCTGTTGACCTCAATGATGATGAGTGCGCTATTCTCTCCCCCCATGGGATATGGGGGATACTATGGCGGTCCCCCAAGAAACGTATCGACGGTTCAAAGTCAGCGCTCTGGTGTTACTTCTTCGATGGCCTCTTCTAACCCCTCACAAAGTGCTGTGAAAAACAGCAAGGGGCAGTCGGTTGGTCAATCAAATTTCAAGAAAGTTCCACCTAAGTCACTGAATCAGGTCAAAACTGCTCAATTCCGTTCTAAGAACAGTGCGGCAACAACAAATCGATCTGGTGGGTTTGGTGGTGCCAAAAATTCTGCGGTCCAGAAGCCCAGAGTTTCCGCACCCCGAAGAACAATGCCCACACGCAGATCTGGTGGGTTTGGCAGGAGAAAACGCTAACCTCAGTTGATGGGTTCCTGTGCATCAGAAGGATTTTCTAAAGCCTTTGCCTGGCGTTCCTGCACACTTCGGGTCAGGACTTCGGCCAGGCGCAGAGCCTCTCGTTCTGTCATTTCGATTGAGGTAACCTTCGAGACTCTCCCCATTCTCGACTTGATTGAGAGTTGAACGCCCTCCTTACTTGGACCAACCTCAAATTCGAAGTCAACTTCCATAACTTTCCTTCCAGGAAACTGATTGCAGTAGCACGACAGCCTCTGCTGCAATACCTTCTTCACGCCCCACAAAACCCAAGCGCTCGGTAGTGGTTGCCTTGACTGAGATTTGACCTACAGAGACCTGCAGATCTTCCGATAAATTTTTTCGCATCTTCTCAATATAAGGGCGCAGCTTGGGACGCTGGGCCTGCACTGTACAGTCCAAATTGCCTACAGCGAAGCCAAGTTCTCGGACCTTTTCATGAACGTGACGTAACAATAGGCGACTATCTGCCCCTCGGTAGTGCTCATCAGAATCCGGAAAATGCTGACCAATATCTCCCAAGGCCAGAGCACCAAGAAGCGCATCTATTACGGCATGGAGCAAAACATCTGCGTCAGAGTGCCCCTGTAGTCCTTTCTCATGCGGAATTTTGAGCCCTCCAAGGATGAGCGGGCATCCTTCTACCAGGGCATGAACATCAAAGCCAGTTCCAATTCGCCACATTCTCTGACTCAATATTTTGGAGGTTCCTGGGCACTAAGCCACCCAAGCGCCAACGCCACAATCATTGCCAAAGAACTGAGCAGATCCCCAGTTGCCAAATACCAAATCACCAGAAAAGCGGCAGGAGCCCCATATCTGAGGGGGGGACTCCGGCGAAAGAGTCGGACAACTTGACCAAAGGTTCGATTGGCATCACTGAAAAGGTTTTCCATGCGTCTCCTGTTACCAGTGCTTGAGGACACACTGGAGGTCCTGTTGCACCAATTGATGGAAAAGGGCGTTGTGCCCTAGAGCGGGGCTGACCCGATGTCGTGCTTCGTGGACAAGCGTTTCTAGTAAAATGGCGCGTTTGGGAATCGTGCCAAGCCAGAAGTTGGAACGATGCACCCGAATTTGTTCTTCCCCCCAGTACACACCTGCTTCTCCATACTGGACCAAGTTCCCATGCACCGCCGGTTCGAGGGTGTAGTGAATTTCAACAGTTCTCAGTTTCTCCCTCATAGCATCTGGTAGACAACCGATGCCCTGTAGTCTATCAACGTATTCATTGACCACAGTTTGTCGGGCCGGAACATCCTCACGCCAAACCCCAGCAACCTGCCAGGCATCGCTGAGGGCCCAGACCAGCAGCAGAAGAAGAATACCTACCATCCACCAGGAGGAAATTCGGCGTGGAGGTGTGGGCCAATGTCTGGGATAGGCATAGCGCCTTTTCCAGGCGAGCCACTGGCCCCATTCTTCTTGAAGGCGCTCACGTATATCTGGCCGGGAATCAAGACAGGCAGCCAAGTCTTCGGTCTGATCGTCATTCAGTTCATCGCATTGGACCAGCCCTTCTTCCCGGCAGGTGTGGCAGCGCAGATGGAGAAAGCGTTCTCTTTCTTGACCTCTCAGCAAGAGAAGACGCAAATCTGCTCCACCACAAGCGACACAACAAAGTGGACCTAACGTTGTCGCCAAATTCCCAGGCTGCTCTGAACCAGCAGAAGAGATTCTATCAACAATTTGTAATCGCATTGCACTTGTCACGGGCAGAACCATATGATTTTCTGTTTTGACTCAAAATCTGAATCTTTCCTCTTGAGACGCATCACTATGCAAGCTGTGGCACGCAATCCTTGGTTGAACAAACAAAACCTGACAAATGGCATCGCGCTGACGTTGGTCATTCTTGGGCTAGCCTTACCCCATGAAGATGGAAACCCCTGGTTAAGCATGGGCCTCTTCGCTTTTTCAGGTGCGGTGACCAACTGGCTCGCCGTCTACATGCTCTTCGAGAAGGTACCAGGCCTCTACGGTTCCGGAGTTATCCCAGAGCGATTTGAAGACTTCAAGGCTGGAATCCACCAACTCATGATGAATCAGTTTTTCACACCTGAGCGCATCGAGCAATTCCTGCGTGAATCCAATGTGGAAGGTTCACTGTTGGCATCCGGCGCAGATTCCCTGATGGAACAACTGGATACGGAGCGGGCCTTTCAGACGATGGTGAGTGTGATCGAGGAATCGTCCTTTGCTCCCATGTTGGCAATGGTGGGCGGTCCAGCTGCTCTTGCTCCACTGAAAGAACCCTTTATAGAAAAATTTCGTGAATTGATTCACGAGATTCTGGCAGATCCTCGGGTTCAACAAACCGTGGAAGAGCATTTTCACAAGGCAAACGCTGCAGAGACAATGACGGAACGGATCGAAGGGATTGTCCGGCAACGTCTGGATGAGCTGACACCAGAGAGAGTCAAGGAGATTGTTGAAGATATGATCCGCAAACACCTGGATTGGCTGGTGGTCTGGGGTGGTGTTTTTGGTGGTTTGATTGGCCTGCTGACTCATTTCTTCATCTGAAAAAGTCTTGCAATTCCTGCTCAAATGACTATTCTAATTTGCTTTTTAAGAATTAAGTCTAACTCCTTAGCAGGGCTTGCCGGCAGGTGGGCTCCTTCTTTTCGAACCAAGAAAGGTTGCCATGATCAGTGGAATGCTGGCCCGTAAAATTGGCATGTCTCAGGTTTTTCAGGATGACGGGACTATGGTTCCCGTGACTGTCCTGCAAGTCGGCCCGATGACCGTCACCCAGAAAAAGAGCAAAGACCGTGATGGTTATGATGGAGTTCAGTTGGGCTTTGAAGAAATCGCTGAACGCAAGCTGAATCGCCCTACCAAGGGACACCTGAAGGGACAAACTCCTGTTCGGATTCTTCGAGAATTCCGGGCAGAAGACCACGATGCCGTCACAGTTGGTCAAAAGTTCGATCACAGTATCTTCAGCGAAGGCGAACTCGTATCTGTTGTAGGTACTTCCAAGGGTCGCGGTTTCGCTGGAGTAATGAAGCGTCACGGTTTCGGTGGACAGCCTGCCAGTCATGGGCACCGAGGCAAAAGACTCCCTGGTTCCATTGGTCAGTGCGCATTCCCAGCCCGTGTCTTCAAAGGTAGAAAGATGGGTGGCCAATATGGTAACACCCAAGTGACCACACAAGGTTTGGCGATCGTCAAGATCATTGACAACGAGCGACTCGTCTTGATTAAGGGTGCAGTTCCAGGTCCCAACGGTGGCTTGGTTACGATTCGCAAGTCCTGATTCGATTCCAGCACATTTTGAAGCGCTTGGCATTTCAGGCGCTTCCCTCCCAAAGCTTCCTCCTTCTGATCTCCTGCAAATCCTGTTAAAGTAAGGTTTCTTGCGGATTCAACTATCCTGATTTCGCAGCATCACCATCTTTATCGGCAACAATCTCCATGTCACAAAACTCCAAGCAGTCCCCCTTGCTTCCTGAATGGAAAGAGGAAGACTACCGACAAATGAATGAGTGGCTCCAGCGCCACCGGATCACTGAGGTCGAATGTCTGATTCCCGATCTAACCGGAATTGCCCGCGGAAAGATCATGCCGGCTGACAAGTTCTTGCGTAAAGAAGGTCTTCGTCTGCCAGAAAACCTGTTTCTGCAGACGGTAACAGGCGACTGGGTAGATGAGAAGAAGATTGAAGCGCTGAATCCTGCAGATGGAGACATGAATCTGCAGCCAGACCCAAGCACAATCTGTCTCGTACCTTGGGCTCAGGAACCTACCGCTCAGGTGATTCATGATTGTTTAGACATGGACCGTAGCGCTATTGAAATTTCCCCACGCAATGTGTTGCGCAGAGTTTTGTCACTCTATGAGAAAGAAGGCTGGGGAATCGCCATTGCGCCAGAGTTGGAATTCTACCTGACAAAAATCAACAAGGACCCTGATTATCCACTAGCACCTCCAGTAGGGAGATCCGGTCGGCCAGAAGCAACCGGTCAATTTTATGGGATTGATGCGCTCAACGAATTCGACCCGCTCTTCGAGGACATGTATGACTACTGCGAAGCCCAACAACTAGACATTGATGCGTTGACTCACGAGATGGGCCCTTCGCAAATGGAAATTAATTTTATCCATGGGGATCCCTTACGCCTGGCAGACCATGTCTATCTGTTTAAGAGAACAATGCGCGAGACCGCTTTCCGGCATAAGGTCTATGCGACATTTATGGCCAAGCCAATGGCGAACCTTCCGGGTAGCGCTTTACATCTGCACCAAAGCTTGTTCGACCTGCAGAGCAAACGCAACCTGTTCGCTGATGAGGTAGGAAAACACACTCCGCTGTTCCTATCGTTCATTGCTGGGCTGCAAACCTATCTTCCCGAAATGATGCCGATGATTGGTCCAAACGTGAATTCCTACCGGCGGATCATCCCGAATACGGCTGCGCCAATCAACGTACACTGGGGTGTAGACAATCGTACGGTGGGGCTGAGAGTTCCCTTTGCAGAACAAGCGGACATGCGGGTTGAGAATCGACTGCCTGGTGCTGATGCTAATCCGTACCTGGCGATGGCAGCCTCAATGGGTTGCGGCTATCTTGGAATTCGGCAGGGTCTTCAGCCCGATGAGCCTCTCACGGACAGTGCCTACTATCGGGATTACAGTCTCCCACGCAGCCTCTCGGAGTCTGTAACTCTCTTTGAAGACAACCCAGTTGCCAAGGAATTGTTTGGCGATAAATTCGTCCAGATTTATTCTGCTGTCAAACGTACAGAGTATGAAGCTTTCTTCCAGGTGATCAGTACTTGGGAGCGAGAGTTTCTGCTGTTGAATGTATGAGAAAGCGACGGAATGATTTCTCAATCAACCCTTCCAAAACAACCTGATTCAAAAGGGATCTAACTATGTCATCTAATTCTTCACCTAAACTTCCCTATGTCTTGGATCAACAATACTTGGAGCGAGTCTACGCAGGTGTTCTAGGAAAAATCATTGGGGTCTACCTGGGAAGGCCCTTTGAGGGTTGGGAGTATGACCAGATTTCCAGTCAATTAGGAGATATCAACTACTATGTTCATGAGAAGTTAAACGTTCCCTTGATTGTCACGGACGATGATATCTCCGGAACCTTTACCTTCATCAGAGCTTTGGAAGATTACGGTTACTCCAAGGACATTACCCCGGCTCAGATTGGTCATACCTGGCTGAATTACATCATTGACCGCAAGGCGATTCTCTGGTGGGGAGGAATGGGCAACTCCACCGAACATACTGCGTTTCTGAGACTTAAGCAGGGGATTGAAGCACCTCAAAGTGGTTCGATGAAACTCAACAGCAAGGTGGTGGCTGAACAGATTGGAGCCCAAATTTTTATTGATGGTTGGGCGATGGTTGCTCCTGGCGATCCTGAACTTGCTGCAGATTTAGCAAAACGAGCTGGTAGTGTAAGTCATGATGGAGAGGCAATTTATGGTGCACAGGTCATCGCGGCACTGGAAGCTCAGGCCTTTGTGGAGAAAGATCGACAAGCTCTAATTGATGTTGCAGTCGCTCTGATTCCTAAAGATAGTTTGATCCAGCGGATGATTGCAGATTTGCGGGAACTGCATTCTCGAGAACCTGATTGGCGGAAGGCGTTTGATTTTCTTTCAAAGCACTATGGCTACGATACGTATGGGGGCAACTGCCACATGATCCCCAATCATGGTTTGATCATCTTCTCGTTCCTCTATGGCGATGACGATTTTCAAAAAACCATGATGATCGTCAATACTCTGGGCTGGGACACGGACTGCAACGCAGGAAATCTGGGGTGTCTGATGGGAATCAAGAATGGTTTGGAGGGTATCAATCGGGGACCAGATTGGCGAGGTCCAGTTGCTGACAAACTGTACTTGCCTACGGCGGATGGTGGTCGTTCAATCAGCGATGCAGCAGCTGAAGCGGTTTATCTAGCGAATGCTGGAAGGCAACTGCATGGTCTTTCACCAACCTATCCCAAGGATGGAGCCCGTTTCCATTTTGAATTGCCGGGTTCGGTTCAGGGTTTTGACTGTGAAGAATCGATCATTTCAACTGGCACTGCTACCGTTGCCAACTCCGAGGGTCATAGCGTTAACGGGGCGCGCTCCCTGGCGATTCATTTCAAAGCGCTGGCAAGAGGACGTACTGCCCGCGTCGAGACGCCAACCTTTTCGCCTTCCGCAGAGATCTCCACTTATTTCACCAGGAGAGGCTACTCTCTGTTGGCTAGTCCCACCCTTTACAGTGGTCAAACGATTCGGACTCGTATTGTTGCCGACGAGAACAATCCGACTCCTGTGAAGTGCTCTTTGTACATCAAGCACTATAACGAACTTGATGAATTCACCCTGGTTTCTAGCAAATTAGTTGACCTTCAAGCCAGTAAGGTTCATGTATTCGAATGGAAAGTACCTGACACGCGTTGCTATCCAATTGCCTTCGTGGGCATTCAATTGGAAGGCGAACATGGTGAAACTGGTACGGTCTACCTGGATTTTCTGGACTGGACGGGTGAACCGGAGATACAACTGAATCGACCCACTGAACGCGTGGTGTCAAGGCTGAATCGGGACAAGGGACCCATCATGTGGAAATCCGCTTGGGTAGATGGCTTGGATGGCAACGAACGCTTAACGCAAATGGACTTCTCGCCTGAGCCATATCGCCTGATTCAGAATGTTGGTCGTGGGCTACTGATGCAAGGCACTCGAGAATGGAAAAATTATAGAGTGACCGCTCGAATGACTCCGCACATGTGCGAAGAAGGAGGACTTGGAATTCGTGTGCAAGGCATGACACGCTACTATGCGCTGTTGATCTCACAAGAGAGTGCACGCCTCGTGAGAAGTCATGAAGGAAAAGACACCATTTTAGCTTCTTGCGACCAAGGCTGGAAATTGGGTCATCAATGCGAACTCACTCTGCAGGCGAAGGGGAATAAACTTAAAGCCTGGCTCAACCAGGAAAAGATTCTAGAAGTGGAAGATGCTGAGGGCTACTATCCTTCTGGTGCAATGGCTGTGATCTCTCAGGTGGGTCGAATCGGTTGTGATTTTGTCGAGGTTCAGCCTGCACTCTAAAATAATCTTTCAAGACGATACCAATTATCAAAAAGCTCAATCAGCTTCAAAGAGAAAGGCTATTACAGTAGAGCTATTATCAAATTCATTCATTAATAATGCGAAGTTCTCGAGGCTGGCAGTTATTCGGAAGGCAAAGCCAATAAACGGCGTTGGAGCTTAAGGGTTGTTTAGTTTATGGATGAGCAGTCTCAAAGAAACTTCCAACATCGTTTTTGATTTGCTGTACCAAAGCGGTTTACGATGGAGCCTTGCTAGATAATGCCTTATGCGGCAGTTGAGTGATTCGATTTGTGCGGTGAAGGTCTTTGATGCGTAATGCTTGGCGTGTGGAATGAAATTCTCGTAGGCCTTCAGCCTGTCTGTGCCATAGCCCATCGTCGGCAGGTGCTTGATCTGCTGCCAAAGGAGCTTAGCGGTTTTGATCGTCCTCCTTCCACAGACAAAGCCGAGGACCTTGCCAAAGCTGGAGTCCACCACTAGCCAGAGCCAACATTGGGATTTTTTTTAGCGATGCACGTGCAGAGTTCATCGATTTCGATGAAGGAGCAAACTTCGGTCTGTGGTGGGCTTGCTGGGAGTGCTTGGGCAGCTTGGACCAACCAGCG
>JACLAD010008950.1_pt1 | contig 20091 bp, 17 predicted proteins | sample 8027901 | NCBI WGS metagenome assembly JACLAD01 (sample SAMN15725071, study PRJNA655200) | protist metagenome | isolation source: fluorescence activated cell sorting (FACS) single amplified genomes of... | place: Spain: Blaines Bay Microbial Observatory, Mediterranean Sea | collected 2016-07-05 | reverse complement strand
TTAGTCGCACGTTCTAACTGTGTGTCCACATGTTTACGCTGCTGACGTTGACAATTATCGCATTGCCTCTCTCTCTCTCTTTGATGTGCGCCTGCGAAAAATTAGGTTTCAATGATGCTGTTGCACAGGAACGCAACCGTCACAATGTGCCACTCTCGCACAAAAAATCTGGATCAAGTCGTTCGCGCCGCGGATGTTATCATTGCAGCGATAGGCCAGCCCGAGTTTGTCAAAGGGGATTGGGTCAAACCAGGGGCCGTTGTCATTGACGTTGGGGTGAACTTTAAGGTGAGTTGCTTTTGCTTGCCATTTGACACTCCCAGCCTATAAACCCGGTTTTCAGAGAAATTCATAGTTCGTTTCATTTTCATTTTTTTCAAGGATGCGCCGGAGAGAAAGTCAGGGAAGAAAATGTGCGGAGATGTTGACTATGATGCTGCGTCGAAAAATGCTTCGATGATCACCCCTGTTCCAGGTGGGGTTGGTCCCATGACGATTGCCATGCTTATGAGAAACACGGTAGAAAACGCAAAAAGGCGACTGGGTGCAAAGTAAGGGTCATACAAAAGAAAACATATGCGGTATTATGAGCAGAGTGGTACGAGCGTCCCGAGACCCGCTCCTGTACCGCAAAGGTCATTTTATATTTGCATGCGGGTTACGTGTGTACTTGGGTGCCACACGCAGGAAAAAAAACGGAAAGAAAGATCCCGACTGCCTTCGTAGTTGTACTGTATATCTACATTTTAATTACATATCAAGCCAAAAAGTTTAGTGGATGAAATTGGTCCCACATTCATTCCGGTGGTTGACGACGGAGGACCAATAGCCGTGTTACCCCGACCATTCCACGTCAGCTTGTTGACTCGCGCCCTGGTCACGGCCAGAGGACCTTATTATAATATCTCAGAGCAACTGCTCCTGCTTTCCGCGTGATCTCACTTGTGGTGCTTCACCTTCTTTTGCGCGTTTGCAATGTATTTTTTGCCACTGCTCTTTAGATACTGCTTTGTTGTCAGCTGAGCGGGCTTTTTCCCAAGGCAATTCTTCTTTTTCAAACTCGGCGAGGCGCCACTTTGCAGGAGTAAGTCAACCATTGCGCGTGAGTTTTTTTCATATGCAAAATGCAGCGCGGTGTTGCCTCTGTTGTTGGAGATGTTGACGTCGGCCTTTGCAATGATCAGTGCTTCTGCAATTTGCGTGTGGCACAACCATGCCGCATCCATCAATGGGACCGAGCCTTTCGCATTTGCTTCGTTTGGGTCGTATCCGCCAATGAGGAGCGTCTTCACTTTCTCAAGGTCCTTTTTTTTGCAGGCTTTGGAGAGTGCACCCTTTTTAGCCTTTTTTGCTTCCTTTTTCATCTTGTGTAGCTTTTCCTCCATCTCTCTCTCTGCTATGTCCTCTTCGGTCTCCCATCGCAAATATTCAGACTCCGTTAGCTCTATAGGGGTCTTCCCCATGGAGTTTGGGACATCAAGAGACATCATGCCACCGTACGTCAGCAATAAGTTAATGATATCTTCGTTGTTCTTTTCGTATGCAAAATGGACCGCTGTGTTCAGCCGTAGGTTCTGTATGTTGGGATCCGCCTTGTGGTGCAAGAGGTACTCAATCATTGGCACGTTTTCTGGCCACACGGCATGAATTAACGGCGTGGACCCTTTGTGGTCTTTCTCATTGACGTCTGCATTATTCTCGACTAGTCTTTTCACGTCATCCAAAGAGTTTTGCTTAACCGCCGCTGAAAGCGCCAGGCTCGTGGTCTTCAGTTCCTGAGAGGAAAGGTGTAAAATAGCAAGCGATCGCGTCGCGCGGTTAGACGGAATCGAATACATACATGCAAGGCAACTTGCAAAAATTGAACAAAAACGAAAAGAGGATTGGCTAACCTTTTTGCTTTCATTTTTCACTTTTTCTAGCTCTTCATCAGCGACTGCCTGGCTTCGAAGATACTCCGACTTTGCAAGATCAGCGGGTAACTTGCCAAGCGCGTTTTTCTGGGTCAAGGCAACAGACCCGCCATGAGTGAGCAGCAAATTTACAATGTCCACATTGTTCTTTTCATACGCAAAATGTACAGCCGTATTCAGCCTGCTGTTCTGAATCGTCGGATCAGCTTTGTTATCCAGAAGGACCTGAATGATGTCTATGTTTTCGTACCACACGGCGTGAATGATCGGAGTAGATCCCCTCGAATCTTTCTCGTTTACGTCGGCATTTGCTTTCAACAGCCTCAAAACATCTTCCTTTGTTCCTCGGTTTCGCACCGCATCATCAAGATTATGGATCTCTTTCGTCCGAACAATGATGTCAGGTTCCGCCATCTGTACCTCCTCGCCCGTCGAAAGAATCCGCTTCAGAGTCCTTTGTGAGTGGACTCGCCTTTGAATGAATGAAATGCTTACGTACTGCCGACCAAAAGTATGAAGCCGGGACTAAAAAAGCTGCAAAGGAGAAGCATACACACCTTGCTGATGCCATCTTTTTTAACTTAGGCGCTACCTTTCCATTGTTATCCTTGGTGGTATCTTCCTCGGGAAGATCATTATCCTCCAAAATATTTTTCATACTCTCAGTCAAGCACACGTCAATAGGCTTTAAACCTTCGTCGTTCTGGAGACGAGAATCAGCCCCAAACTCGAGCAATAGTAGAACGTTATCAATATCATCGTTTTCGCATGCAAAATGTAGAGCTGTATTGCCAATTTGATTTTGAAAATTTGGGTTTGCGCCTTCAAGAAGAGATCGTGCACGAGGTTAAAGTGCTCGCTCTTGTAAATAAAGCAAAACTGCACACATAGACAAGCACAGGTCTCAAGTGAGCTAGTCACTTTGTGAAACAATGCACAAACCGGCCTCGAGCAGCACTTTCAAAAAATCAAAGGAGTGCAAGTTTTCGTCAACGATTTTCGGGAGAGCAGCAGCATGCATGCAAGCAGTGTCCCCGTCCTCGTCATATCCATCTAAGTTGCAGCCTTCTTTTATACAGAGCTCAACATCTTCCATGAAACCAAGCTGCACGGCCTCAGTCAAGCTAAGAGTATCGTATCGTGACCTAGCGGGCAACGTGTTTAAAGGTCAAATACAACATGCCAGCAAGGTGCACCTTTCGTCACCTGTGACATCACAAGTAACAAGAAGCAGCGCAAAAAGGAGCAAAACTTGAATCTAAAAAAATTCACCTTTTAAGTCTCTCATTGAGTGCCAAAATCTTGATTTTCGCTTTCACAGTTGCTCTTCTAGATTTCCCTTTTTGTCCATCCAAAGAGCTTGTGCCCGACCCCATCTATCTACAGTGTGCTTGGAGTGTAAGTATGCTGGCTTAGTTTGCCCGTTTTTCAAAGCTTAGCGCACGTGGATATTTGCGCGAACAGAGAGACAGGTACACATTTACACGGAGAGAGAGAGAGAGAGACCCCAGCTTTGAGCTGCAAAACAGATGATAACAGCCAAGAGAGCGATGGCTCGACTGACCAAAACTGATGCCATATTGCTGAAACTTGACCGTCTATTATTTCTCGCGTTCATCCTGTGTCCCATTGGAGTTCTCGTTCTTACAAAGCACCACTGGCATCTGAGCATCCTGCCTTGTGCGCTTCTTTGCACAGCGCAACCAACGCCCAATGCTCAGTGTTCAGTGTTTGCAGTACTATCACATCCGCTGCACGCTCCGCTGCCTGAGTGTGTGTGCGAGAGAGAGAGAGTGAGTGAGCGAGTGAATGAGAGAGAGAGTGAGAGAGTGAGTGAGTGAATGAGAGAGAGAGAGAGAGAGAGAGAGAGAGGCAATGCGATAATTGTCAACGTCAGCAGCGTGAACATGTGGACACACAGTTAGAACGTGCGACTAAACTAAACCAATGAATGAATTCATTTGAATTGGTTTTCAGTTCAGAGAAGAAAAAAATCCAACAAAAAATTTTTCTTTTTCTTTTTCTTTTTCTTTTTCTTTTTTTTTTTGTCGTTTTTTTGTCGTTTTTTTGTCGTTTTCGAAAGCTTTTTTTTTGAAACGAAAGCCTGCTGTGGTAAGGCCGGTCACGTTGGCCGGAGGATCCCAAAAAAAAAAAAGGGGCCCAGCAAACACGGCTATTTACTGGTTGAAGAATGAATGAATGAATGAATGCTGTGGAACCAGCCAGTCCGGCAAGAAGAGAATCGCCGCCACAAAAGATGATTTATACTAGTTTATTCGAATAATAAGTAAAGGTTTCTGTGCTACTAAGTGTTCGAATACAGAGCAACGCCTGTTAGCTACGAATAGCTAGCTAGCGAGCAAAAGTACTACGTAGAGTACGTTAAGCAACGTAAGATCTTTAGAAAAAAAAAAAAAAGAGAGAGGCGACCTCGACTCAGTTCTCTCTAGGTAAATAATGAGAGCTGAACGCCTTGCTATTTTGAATAACCTGAGCAAAATGCCGCTTATCAAAGCAACAAGCGTATCATAGAATAATCGCACGTATCCCATTCAGAAAGCGAGTGCATGTATCGGATTACACATTATGTCATAGATAGTATTCGAAAACCTAACTGCGCAGATGAGTAATCATGCGTGCGCGCAAGATCCCACGGAAGATGAAGCCAATAATGCGCAGGATGCCGACGGATGAAAACAACATCAACGCTATCAGGTGAGAACCATATTCCTGGATGGAGAGTGCTCTTCTGGCCTTGCTCCTGTGCGCGCTGCTACATGCCGCTGCTGTTCATCAGTGCCAAGAGTCCCGCGGAAACAATATACTAGATGGTGACTTCACAAGTTTCCAGTCAACCAACACTTCCCTTTGTTGCGAGTTTTGCCAGAATACAGCGGGCTGCGCCGGATACACTTGGTGGAACTTCACTTGCTACATGAAGGATCGAATATCTGCTACCGAGCCATGCAAAGACTGTGTAAGTGCGACTGTAGCCACGCAACCGTTTTGTACGTACAAAAATGGGAGTGATGCTGCACCTGATCAAGGCTACGCATATTCTTTTAAGGCAAGCGAAGCTTCTTCTTGCTGTGATGCTTGCACACAAATGGTCAGCTGCGTAGCTTGGACTTTTTTTGAAAGCAGATGCTATCTCAAGAACACGTTCGAGCGTTTCACTGGATGTCCCAAGTGCATTTCTGGGCTACGATCTTCAAATGATCAGAACGCAACTAAGATTCCAAAAAAATGGAACATACGCGGTATCACATTCACTGGTGGTCGATACTGTCCGGAGGTGAAAATGGGCTCCAACTTGTCTACATTATCGCTACAACACCTCGCTTCCACGGGCGCAAACTGGGTTGCTATTGTGGTCACTCAGTACCAATGGAGAATCAATAGTACTGATATCTTCCCTTTGTATAACGTGTCAGAGATTTTTGATACAGCGAGCCACTACTATAAATTTGTTACGATATCAGATATTGAGCTTGAAGATACGATCAAACAAGCTCAATCATTAGGTCTCCAAGTGCTGCTGAAGCCCCACGTAGATTTATTGAGAGATAATAAACCACTCGGTAGATTTTGGCGTGGCGATATAGGAGGTTGCCCCCATGATTGGGATCCCTCAGTCGAGCGCTTTACAAGTAATCAGTGGGACAAATGGTTCAAATCATACGAGCAAATGATACTTCATTATTCCAAAATTGCTGAGCGTCTTTCGGTGGAAATGTTATCACTGAATTGTGAACTGTATTGCGCAAATCGAGAAGATTCGCGCTGGAGAAAAATTGCTAAGTCTGTAAGATCAATGTATGGTGGCATGCTCACGGTCGCGCAAATTAAAGGCCATGAAACAGAGATGAAGTGGTGGGATGTTGTCGATATAATTGGCATTGACGCTTATTATCCGATTAAAGGTGATACGATCAGAGAAATGGTGCGCTCTTGGGGTGAGTACAGAGACTTAGCCTGGTCATTGCACGATCAATATTCGAAGCCGGTTGTGTATACTGAAATTGGCTACTGTAGTGGCCAGTGTTCACGTAATCATACGCCAAACTTGCAGGATTACACAAGGCATGCGATGCATTATCAGGCCGTCTTTGAAGCGTTTAGTAATGCAACCCAATGGTTCAAAGGCGTTTTCTGGTGGAATTGGAATACCGACCCTGGTAGCTTTGAGTCAGACGACTGTCTCACCCCTCAATTCAAACCGGCAGAAGATGTCTTACGCATTTATTGGAACTCAACATTTCCAAAACCAAACGCCACTGGCCTTCCACACGCCAAATGCATAGGAAAGAGCAAGTGTACCTGCTAAAATCTCCGAATGCTCGTGATCCTGGTACAGCAAAGTGGCAGCGATTTGATCGCACATGGAGTTCCATTCTGGAAGTACGCGTCTATTTGGATGCTTCGTCAGAGCACCAGTATTACCTGCGCGTAGATGCTTAACTTACCTCGGGTTTCGCATCCTATCAGTGTGTCTTCTTTCTTTCCTTTTTTTACATCAAGAGCGTGTGCAAGCTAGATGAAATTGCACCATTTTTCTATATCGATCATGCGGGTATCTATCGAGTCGACTTAAGAGTCTAGCCAGCTAGGTTGAGCTCTGTCGCAGTGTCCCATTGCATCTGCTAAGCTACAAGTAGCTATACTTTGTAAGCTACACACATACGTATATACTAGCCATACTTTTTAGGAATACAAACATTCCAACATTACTATTTAGTACTAATGGCATCTGTTAATGGTACTGTTCTTGCTAAGATCTTACATAGCACTTGGTCATTGATTGCACGTGGGATTAATTGTGGGGAAGAATAGGCTCAGAAGCACGACTGTTTATCGTCTAATAATAATTGCGTCCTGTACAGGCCTGTGGTCGAGAAGCGTGTTGCGAAAGGGTATTATAACTATAACCCTTCAGATCGAACGCACGCATTACGAGAGCGAGGCAAACCTCTCTAGCCTTTAGCTAGCTTAGCTTAGCTTAAGCCAAAGCAGAATTTGCTCACAGCACTTCTTTTTTCCACCAGTCTTTTGCCTACCTTTCTACACATGAAGGGCTTTCTGAACGCAGATGCACGGAAACCTAGAAAGAGAGCGAATCGATGTAAACAGATTTATTTTTGCAAGGCTATCTTCTGCTATCAATCAGGCGCAGAAAAAAAAAAAGAAAAAATGACCATTCTATGGAAACTGCCTAGTTAGACCAAAAAAGCAAAAATTTAGGACTCAAAAATGGAAAAAAATTGAAGAAAAAAAACCTTCAGGAGTAATTTTTTTGCTTTTTTGGTCGAACTAGGCAGTTTCCATAGAATGGTCATTTTTTCTTTTTTTTTTTTTCTCTTTTTTTTTTATAACTTACGGTTGTGCCGATCCATTAAAGTGGATTCAGAATTTCAGACATCCTGCTTTTGAGGGTATTGTATCGGAGATACCCTTTTTTGACATGCATATTCGAAGAATAGTCAAGCTCGTAATAGTCAAACAATCCTGCTCCCCACGTTCCTCTAATAAGAGTCCAACTAACCGAAGCGCACGGACAGAACAAAAAATAGAATCGATAGAGTTCACAGTCCATACTTGCTCGATCCTCCCCCCCGGCGAAACGCAGGAGAGAGGATACCATGGCAAAGTACACAATATACGGCAGTGAGAACTCGCCATACTCGCTTAAGGTTCGAAGTTATGCTGAGTTCAAAAGGTTGGCTCATGAGTGGAGGTTACGATCCCAAAACGACGAGGAATACCAAAAAGTTGCAAAAATACCGATAGTGCCCGCAGTCAAGTTACCTAGCGGAGACGGTTTACAAGATAGCACGCCTATCATGGAATATTTTGATAAAGAGCACCCGAACAGCCCAAGTTCACACCCAGAAGACCCGTCACTAAAATTTATTTCATACTTGCTAGAAGTATTTTGCACTCACAGTATTTTTTTTTTTGTTTCCATAACGAATGAAACCTTACATGCATATGGAAAGCCGCTACTACAAACGCTCAACCAAACCACATCAACACACGCATATACAGGAGTTTGGCGACGAGTTTGCCAACAAGTGGATGTTTCATTACAGATGGGCAAGGCCAATTGATTCTCGTATTGTAGCCCTGAGAGTCGCAAACGAGTTTGTCGGCGCGGAAAATGATAGCAAGTATTGTTTTGGAGCGTGCGTGTGTGCTTAATTTCTACAACTCTTTGGTGCGACAACCTACTTTGAAATCGAATTTTAGCGAAGAAGATTTACTGAGCATGGCGGATATGATTCGTGTTCGAATGAAAGGTAGGGGTTTCGCAGTTTGCTCCAATCACATTACAAGACCAATAATTGAGCAGTCATTCAAAGATGGCGTCGATCTACTCGAAGCGCACCTACGTCCAAGAAAATATTTACTCGGTGAAAGACCGTGTTTTGGCGGTGCGAATTTTTGGTTCCTGCTTTGAAGATACCTTTCACCATTGACTTTTGATATCATGTACCATTACACGTCAAATATCAACACAGATTTTGGAATCGCGGCTCAACTCTATCAGGCCTTGATTGATCCAACCGCAGGATCATATTTGCTCGAGAGGGCTGACGCAGTTGTTAGGTGGATCATGTCGATGCTGCATCCGAAATTAGAAGTGGGTGCCAAGTTTGAGACGTGGGAAACACTCGAAGCAACGCTGAAACCATTTATCAAGAACCAAATAGGTAATCTCTTTCTCAAGTGGTCGAATGAGAATCAGATGTGCTTTGCATCAAATTCTAAGGTCTGCAAATTCGAGACAAAGTACGGGATGTGGGAAAATGAAGTTGGTCGGGCGCAAAAATACCAGGTCAAAAGTTTAAATGCGCTTCGTGCGAAATTCAAAGCTTGTAGAAATCATAAGTTAGATAAAATTATGATGGAAACATGCTGCTTCGATGCACTTGCAAATAGACAAGCAAGCAAAATATGAATGTACTAATCGTTTCTGCTACAACGTGTAGGGCCACGCACTGCGTGGAACTGAACTGTCATCATCTTATTCGCAATGCACAAGCCCAAACTGACACAATTGATTCAAACAGCATTCATGAAATCAATGCTAGCCTGAACTCGGTACTGTATCTGGAGAGCTTGTTGTACATCTCCCTCACAGACGCATAACTTTTCAAATCTTGAGCTATGCTCGCCAAAAAGTCTTCAAAGTTCTTATCATTTTCTATGTATCTGGTCGGAATGTTTAACGCCCCGTGCATTGTACTCATGGTACGGAACATCGTGGCGTCAAGCTCAACTGATGTGCTCCCATCTCCTTCCTTCAAAAAAGAAGGTCGAGGAGCCATGTACTCCACCTCGACCGTTGAAACTCCATCAAAACGATCATCATTAATCCTCATGCCCAAAGGTGTGTTTGCCAACCACGTTGGGTCAACTGTTTCGAAGTTGCGACTTGGGGTGCCGATATGGACCCAGAGGTTCACTATTTCCACGATCTCTTTTTCATCTGGAGTCTTTCCTTTGTACATCTTTATGGCCCTTCCAAGGCTTCCAATAGGGCCACTGACTTCGCCATCGACGTGTAAGAACGTACGTGCCTCTTTTGTTCCTGATGATGTATGGCCTTTTTCGCGGAGCTTATATAAATGTATCTCCTCGTCTATTCCACAGTGCATCAATATCTGTCTCCATTTATGTAGAGATTCTTCTTGTGAGGTTTCTGGAATATTCGCCAATTTTTCTGGCAAATCAGTCGGAATGCGTCTACCCTTCAGCCGCTCGAGTAGAATTTTGATGTTGGGCCCGTTCTTTCTGTGAGTGTGGCTCGCTTTTCTAAGCTCACTGGCCATATATCCAGGGCCCCTGTGTTTCCTAGCTTGCCATATGCATTCCTCATCTCGCACACATATTTGTTTCAGCATATGATTTTTGCATTGTTGGCTTCTGCGTGAATGATCGGCGTCTCCAGCTTCAACGCGAATTTTCGTAGATCCTCGCACTGCTGGTACACAAAGGCCGTAGACCACGTCCGCGAAAGCATTTCTAGTCTTACTTGCAAGTATCAATTTGGTTTCGTGCACGGTGAAGGAGCCCACCTCGAGGTCTTCCAATAAAATTGCATTTTGAATTGGCTTCCAGACACAATACTCTATGTCTGTACAAGCTCTCTCTTCATCCACTTGATCGCAAAAGGTGGGCCAGTTGGGATATTTCCGTGGCCCTCTGTGCCAGCACTTTGGGACTTGGCGCAGCACTTGTGGCTTGATTACCTCGTTGTAAGTGTGCGATGCTGAAGCTGACCCGACGTAAATATCCTTGACTTGCTCGGGTCGTAGTTTGATTTTTGCAATTGTAAACCCGTCGTGGGAAAGGTGCCTATTACGCTTCCAGTATTCTGGGTCCACCCGCTCAGCTTTAAAGGTAACCATTTTTTCTTCTTTTCTCGTAGACGAGTCGCATCCTTTAATCATCCTCATCGAACTTTTAAAATGCTTTGGAAAGGGGGGGGACCTCTCTGGCAGTCTCTCGCGCCTCCGCCGCAGATGCGGCGACGGGTACAAAGAAGGTGCACGAGCCGCAACTTCAACCTTCGGACCAAGAGGGCTGGAGCCCCCTTCAGCTTGCAGGGTTGCGCCCATCGCCTTTGCGTCTCTATTTATCATGGAGATTCCAAAAGAGGTGCAAGGCAGGAGAAGACAAATGACAAGAAACGCGCAGAGCATGTTTTCCAGGTGATACGTATGGTGGCACTTATTGTTACACTCGACGGCTCGTACGGCCGCGCAGGCAGCAGGCAGGGGGCGGCGGTTGCAGCGCTTTCATGTCATCCTTATCCGTTTTCTCGTTCCCATTTCTATTCTTCTCAAGACGATGAACCTCCCCAGCGCAAGCGAAACATGTCCCCAACACAAACAACAAAAAAGAAAGTGGACTGAACCGAAGGATAGAAGTATTCAGCGAGAGAGGGCCCACCACGTTCCGCCCCAAAGAGACGGTTTAAGGTGGCGCACATACACTCTGCGCACGAGCTCATAGGGAGCCCTTGATGCTGTTTACTAATGGTGGGAAGTACCATAAAAACGAGATGAAACCCAGGCATGTAGCACCATATTATTGTTTCCGCACGCTATGTAGAAATGTAGAATAGCTGGTTTCGATAGCGGTTTCCTTAAAAGATTATGCGGAGGAAGCCTTCCAAAAATGCATGAGTTTTCGTACTAGTGTATCATTCTGGTCTTAAAGCCATGCTGTCATGCTGAGTCAGAAAGTACGGGTATCTTAAGTACTGCAGAGTAACTCTCGTAACGGCACACGGCAACGATGCCTACTTCTATATGTTCTCGTCTCGTACATCCACGTCTAGCTAGCTCTACGATATTAATATGAATCAAACAGTGATCTTCTCAACGCCCTTTCCTGCTACGTTGGGGGATCATACTATCGTTACATCAGCGCAACTCTGCCAGACCTGTGCCGACGACTCGCAATCCCAGCGAAACCCGAGTACGTATTCACCAGGTTTCAAATTTGCAGGAACGTGAAGATAATCATACATGGTGACGTTGTGACTCCAGTCTCCGGTGCAGTTGCCCTGGTGAGGGAACGCCGGCGGATGATCTGGATAACCTGGCTCATAGCAGGGAGGCTCAAATGCCCAGCCCTTCACCGCGGCGCCAGCAACATCGGGAATTCCTAGCATCCTCCAAGTACCTCCAACGGGCAGCGTGCCATTCGAAACGTCTACAGAATTCAGTTCTATGATGCTACCGTCAGATGTCATTAATTTTGAGTTGCCAGCAAAAGCCATGGGGGTCTTCTGAAAGCACTCCTCGGTCAAGTTGGAGCCTAGCGGGCAAAGGCGATACTGGTATCCACCTCCATGATTTGCTCGAAAGCTTGTCATTGTCTCTACGATGGAGCCGGACTCCCATATCGTGCCGGTGTCATACTTTGGCAAAACCCGACTACCAAGATCCCCAAGCTTTGCGTATTTTGTGTCAGTGAACTCACCTTTCCCAGCCGTTGCCTTGTATGAGCCGCTTGCGCGTCCACATGGATCGAATGTTGGCGCATGCCCTGGTGCTAGGGTAGAATTATGGCGTAAGGACGAAATTCAACAAACATTTTGCACCAAAGAAAAAGGCCGTGATAAGGATTACTACCTCGCCAAGGATTAAACTTGGTCCAGTCCTCTTCTGAACCCGCCATAACGTCTCGGTTAAAGGTGCGGTACTTAGGATCATTGATAGTGGCTTTCATACCACTACCGCAACGATCAATTTTGTTAGGATTACTTGGCCCTTTGTCTCCACCGTCGCATTCTTTGCAGCCAATAGTGCATCCTACGGAAAACCACAAACACGTCTGCGCAGGGGAGCATACGTCTGAGCCGTTCCTACAAGCACATGGAGTTCCAGCGTTACCGATTCCCTTTACCCAATAGTATGGGGCGTTTCCATCTTTCCATTCTGGAAGCTCACTATCAATGGCATTCCGAGGCTTGGGTTTTATCAAACTGCTGTGAGATGCTGCCAGTTGCAGAGAAGAAAAAAAGAAAGCTAACTTAAGCATCATCTTGCGAGCGGCTTCGGGCAATGGCAGTTGACAAACTAAGCGGAGCGGCGATATTCACTCTACAACAGTTTCGTTTCGCAGTCAACCGTTGCGGCACTCGTTTTTTCATTGCTTGACCGCCTCCCTGGGCAACAAGGTTGGGAGTTCCAAGTTTGCTCGTTCTGCTCGTTCTGCTCGTTCTGCTCGTTCTGCTCGTTCTGTTCATCACATCACAAAAAGACAATTTCCGACGCAAATCTTTAGTTTGAGTTTTTACTAAAAACTGATTCGAAACTCCCCATTTTTTTTGTTGGAATCTGGGTTTTTTTTTTTTTTGGTGCCCCAAAATTTTGGTGGTTTTTTTTTGCTGTAGCTCTGCGCCGGTTGTTGCCAAAGAACGGTTATCAACCAGTTGTCATATTTCACTGGGCACTTAGACTACCGAATATGTAAAACGCTCGATGTTTTTCCAACACTAGTAGAAACACTGCACGAATATTTGCTGAAAACTACTCTAGCTAGATTCCCCCCAATCAATCGCCTATATCTCTGGATTCCGTCTTCCGAACGTCTCCGGAAATTCTGATACTTTTTTTGCCAAAAAAAAAAAAAAAAAAAAAAGTGGATCGTTTTTTCGATGTTCTGCTCTACTAGGTGATTCACTGGCTGAAAAATTTTGTACAGTAAAACAACGAGCGCGTGGCATTTTTTTTTTTTTTCCGTGAAAACGTAGCACAAAAAATTATATAACGCGCGCTGCCTCATAGACATTTCTCGTGCCACAAACGCAGTGATATTGCCATACATAAAGATCTTAGGACGATCAAAACCTGTCTCGCTCTCTACGATAGCTACAACAAGGACATCACTGGTTCAAGTAAGTGGTTTCTTTTTTTTCTGGAGACACTTGGAGTGAGCGTAAAACCCCATACTGGAGAGCCGTGAGTGGGCGAGCTGCAGTTAAAAACGTCTCCGCAGCGGCCGACGAAGAAATCAACCGATTTTCAGTGATTTCGTCTGTAGAAACGCAAACACTAGTTAGTAAGCTAAAATTTCGAATTGTGATTGTAGAAATAGAATATTAACATAATAAGAGTGAAATGCTAGCGTGTCTACTAGTGCATCACAGCTGACAGAAACCAGAACAAAAAAAAAAACAAAAAAGAAAAGATTATTTTCTTGTTCTTTTTTTTTTATTGTATTTTTTTTTATTTATTTTTTTTTATTTTTTTTTTTGCCAGACTTTTTGTTGATTAAATAATTGTTCGAATCATCGAATTTATTTGAATATTGAATAATAAATATTCAAATAATTCAAAGCTTCGGCGGCGATGACTCTCGCCGAAGAGCAACAGAAACATCTTCCTCAACATGTTCGAGGAATGGGTGATGATGAATTGAAGTGTTGTGTTGTGTTCGCTGGCTCGCGTGCTGGCCCTTGTGAGCTGGCGACCAAGAGGGCATACCGACAGTCGGTCGGTCGGGCGCTTGCTTCTCCTTCTTTCTTTCTTTCTTCCTTTTTTTTACTTTCGTGGCCGCTCCCCTTATCATCATACTTTTTTCCTACTGTCTTCTTGTTTCTTTTCTTTTTTTTCGGCATGACGTTGTGAATGTGAGTATTCAACCACTCAGCACGAGCCTAAGTGGGCAGCGTACCTTGAGCGTAGCTGTTTTCCTCTCGCTAGGTGGGGGAAAGATTCTTTCGCTAGGCTAGAACAACAAAGGCAATAAACTGACCAGAACGACAGCTGAATCATCTCTTGACGTCGGTGCCTTACGCCCAGAGATAAATCACAAGTATCGCGTGGCGCCTTGCATCGTAAAATTTCCAAGTATCAGCGGTTTTGATTTCATTCCAGAAAAGAATGAGCGAAGCCGTGCAAACGTTTCCACCCAGCATTAATAAAGAAGGCGTACCTGTCACGTGCAGTTTGCCAAACACTCTCGGTTCGATAGTCGCAGTGACAACATCTAGCCCTTTGATATGCAGTAGCACCGTGTCTGCGATTATGTCGTCTCCTACCAAAGGGAGAAAAGCGGATGAGCAAAGGAAAAAGCACTGCCACGTGGAGGCTGTGGAGAGTCACTCTGCCTGCAGCGAAGGCCACAGCCACAACCACAACCACAGCCACAACCACAATGCGAGTTGCAGCCATAGTCACAAAGAAAAGGATAAACGCCCTCGAGTTGGAATCGAGGAAGTCCTGTTGGATGCGCACCCAGATATGCTCGATGTTTATTATGTTGGCACACGCAACCGGAAAGTGACAGATATGCGCGCTGTGAGGGAGTTTAAAAAGCTTGAAACTTTAAATATTAGGTCTTGTCTTCTCAAGTCAATACGAGGGGTAAAAGATCTCACGGCATTGGTATCTCTCGAATTGTACGACAATAAGATAAAGAAGATACAAGGTTTGGAGCTGTTAGTTAATCTAGAGACGTTGGACTTGTCTTTCAACCAGATCAAAAATATAGAAGGCCTGGGAAGCTTGGAGAAGTTGAAAACGCTATATGTCGCGAACAACAGGTTGAGCGTTATAGAGGGACTTGATCAATTGGTAAACGTGACAAAGTTGGACCTCGGCTCGAACAAGCTTCTAAAAATTTGTGGTTTGGATAATCTTACGCAGTTAACATCACTGTGGCTCGGTAGGAACAAAATCACAGCAATCGAAGGTCTTGAGAATCTTTCGAAGCTAAGGCAGCTTGACGTGCAAAGCAACAGGCTTGTGAAGATATCTGGCCTAGATGGGCTTGGAAAGCTTGAAGAGCTATACCTCAGCCACAACGGTATACAGAAAATAGAGGGCCTTGAAAAGCTTAATGCGCTTGTCACGTTTGACATATCGTGCAACAAGATTCATGTGTTAGAAAATATGAACCACTTGGAGAATCTAAAGGAGCTATGGGCAAATGGGAATCTGGTGTCTAGCTTCCACGACATTTCAATTCTCAAGGAATCGAAAATGAAACTCGACACCATATACCTGGAGCACAGTCCCATTGCCAAGGATTTCGAGTATAGAAAGAAATTGCATGTGATGTTTCCCTCACTAAAGCAAATTGATGCAACCTACATCCCCAGAGTAAATCAGAAATAGATATTACCGTATGCTGAAAAGAAATTTTAGAGCACTTACTGCTGTTAAAAAAATAGAATATAAGAATGAACGAGTGTAGCAAAACTTACACGCAAAACTCTAAAAGCAAAGTCTATTGGCTGAATTTGCGATCACATACATCGACATAGCAGCAGGCGAAGCGTGTGCAATCCAAAAGCTTAACAGTAATGCGCATACTATTTTTTTTTTCGTTGCATAAAATTCATAGATCCATCTCATTTGACAAAGGCTGCTTCGCATTCCGAGATATTCGTACCAAAGTTTTCCATCCGCTTGTTTTTTCTTCTCTGCGCGTAGAATCTCAAGTTCATGTTCTAGCTTGCGCGTACGCGACACACAAAAATCGCGAAGCTCTGTTTCCCTTGCAAGTTCTTTGCTAAGATTGCCAGTAATGATAGTACCTGCATTGAAATCGCCCAGAGCTTTTTGGAGCTCTTTATATATATATATTTTTTGTTTTAATGCTTTAATTTTAGTCGCTCAAGATTCACAGATGTCTTCTCCAGTGTACGAAGCGTTTCTTCCTATTTTGCTGCTTTGTTCTCTTTATACTCTAAATGACGCTCAAGATGCATCATTTCACGCTCTTTGTCCTGCGCAGAATCCTACAAGCTGTTTTGCCTTGTCTGTGTTGTGAAATTTGCCGGTTTGTTCTTGCTTGCAATGCTTGATACGCTGTGAACTTTGCTCATTTTAAGGGACGTCCTTTTCTGCGACATATGCAATAAAGAATCAAAGTTAGAACGATTGACTTCCTGCACGCTTACTTGTCTGATGATGTTCTGGTCCAGCGCAGTGTCTGCTGCCATCTCTGTGGGCTTTTTGTCCTCCATAAATGCAAACCCTACATGAATTTGCCCGAGATCCCCATGCTCGTACGGCTTTTCTGCAGACGCTTTCATCCTTGGTGTTGGCTGGAGATCATACCAGCCAGATTCATGCCTCATGATTTCATTGTAGTCTATTTTCAAGGTTCCGAGTTCTTGATTTCCGCCAATAGCATCATCGTCTTTCACATGAAAACACAATGTCCAATTGTTTGCTGAGTCTTCAGGAGAAATCTCATGCTCACATTGCAACCAACTTTGTTTTTCGTGAAGGGAACACCATTTCGGATTGAGTGTTTCTTTGATTATGCTCGTCTTTTGGGCTGCGATAATATTGTTTGATCCATCAATGACGCAAAATTTGCAATATGGATCTGACAAGCCGTTGCTGTCCGATGCAATTAAATCTCTCGCACTCAAAGCTTGGATTCTGAATCTTCTCACTCCATTCACTTGCACCAATTTCTCTGGAATTGGCGTGGGAACTTCTTCATGGATGAGTATGTTCATTCCAGATTTTGCTATGGTGATCCTTTGTTTTCTGCTCCCTTCGTTTTGTTTCCTCTCTCGAATAATATCCTCCATTGTATCATGCATGAAAATACAGCTTGTCCCCGCTGAACATATGCCGCTGTTTTTCACATACTCAACACAGCGATGCGCGGACTTCGGCAACTCGCACATTTTACACTTATCTTTGAATGTTCTCTTCTTGTAGAAGTGCTTGCAAAGTTCACCCCGCCAGACTGCAGCTGAAAATCGCTCTTTAACGGATTCTCCTTGTTTTGCTTTCAGCACTTTTCCAGCGGATGCCACCTTTCGGACGATTTTCACATCTACTTTTATGTTTGCGGTTTGTGCCTCTACTTGGGTTACAAGATCATTTAAAATTTCCTGAATAGCTGTTTTTTTCCCCTTCTCAATTCGAAGATAAAACAATTTCCGCCATGCTCGGTACATTCGAGATACATTCTGAATCTGTCTTGCCGCCGCTTCGCGAATTCTGTTATCCTCAGCGTCTCGCGTAGCCTGAAGAATCTCCTGAAGATCCGACACTTTCTTCTGGATGTTTGCTTTATCCTCATTCGCGAGTACTTGTTTCTCCCTCAAGATTTCATTTTCACTTTCGAGTGATGAAATTGTTTCGCCCATGTTGCCGTTGTTCGACTGAAGATTTTGGAGTGTTTCTGTCATCTCTTCTATCTCACACTTTAGGCTACTATTTTCATCCTGTTTCTGTAGCTCGGCATCCAGCATCTTTGCGATTGCATTTTCTTTCTCCAAAATCAGTGTTTCCGACTCTCTTCGTTGTTTTGAGAGCTTTTCGGCAGACGTTTTCCTTTCTTTCTTTACGATGAGCTCCGTCTCCATCCTTTTTTTGCAGAGCTTTTGTTGCGTTTCGACGCTTTTTTCGGCTAGCAATTGCTCCGATTTTATACGAAGAGCGCGCAGTTCGGCTTCCATTGTTTTTGATTGAGTTTGCGCTTCCTCCTTTGCGGTTTCTGCGGCAATCTCGGCAGCTTGTACTTGCTCCTGCAGCTTTTCCTTTTCGCTTTGGAGCGCTTGCTCTCGTTCTTTATGAAGATCGATCTTGCATTCCAGATCAAGAATTCTATCCGATTTTCCTTGATCTGACTTCTGTAAACTTTCGAGGTTTTGCGTTATGGACAATATGATCTCATCTTTTTGATCTAATGCGAGTTTTAACTGTTCGGCTTTTCCATTCAGCTCCAAGGTGTGCGCCTTGATTATATCATTTCTCTCCTTGTCGAAGTCAAGTGTCGTTTTTTCAAGCGATTTCGTATTTTCATCAGCAATGGCTTTGTACTGCCTTGTCCTCTTTTCAGCATTGTCCAGGCTTTTTGCCAGGGAGTCATGCCAGCCTCGCATACTCGCAAGAGAATCTTCCAGCTCCATAATCTTTTTCTTGTCCTCGTCGATAGAACTATTTTCATTGCCTTCTGCGCCGTTGTTGCGTCGCAAATTATCATAGCTTCTTGTCACCTCCGTCAGTCGAATTCGTAACTGGCTGATTTCATACTCCGACGCGCTTCGCACACGCGCGACTCTTTCTTCAACGTTGCTTACCATGAGCTTACTCTTTTCAAGTTCTTCTCGTAATTTTGCGTTGTCGCCGCTGAGCCCGCTGATAACCGCACTCCGGCGTCGCGCGAGCATTTTTGCACGTAACTCGGATTTTTTCCGAAAATCTTTAAGATTTGTAATCTCCTCCTCAAGAGAAAGTATGGCTCGCTTTGAGCACTTTAACGCTTCAACAATCTCTGCATTCTTTGCTTCTAGGGCTCTTTTCTTTTGGTCACCGGTTTTACTTCTCTGCACTTCAAGCTTTAGGTCCTCTTCAGCTTTGTTCGCAATCTCTGTTAGACTCGAGATTGCCTCCCCTTGCTGGAATTCAAGGCCATTTCCATCTTTGTCTTTTGTGCGTTTAACTTGATCCTCTTCATACTGAATTCTTAGCTTTGATTTCAGCAGTTTATTTTCGTATTCGTAAACGCTGATTTGCCTTTCCAGACTGCTAGTGTAATGTTCTAAGTTAAGCCTCATGCTCGTCATCTTACCCTCTGCTTCCAGCTTCGTATTTCGCTTCAAGAACTCCCAATTATCGGATATGCGCAACGTTGCTCTCGCTCTAGAATTCGCCTCTCTACTGTTCTTTGTAAGCTTCTCAATGTCGATATCCTTTTCAAGTATGGAGCCCTACAAATAATAGTTATATTCACAATTAGCAGAGGAATTCATGTTCTCAACAGAAAGAAGAGAGCCCGGCGTCATGGGATACCTCGCACTCTTTGATATGCTCTCTCAGAAGTTCAATTGTGGTTGCAGTTCTCGATCGGCTCCCAATGCAAGGATTGCAACTTTCCTGGGCGGCTCCGTCAGTGTCCCCAGAGTAGGACACAGCTGTTTGCTCACCTATCGAGTTTCCCATACTTGTTCGCGCTTTTACCCAACTGTTTAATTGGCTTTTCAACCCTGTAGTCACGCCTCTACTACGCACAGAATAAATCAAGCTGTAGATGACATGTATGATGCTTTGCGATGACGAACAGTGCACGTAGAGATAGAGGAGCCGCGATGTAACAAAATAGTGAAAGAAGGTAAGGAGAGGGAGGAGGGTAACATGGGATGATGTGCGAAAACTGCCTCCATAGAACACACACGCGCACAAAGCCGTGTACGCATGTATGCCACGCTTTCCTTCATTCGCTCCAGCAACCGTTACGACAACGTGGTTTCTTTGCCCCCGGAACTGCTGCTGCTGCTGCTGCTCTGAACACGAAGGTTCGAACGTTCGAACGAACGAACAAGAAGATGAAAAGAACGAAAAACAAGAACAAACGGAAAAATGAAAAAAAAAAAAAAGGAGGAAAAAGATGATTTTGAGCCCGCGTCATGGAAAAGGATTGAAGGTGTAAAATACGACACCCCTTTGATCGAGCAAGGGTAAGACCTCTTGTTCCGAAGGTTTGATGTATCCACCTCGAAATCAACAGCGCCATCCCTTGTTTTTTCGTCAAGATACGTACCCCATGCTTTCATGAAAGACAACGCAAAAAGGCATTCAGGAGATGTGACGCTCGTTTGCTCTGGTTCCTTCTCTTCCATTCTTGGTGTGAGGGGGCATGGATGATTTTCCAACTTTCGCTATCCACATTCCCCGGTCCCGTTCCG
>JACLAD010010275.1_pt1 | contig 20177 bp, 18 predicted proteins | sample 8027901 | NCBI WGS metagenome assembly JACLAD01 (sample SAMN15725071, study PRJNA655200) | protist metagenome | isolation source: fluorescence activated cell sorting (FACS) single amplified genomes of... | place: Spain: Blaines Bay Microbial Observatory, Mediterranean Sea | collected 2016-07-05 | reverse complement strand
GAAATTTGAGTTCTGACGCGATTTTTCCATGTTCGAGGTTGGTCTTGGATTGTCCATGTGAGATTGAGTTGGTAGCTAAGTTGATTGAGGCGTTGAGGGGTGAGGTAGTTTTCGGCCGAAATCGCATTCGACGGAAACCCATATTGCGCCGTAAAACGTTGCTCGCGCTCATGCACCATTTGCTGTCCGCTCGCCGCCGCCTGATAAACAGGCGTATCAACAATCACCAGCACACCATCCGCTTTCAGCACGCGCAGCGCTTCACCAAGTACACCGCCATAATCAGTTGCATAATGTAGTGAGGCGTTGAAAATCACTAAATCAGCTTGCTTATTATCAAACGGCAAGTGATCAAACTCAGCCTGCATGGGAATAAACGGCTGGGCGTAATGGTGAAATGCACCCAACCCATCATTGGCATTGACCTGCAAATCGATTGCGACGACATCATGTCCAGCCGCAGCCAGCCGACCTGAGAGCCACCCATTACCTGCACCTAAATCAATAATTTTGCGCGCTGATGCAAGCGAGTTGATGATTTTCTGCTGGAGCAATTCGTAGCTTTTGGCGCGGATCTTCCACTGGTGCGCAAGTTGGTCAGTTGGGGGCGCATAGGGGAGTTGGCGATAGTAAATGGATTCGGCCGAACCTCGCCCTTCCGAATCGCGAATCGACTCATACTCACGCATAAATTGCGCCAGCACCTTCTCACGCTCTGGCAACAAGAATCGCCAGATCCCATTCACACGCTGATACACCAGACCGTCAGGCCGTTGTAGCGTATCTTCATCAATTTTCTCAAGAAGCTGTTGGGTATCAGGACAAACAAATCGCCACGTCATGGGGCAATTATCGGGATGTGGCGCAGGTTGCCAACCTGCAAGCGTATGAAATGAGCTAATTGAACAACTGGTTAATCAAGTCGGCCACTTCAGTCGTGCGCAGAATTAGCACGCTTTCGCCACGCTCAGTCGTGTGACTATAGACGTAGTTGTAATCGAGTACGCCACGCTGGATGTTGTCGGGGTTGATTTCGATTCCCGCCATCAACACGCTCGTCAATTCACGCACCGTCAAATCAGTAAAAATGCCGTCAGTCACAGTCTGGTAAACGGCAGGAATACGGCGCGAAATGCCCGTAATGCCGCTAGCTAACACCTGATCACGAAACGCTAGAATCAACTGCTGCTGGCGCTGCGAGCGGTCAAAATCGGTCGATCCGTGACGCGTCCGCATATATTTCAATGCCAGCTCACCATCCATCACATTCTCGCCAGCGGGAATATAGAGCGGATCGTATCCATAGTTCATGTCTGGATATTGATTGTCAACAATCGTGTTTTCAACATCAATCGTCACGCCGCCAAATGTGTCAATCACGCTCATCACCGTGTCAAAATCGATCAGCACATAATGGTCAACCGGGACGCCAATGTTGCGTTCAATCGTTTGCATCGCCAGTTCAGCGCCGCTTGTCTCACCGTCACCCCCGTACAGTGCGCCCAAGAAAAACGCCGTGTTGATACGTTGGCGGCTATAGCCAGGAATATCGACATACAAGTCGCGCGGCACAGACATCATTGAGGCCGTCTGATTGGCTGGATCAAGTGAGAGCAGCATCATTGAATCGGTGCGCGAAATAAAATTTTCGCCCGTGCGCCGATCTAAGCCCATGACTAAAATCGTCATGCGTGCATCATTTTCAAGCGTTGGAATTGGTTCGGCCGTTGGGATCGATGCCTGCTCTGAAGCATTAATCGCAACGCGCGTAATCGGCAGCTTGTCTAACTCAACAACCAATGGCTGACTATCACCAACCGGCAACAGCGCTGGCGAGTCGCCTGTCGAGCTGATTGCTGGGTCAACAGGTATGTTTGAAAACGTCCGCGCGTACACGCCCGCCGTCAAAAACACCAGCGTTGAAACCGCAATTGCCGTCACAGCAATCGCCGAAATCAATGTCCATTTGAGCCACACGGGCAATCCAGTTGATCTTGAAAACATAAAATTGAGACTTCCTAAAACGAGCTACGAAAAGTATAGCAAACGGTTTCCGACGCTAACCGTCGCTAACACTACTCTCAACCTCCTTATAAGCGGTGAATACGCACAGTGTTAGTGGCTGCATCTGTAACGTCCCTTGCTACATTTTTATGATAAAATTGATGAAAATATAGCCCACTATCACTCGGAGCTTTTTATGTCATTAGATCGGTTTGGAAGAAACATCAACTATCTTCGCATTTCGTTAACGGATAAGTGCAATCTGCGCTGTGTGTACTGTATGCCAGAGGACATGGTGTTTCGGCCGAAAGCCGAGCTGATGCAGGACGACGAAATCCGTCGCCTCGTCAACATCTTTGGCACCAAACTTGGCTTCCGCAAAGTCCGTCTAACAGGCGGCGAGCCAACCATTCGCACCAACGTCACTGAACTTGTGCGTGACATCGCCGCCACGCCCGGCATCGAAACGGTCGCGATGACGACCAATGGGCTGCTGCTCGACAAGTTGGCCAAGCCAATGAAGGAAGCCGGACTCCAGCGCGTCAACATCAGCATCGACACCCTCGATCCAGAGAAATTCCACAAGATTACGCGCTGGGGAAAGGTTGAAGATGTCTACAGCGGCATTCGCGCAAGCGAGGACGCTGGGTTAGAAATTAAGCTCAATTGCGTCGTTGTGCGCAACTTCAACGACACGGATGACGTGATCGAAATGGCGAAGCTGACGCGCGATAATGATTGGCAAGTGCGTTACATCGAGATGATGCCGTTTGGCGATGTGGCTGATTTTCAGCAAGCTGGCACGGTGAGCGAGGCTGAGTTGAGAGAGCGAATTTCGGCCGAACTTGGCGAACTGTTACTCATCAATGACGGTCAGCTCGACGGCGAAGCCCGCCTATTTAAACTGCCCCACTCGCTTGGCACGCTCGGCTTCATCAGCTCTGTGACGTCCCCATTCTGCGCAAGCTGCAATCGTGCGCGTCTTACGGCCGATGGTCGTCTACGCCTTTGCCTCCTGCGCGAGAAAGAGGTTGACCTGCTTGCACCAATGCGTGCTGGCGCAACGGACGACGACCTAATTGGCATCATCGAAGAAGGCATCTGGCACAAACCATGGGGTCATGGTCTGGCAGACAATGTTATTCCATTGAATCGTGTGATGTCGGAGATTGGCGGCTAGCTTAATCGCAACACAAGTAGACTAACTCAAATTCATAAGCGTTCAGATGTTTTAGGCAAACAGTTGGCTGTTTGAATATCGCGTATCAAACTGCCTGAATCTTTGCTTGGCCGCTCGCGGCCAGATTGATACAGTGGAATTTTGAGCTAATTTGGGTGGCGAGCCACCCAAATTAGCTCAAAATTCCACACAAATTATTTCTATCGTGAGCAGCCTCGCTCGTATTAAGACCCTTTGATACGCGAACGAGAAGTGACTGAATGCTTACTCAAATTCTAAAAAGGCCACATTCAATATGTGGCCTTTTGCATTTATTCGTCTTCTGGCAAGCCCCATTTCTTATCAACCAAATACAGCGGTCGCCCCTTCACCTCATCGTATATTCGGCCGAGATACTCGCCAATAATTCCCAACGAGATTAGTTGCACCCCACCTAAAAACAATACAACAACAAGCGTCGTCGCCTGTCCAGTCAGTTCAGTTTCTGTCGTCAAGCGCAGAATAATAACGGTAAAAATCGCCAGCGCACTCAACACCGCAATGAAAAAGCCAGCATAGGTTGCAAGCTGTAACGGGAAGTTTGAAAAGCTGGTGATCGCATCAATCGCGAACGGCAGCATGCGCCTGATACTGTTGAAGTGTGCCTCGCCAGCATAGCGGGCGGCACGTTCGTACTTAACGCCCGTCTGCTTAAAGCCAACCCACGGCACCATCCCGCGCAGGAAGCGGTTGCGCTCCTTCATGTTGCGGATCGCGTCGACTACGCGTCGATCCATGAGACGGAAATCGCCCGTATCAAGCGGAATGTCGATGCCAGTAATGCTGTCAATCGTTCGATAGAACGCCTTGGCAGTAACGCGCTTGATGAACGTCTCACCAGCCCGCGATGCGCGCACGCCGTAAACGACATCGAACCCCTCGCGCCATTTAGCGATCATCTCCAAGATCACCTCTGGCGGATCTTGCAAATCAGCATCAATCAAGACGACTGCATCACCTTGTGAGTGATCAAGCCCCGCCGTTGCAGCAATCTGGAAGCTGAAATTGCGGCTAAAGCTGACGCCTTTAACGCGAGGATCTTTGGCGTTTAACTCGGCAATGATTTCGGCCGAACGATCACGACTCCCGTCATTCACCAGCACCAGTTCCCACTGTTCTCCTGCGCCATCCATCACTTCAGATATGCGCTCATGCAGGCGGTGTAAAACTGGCTCTTCGTTATAAACAGGTGCAACAATCGAAATCAGAGATTTGGTCATAGGTGGTTCAGCCTCAAACTCTGTAATTTTACACGCTTAGCGGATAATTTACGCATCGCCTAAATCAATCCACGTCATTAGCCCAACATGATCCGATGGATAAAGCGTCATATCGCGTTCAGATGGCTTATGGCAGCATACATCGGCCGAGATCACGTGCTTCACAGCCGGCGAAACAAATACATAATCATGGCAGACACCAGAGCGCATATTGTTTGAGTTCAAAACGGTAGGAAATGTTGCCAGTAGCTCATGACGGTTCACCAGTTCAAACGCAGACCGATAGCCAAACATCCCTTTAAGCTTCACAATCGACAGGTCGTCAGGTTCAGCCTTAAAACAACCTGTTATGACACGGCGTTGAATCGGGCTGTTTGAATCAAGCCATCCCATCAGTCGCATAATCTGTTCTTCACGCGCCTGCTGGCCTGTTTCTAGTGAGAACAAATGGACATTGATGAGGTCTACTGTCTCGCCAGTCGGGAGTTCGATATTCGCTCGTAAGGCAGTTCGGCCGAAACCCAGCGAGATTCCATCTGACGATAAAATCGGCAGCCGCGACAAAATCGCCAACCCTTCCGCAAAGTATGGAAACGGTCGCCGCCGATTCACAATCCGATACGGCTTTTGCCCTTCCTCGGCTCGTGCGTTGAGTTGCCTCATCAGCCATCGCGCCTGCCGAATCGGAATCGCGACCTCTTGCAACGCAATCACGTCAGGCGACACATCCAACAGTTGCGCAACCACCAGCGACCGCCGCTGAATCCAGCGATCCAGCGTCAGGTGCATGTTAAAAGTGGCAACTTTGATTGACGTCATATGCTAGGGTGTGGTCGTCAACGGCGCAGTAAACACGCGCAAAGTCGCTGTTCCCTGCACGCGCAGCCCATTCGTTTCCATACCGATCAGCTTCAAATCGTGCGTAACAAACACATTGTCACGTAAAAAACCCTCCCAACGCAGCGAATCGCCTAACGCGTATTGTGGAAAGCCCTCCGTCCCAGAAAACGTCACTAGCCCACTTTCCTCACGATCAAATACAAGTGTCGTGCCGGGCATTGTGACGCCTTGCGGGATCAAATAATCAATTTCAATATTTTGATAAATCAACGAACTATCGTTGCGCTCTGGAAAAGTTGCTTCGCGTGGCGTTGGATCAAAAATAGAGACAGTCACGCTTCCATTGGCGAGCAGTTGCACATCGTTTAGCGACGGCAACAATTGCAACAAATAGGTCGCGTAGGTACCTGGCGCAACGATACCCTGCCAATTAAACGAGTCGCCAGGGCGCTTGACAGCATCTAAACCATCAATCTTCACGTTGAATATATCGCTGCTCTGTTTGTCTACAAACGTCAGCAGCGTGCCGGGCTGCGTCTGCCCGATTCCAATCGTGACATCGAAGTTGTTGCCAGTAATGTTGTAGTCGAGCGTGTCGCCAACTGGCGTCGGCATCGGCTGCGGCGTTGGCGTGCCTAAAATATCTGGCAGTTCTATTGCGGGAACAAATTGGCAGCCGCTGAATCCCAGCAAGCACAAACAGCCAATTAACCAAAGCGTCCGTTTCCTAAATTCGATCATGCCTACCCCTGCGCGTGTACAATCGTTTGTCTCATTCTATCACTTCTAGCCCAATAACATGCTGATTTTTTGCCATAATGGCGGGCCAAGAATCAACAGGCCAATCACGACCGCAGCACAGGCCGCAAACAGCACCGCCCCCGCTGCCGTATCCTTGGCAACTTTGGCAAGCGGGTGTGGATCGGGCGATGTCATATTGACGATGGCCTCGATCGCCGTGTTAAAGATTTCACCAGCCCAGACCGGAATAAACGTCAAAATCAGGATCGCCCACTCAATTCGGCCGATTTCCAGCCACAATCCCACAATCAGCACGCACATCGAAATAAACAGATGGATGCGTGCATTGTGTTCATGCTGAAGTACATATTTCCACCCTTCAAACGCATACCCAAAGCTGCGGGCGCGTTTGGCAAGGCTAAACGGTTCGCTTTTCTTCATATCCACAATGATAGTTTTTTGGGGAGTTCGTGACCAGTTCTATTCGATAGCGGGCGCAACAATCGGCGCGTTTAATTCAGTCAAAATCGCCGCCTGCGCCTGCCACATCGCGGCTTTCTCATCAGGCGTTGCATGATCGTAACCGAGCAGATGCAGCACACCGTGGACGGTGAGGAGCTGCAATTCGGCCGAAACCACATGCCCGCCTGCCTCAGCTTGCCTTTCTGCCTGTGGCACCGAAATTGCAATGTCGCCCAAATAAATCGGCGCACCTTCAAACGGCGCTTCGCCATCCTCAAAACTCAACACGTCAGTCGGCTTGTCAAAACCACGATAGCTGCGGTTGAGGTCGCGTAGCACCGCGTCGTCGGTCAGCATCAATGTGAGGGAAGATGGGTTTGGAGCAGATTGTTGGATGAGAGCCGTTTGAGCAGTTGTTTGGAGAAGGGCTTGAATTTCGGCCGAAAGCTCAACCTCCATTTGAATTTCAATGTCAAAACTCATGCGACTCATCAATTCGTCGCCTCAGCTATCTCTGGCGCAGGCAATAAATTCTCTCCATCCGCACTCGCGGCCGCCTCGCTCACTTCCCCTTCAATTGGCGGCGTATTTGCCGCCACCAGCGACTCATTCCCCGCATACTTAACCCGCACATGGAAACGTCCATGCAACGTCTCCATAAACGACGCACGCACCTTCTGAATGTCGCCCATCGTCAGCCCCGAATTATCAAGCTGCCCTTTGATCAGCATCCCTTCCGTAATCGACACAACCAGCTTCTCGATCGCCGCCTCATTATTCGGTTGAACAGCCTTTGAGGCCGCCTCCACCGAATCAGCTAGCAACACAACTGCCGTCTCACGCGAACGCGGCGCTGGCCCTGGATAGCGAAAATATTCCTTGTCCACAATCTCAACCGCCGTATCCGCATCTTCCGCACCCGCATTGTCACATGCTTTCTTGTAGAAGTAGGTCAACACCTGATCGCCGTGATGCTCCGCAATAAAGTCGTGCAGCCGCTCTGGCAGGCGATGCTGCCGCGCCATCTCTAGGCCGTTTGTCACGTGGCCAATAATAATGTCTGCGCTTTCGTATGGATCGAGGTGATCGTGTGGGTTGTGCCCTTCTTGATTTTCAGTGAAGTACGGCGCTTGCACCATCTTACCAATGTCATGATAAAACGCACCGACGCGCACCAACAAACTGTTCGCGCCAATCTCCTCCGCAGCACGTTCCGCCATGTTGGCGACCATGATACTATGATGATAGGTGCCAGGCGCATTGCGCAACAGCTCTTGCAGCAGCGGCTGATCAAAGCGCGACAGCTCCTGAATTTGCAGCACGGTGATAATGCCAAAAAATGTACCGATCACGTAAAAACCAGTGATCGTCAGCATCGCCGACAGCCCACCACTGGCGACTGCATAGCCCAAAAGCTGCCCAAATTCGAGCCAATCAATACTGTCTGAAAAGTTAAACAGCAAAATGACGGCAAAATTACCGACCGCCGCCAGCAAGCCAGCACGAAAAAAGTCGTTTAGCCGCTCCGCGCCACGCAACGACAGCACCGCTATCAAGCTCCCAACAATGGCATAAAAAGCGTATTCCAGCGATCCATTCGCCGCATAGCCTACTAAACCACCGACCAGCAGCGTCACAAAGGCCGCAAAACGCGTGTCATACACGACCGCCAGCAGCATCGAAATTGCGGCAGCAGGAAACAGATAGCGCAACAACACCTGCTGATTAAGCAAAAACTGCGCAACCCCAACTGAGCCAAGCAACAGCACCGTGAGCAAAATCGCATAGCGGCGACGCTGATAGATCGGGCCAATGTAACGGATGTAGTAGAGCATCAGCAGCCCTACCGCCATCGTCGAGATCAAAAACAGTCGCCCCACCTGCCACCAGTTGCGCTCAACCTGCAACAAGCCAAGCTCTTGCAACGTTTCGAGATGCCAGTCGTTGACGCGCTGCCCGCTGCGAATGATGATTTCGTCTTTTTGCCACTCTTGCAGCACAGGCGTCACTTCATCACGGGCAAGCTGCCTTGCTTCTTCGGTTGCAGCTTGGTCAAAAAATATATTCGGCTGAATCAACTGCGGGACGATGCCAAGAATCACCGCCTCTTGATCGGCTTCGTTTTCAGTAAAAAATGGGGCGACGCGCTCAACCTGCTGCGCCATTGTGGTCAAATCGTTGCCGCGTACTTCATCCCGCATCAACAAACTCACGATGCGCAGGGCTTCGTCTTCGGCCGTATCAAGATCGACCTGTGACATATCGAGTAACGTTGAGGCGATGTCGGCCGAAATCGGCACAATCGAAATCGCCTCTAAATTGCTCAACAGATGCTCAGGGGGCGATGTTGTATCTGCTCGCACCACCTTGACATAGCTGAACAATGAGCGAGTGGCGTCGACCTGAGTTCGGCCGATTTGGCGATCCAACTGCGTAAAAATATCAGGGACCGTATCTCCCGCCGCATCACGCGCCGCGTCGGTCAACACTTGGCTCACATATTCTGTCTGTTGGTTGGCACGAATATCTTCCGAGGCGGGCAGGTTCAGGGTTACATCCACCTCGCTCTCTTGGATCAAGGTGTACGACAAAATGCCCGCGATGCCAAAAACCAGCACCGCAGCCAAAATCCACAGCAACCAGTTTTCAATCTGGTGATTTAGCCGTGCGTAATAAGCGGCAACCCCCCGCGCAGACCTAGATTCTGTCATGTACCTCGCTTCGTCCCAAACCGCGATCTTTCGGCGGACTCGGGCGCAAAGTCGCTATCATAACAAATGTTTGTCTCAACTGGTAAGTAATTCTCGCACAACTTGGCTCACAACTTTCCCGTCAGCCTTGCCCTTGACGCGTGGCAACAAAGCGCCCATGACCTTACCCATTCCTTTCGGGCTATCCACACCTGTTTCAGCAATCACCTCACGTGCCGCTGCTTCAATCTCTGCGCGACTCATCTGCTTCGGCAGATAGCGTTCGATAATCGCCAGTTCAAAGCGCTCGACTTCAGCTAGTTCTGGTCGTTCTTGCTCTTCATAAATTCGCAGCGAATCACGGCGTTGCTTAGCCTGATATTGCAACAAATCTTCAACTTCTTTGTTGCTCAAGGTCTTGGCATCATCAATCTCAATCTGCTTAATGGCAGCCTGAAGCATCCGAATTGTATTGCGAGTCTGGGTATCTTTTGCGCGCATGGCTACTTTCAAGTCAGCCATCAACTGTTGTTTAAATTCCATATCTGTTAGCGTCCTCTGGAAAAATTGTAGCACTCGCGAACAGGCAGGGTCAACTAATGGGCGATCAAACTATCGTCAAACTATGGCAGTAGCCAGCATATAGTCAGCTTGATGCGTTATGCGCCTCACTGATAATCCAATCGCGAAACGTCCGCAGGGCAGGATTATTGAGTGCGTCGCTCGGGTATGCGAGGAAATAGTCATATTCATGGTACTAGCTAGAAACGGCAAGCGAATTGCGCAGACGCTTGGCGTTTCAGCCCTTCCCCGCCACAATCAGGCGATGCTGACAATCAACGAAACTCGTTTTCTCTCTGAAATGGCAGACCTGTGGCAAATTGGGGCGACGGCTGATGGTGGCGTGACGCGCAGGGCATTTTCGGCCGAAGATCTACTCGCCCGCGAATGGTTCAAGCAGCGTGTGTTGGCCGCTGGCCTCAAGTTCCGCCGCGATGGTGCTGGCAATCAATACGGCACACTGCACTCCACTCGTCACCCCAACGCACGCACACTGCTAGTTGGTTCACACCTTGATACGGTACCAAACGGCGGACGTTACGATGGGGCATTGGGTGTTATGTCGGCACTAGAAGCAGTCCGGTCAATCAAAGAGAGTGGTGCGTCGTTGCCGCTGCATCTTGAGGTCGTTAACTTTACCGATGAAGAGGGCACCATGTCAGGGCTGTTTGGCAGCCAGGCGGTGGCGGGGATTTTGACGCAGGACAATTTTGCCAACGCACGTGGCGGCGTCGATGCGCTAGAGGCAGGGATGGCGAGATTGGGAACTTCGGCCGAATCTACCCTCGCAGCGCGTCGCAACCCTGATGAGCTAGCCGGCTTCCTTGAACTGCACATCGAACAAGATTCGCGGCTCGAAGAAGGCGGCATCAGCATCGGCGTTGTCAACAGCATTGTGGGTATCCGTGGTGCGTGGATGACGTTTACGGGCGAGGCGGCGCATGCGGGCGCGATGCCCATGGCAAAACGGCGTGATGCCCTTTGGGGCGCATCTACATTCGTGCTGCGGGCGCGTGAGTTGGTGCAAACGCAGTTTCACCCAGGCGTGTGCAATGTCGGCGAAATTTCAGTTACGCCCGGTGCATTTAATATTGTGCCAGCCCAAGCTAAACTTGCAATGGAATTTCGACATGGGACAGAGGAACAAATGGATGCGATGCAGGTGGCGCTGTTTGAGTTAGCGGAGGGGATTTCGGCCGAATTCAACCTTAACCTGCAAATCGAACCGACCGAAAGCTGTAGCGCCGTGCCGTCCAACGAAAAAATGCTCCAATCAATTGAAACGGCAGCGACAAAACTCGGTGTGAGCCATCAGCGCATGTTGAGCTTTGCAGGTCACGACACGCAGTCGATGGCGACCATCACGCCCAGCGCCATGATTTTTGTGCCGTCGGTTGATGGCATCAGCCACAATCCCGAAGAGTACACAAAACCAGAGGACTGTATCAAAGGCGCGAATGTTGTGCTGCAAACATTGCTAGCCTACACAGACCTATATCAATCAGCGTAAAGCGTAGCCTAGCCCAAACAACACAAACCAGATACCAAGCCCCACATAGCCCAGCGTTGGATCATCACCAAACAGCCCAAAGCCCGCAAAGATAACCAAACCGATTCGCAGCGTTGGATTGGTGGCAATCGCATGTATGCGATTCTTGAGTGTCGGCTCCTGAACCACATAACCAAGCTCGCTCAGCTTTGACATCAGTTGTTTATCACGTGGCTCAGTTAGCGTGCTGCCGTCTGGAAAAACAAGCGTTGGCACGCTCTCGTTGCCATTATTAATTGAGCGTACCGTATTGCGTGCCTCATCATCCTGCCAAATATCGACATAATCGTAAGCGACCTGCGATCGTTTGAGCATCCCCGTCACAGGCGGCACCATTGGGCACACTGGCGTTCCATAAACAACAAGCTTTTTCTCTGACATGGGCGCAAGTATAGCTTAAAATGATGCGTGCAAATTGTTATCTCGCATACTCGTCTGCACCTCAAAAACACTCACAGGAGAATCCCATGCTTGAAATCGCAATCATGATCGAAGGCCAAAACGGCGTTAACTGGCAAAACTGGAAGCGCATGGTGCGTGCCGTTGAGGATTTGGGCTTTGCTGGCCTGTATCGTTCTGACCACTACACCAACGCGAGCGGCCCTGACAAAGAATCGCTCGAACTGTGGACATCGCTGACGTGGCTAGCAGACAACACGAAGCGCATCGACTTTGGTCCTCTCGTGTCGCCTTTCTCCTTCCGCGATCCCACAATGACCGCTCGTGTTGCTATCGCTGTAGATGATCTCTCTGGGGGGCGGCTCACGCTGGGCGTGGGGGCAGGCTGGCAAGAGCGCGAACATCACAAATTTGGACATGATTTGGGCAGCATGCAAACGCGGTTTGAGCGCTGCGCTGAGGGTTTGGAAGTCATCACGCGCCTACTGAACAGCGACGAGGAAGTGAGCTTCAGCGGCGAGCATTACACGCTGCGCGATGCGGTGATGTTGCCGCGCCCACAGCGCAAAGGTGGCCCACCAATTTTGGTGGGCGGAAACGGCTTGACGCGTACGCTGCCGCTGGTTGCGAAATATGCGACTGAATGGAATGCGCTATATCAACCCGTCGCCGGTTTTAAGGAGCGCAATGAGCGTTTGGACGAGCTATTGGAGGAGAACGGGCGTGGCAAGGCAAGCGTGAAGCGGTCAATGATGACAGGGTGTATTTTCGGCCGAAACGCCGCCGAAATCCAAGCCCAGCTGCGCCCCGAACGCACCATCGCCGACTATCGCAACGTGGGCGCAGTCGTTGGCACCACAAGCGAACTGGTCGACCAGCTTGGCGAACTGCATGAAGCAGGCGTCCAGCGCATCATGCTTCAATGGCTGGCGCTCGATGACATTGATCGTCTCGAAGCGATGGCGACCGAGCTTCTGCCACAGTTCACATGAACTGGATTGAAGAACTGAAACAACGAGAGTGGCGCTTGCGTCCGCGCACGGCGCTCCCTGACAATACGGAGCCATATTTTTTGCACGTCGGCCATGCACCGATCCTGCTCACCGCCGCTCACAGCACCTTTCATCAACGCAAAGGGCGGCGCAAGTTTGGCGAGGCGTTTACAGCAGGGTTTGCGCAGCTGGTAGCGGAGCAATCTGGAGCGTTCGCATTCTATCCATGTTTTGAGCAGGTGGATGATCCAAATTTTTCGGCCGAATCCCCTTTCAAAACACAGCTCCAACAAATCATCGCTGACCACAACATCCGCTTTGTTCTCGACATCCATGGCATGACCAATCGCAATCGCATCGGCCTAGCACTCGGCACGATTAACGGGCAGAGTTGCCGTACGATCGAGCCAGCAATCGTGAGCCACTTCGCCAAAAGCGGCTGGCACGCTTACTCGCCCACAGAGGTGAATGCGTTTACTCAGCTTAAACAATGTGGTTTTGTCGTCAATCTGCCGCGGTTCGCAGGTGGCACAAAACAGCACACCGTTACGCGCTTTGCCTCGCAAACAGTCGGCATCGAAGCGGCACAGCTTGAAATCTGTTCCAATTTACGCGTTCCATTTGAACGTTGGGGCAACAACACGTTTGAAGGTGACTGTGCGGCGATTGAGCGCACGCTAAAAATGTTGGTCAAATTGATCGGGGAGATTAGCACGACGTTGCTATAATCTAGCTCATGCACACGCTCAAAGAGTTCCGAATGGCAACGGTGACAACGCCAGATGTCGCAACGCCAGATTTAGATGAAGATATAGCGGTTGATGTTGAGAAATCGGCCGAAAAGTTATGGACTGTCATTGCCCATGATGACCCGTTCACCACGATGGATTTTGTAATCCGCATCATGGTTCAGGTCTTCAAAAAGCCCGCCGTTTTTGCGGAAGCAATCATGTGGCAAGTCCACACCGAGGGCAAATCAGCCGTCGACGCTCTCCCCAAAGCGGTTGCCGAGCGCCGCGTCCGCATCGCCACCGTCCAAGCCCGCATGGAAGGCTTCCCCTTCCTGCTCACAATCGAACCCGCCTAGTACCAGGCCTGTATGACTTCTAAGGATTCACATTTACGAGGGACGATTTACGATTTACGAGTGTGCGCTCTGCAAGCGAACCTCGTAAATCCAAAATCGTAAATCGCAAATTCCAGATCACGCAATCAACTGCTCCAAACTATCCAACTGCTGGCGCGTACCAATCACAATTAGCTCATCCCCCACCTCAAAGCGAATGTTGCCATCAGGTGTAATGACCTCGCTGCGCCCTTGACGCAAAATCGCCAGCAGCGTCACGCCCGACTTTTGGCGCATATTGCTCTCAGCAACCGTCTTGCCAAGCAATGGCGAATCGGCCGCAATCTCTAATTCCTCCAACCACAATTCGACGCCAGAATCGCCAGTCAGCACGTCCAAAAATTCAGTCAAATGCGGGCGTAGCAGCGAATGTGCCATGCGTTTACCGCCGATGTCATAAGGTGAAACAACCCGATCCGCCCCTGCCCGCAACATCTTCGATTCGTTCTCATTGCGCGAACTCCGTGCCACAATTGTCAGCCCTGCATTTAATGTCCGAGCCGACAAAACCACAAACAAATTGACCGAATCGTCGCCTGTCACGGTGAGTAACCCCCACGCGCGCTCAATCCCTGCTTGGCGGAGAATATCATCCTCAGTCGCGTCACCGACCAACAGGTGAATCCCCTTTGCACTAAGCTCATCCGCATCGTGTACAGAAGTGTCGATCACCACAATGTCACGTTTATGCTCGCTCAACAACACCTGAACGGCGTTGCGCCCTACTCGCCCGTAACCACACACGATAACGTGATTGTTCAGTTTATCCATCGTTCGCTGCATACGACGCTGTCTCCAAACGGCTTGAATATCTGAGTTTACAATTGATTCAACTAAAAGTGTGAATGAGGTTGCCAGCGTGCCAACACCGATGGCAATCAAGAATATCGTGAAGGAGCGTCCACTGGCGGTCAGTTCATTCACCTCACCATAACCGACAGAACCGATCGTAATGATCGTCATGTAGAGCGCATCGCTAAATGACCAGCCTTCAATCACCTGATACCCAACGACCCCGATGACGACCACCAGCGTGTTAAGACCAAGCACAATCAGGATACGGCGAGCCAGCAACTGCATGAGGCTTAAGCGATAAAAACGCCTGAGTTAAGATGTTTGAGGGCGTTGTCGATCAGTGGATAGTTGAAGTAGTTTGCGGCGGCGGCACGCAGTTCATCATGCGTCATCCATTTGGCATCGTGGACTTCGGCCGAATCCAGATCCAACTCGCCACCTACAACCCGCGCCCGATACGCGACGCCGACATTTTTGACTTCGTCACCGTTCTCAAAAGTGTGGACGAGATATTCAGCCGAATAAACGCCCAAAATCCGCTCAATCTCTACCTCAAGCCCTACTTCCTCACGCACCTCACGAATCGCCGTGTGCGTCAAATTCTCGCCCAAATCAGTAAAGCCCGTAATCGGCCACCAGCCCAACGAGTCAGAGCGCTGGATAATCAACACGCAATCATCTTCAGCCCGCGTTACCATCACCATGACACCCGGCGCAATAATCTGCGCTGTCCCGACCATCGGCCGCACAACCCGCCACATCTCGCGCCGCTCTGGCAATGAGACAGGCGGATGCATCACAGGCAGTGACTCAGACGCCGCATCGCGAAACATCTGGTCAAACCACGGCCGCATTTTGCCGTATGGAATCTCTTCTGGCTCAAACCAGCGTAGCTCGCTCGTTTCGTCCTCATCCAGCGTCAGTTCGCCACCAATCACGCGCGCCGCAAATTTGACCGTGAACTGCTGCGTCTCGTCGCCATTTGGATAAAGCACGTCAAATTTTGGCTCGCTATAAATGCTAATCAAGCCCGTGATCTCAACATGCATACCCGTCTCTTCAAACACCTCACGGATTGCACATTCAGCCAGCGTTTCGCCCAAATCAAGCCCCCCACCCGGCGGCGCCCACTCGTCAAAGTCGGTGCGCTTTTGCAGCAAAATCCGACCTTGATCATCGTAGACGATTGCGCCAGCGGCTGCCATGAAAATCTTTGTTCGGCCGATTTTCGACCGTATCCAGCGCATGTAATCCAATAGATTTACCCCTTCAAATCGTACCAATTGGTCGCCACATCCGCCTCAACCTTCAACGGCACATCCAATTCAAACGCATTGCCCATGGTCTCTTCGAGCAGCTTGCTGACCGCTTCAACCTCATCGTCGGGCGCTTCCAGAATCAACTCATCATGTACCTGCAAGATCATGCGGGCTTTGTAGCCACCCGCAATCAGCGCATCTGACAGGCGAATCATGGCAATCTTGATGATGTCGGCCGCCGTGCCTTGAATCGGATGGTTGATCGCCTCTCGTTCGGCCGAAGCGACAAACCGCTGATTGCGCATCCCACCCCGCATAAACACAGGGAAATAGCGCCGCCGCCCCATCAACGTCTCCACATAGCCTTGCTCATGCGCCAACGCCTTCGTATCGTCCAAATACTCACGCACCCCTGGGAATCGCTCAAAATACGTCTTGATAAAATTCTCCGCCTCAGCCAGCGTCAAATCAGAATCACGCGCCAAACGGAACGCGCCCATGCCGTACATCAGGCCAAAGTTGACCGCCTTCGCAAAGCGCCGCTGCTCAAACGTCACATCGTCCAGCGCCACATCATGCACCGTCGCCGCCGTCGCCTTGTGAATGTCCAAATCGTCCTTGAACGCGCCAATCAGCGCCTCATCGCCGCTGACGTGCGCCAGAATGCGCAGCTCGACCTGCGAATAATCGGCCGCCACAAATTTCCAGCCCGGCCGCGACACAAACCCTTTGCGCACCTTACGTCCCAATTCGGTGCGAATCGGAATGTTTTGCAGGTTAGGGTTATTGCTTGACAAACGACCGGTCACTGCGCCCGTTTGGTTAAGACTTGTGTGGATACGTCCAGTATTTGAGTTAACCAGCTTAGGCAACGCCTCGACGTAGGTGCCACGAATTTTGCCAATTTCGCGGAACTCTAGAACTTTGTCGATGATTTTGTCTTCATCATCGTAGCGCAAGCCTTCCAGTACGGGGGATGCGGTCGAGAAGGAGCCGTTTTTAAGCTTCTTGACGCCCTTTGACGGCATCGCCATGTCGACAAACAGCGCCTCGCTGAGCTGTTTTGGCGAGTTAATATTGAACTGTCGCCCGACAATTTCGTGGATTTCTGCTTCAAGTTCGGCCGAACGCGACGTTAATTGCTCCAGCAATTCTTGGAAAAAGTTCGCGTCAATCGCGATGCCTTGCTTCTCAATATCGGCCAACACAGGCACAAGCTGCATGTCCATCGCCATCAGATCGGAGAGCCCTTTTTCCTCCATCTCAGCTTGGAGCGGCGGCAATAAGCGCAGCGTCATGTCGGCATCGGCCGAACCGTAAGGTGCAGCATCCTCAATCGCCACCTCTGAAAACGGACGCTGCTTGCGGCCTGTGCCGATCAGATCTTTGATGTCCTGCATCTCCGCGCCTAGCCGATGGCGTGCCAAATCTTTCAGCCCCTTGTGCTTGCTGCTGGGATCAGACAAAAATTCAGCCAGCATGGTGTCGAAGCTCAGCGGCGTCACCGTCAATCCTGCGCGATCCAAAATCATGAAGTCAAATTTTGCATTGTGCGCGACTTTGCCAATCTTTGAATTGGTCATCGCTGGGCGCAGCGCGTCAAGCACTTTTTTAAGCGGCAGTTGCCCTTCGGCAAGCTCTGGTTCGCTGGCAAACAGGCTCATTTGGCCTGAATTAGCCTGCGCTTCGTTGTCGATGTGACCGATTGGAATATAGTAAGCGGTCGGCGGCGCGACGGCGAGACAGATGCCAACAACATCGGCCGTCATTTTGTCGAGTCCGGTTGTTTCGACATCGAAGGCGATTGTTTCGGCCGAATTCAACACCTTCACCAAATCCCTTAACTGCTTCTCAGTTCGCACCGTCACCGTATCAGTCGGCAAGAACTCTTCCGTCACCACCTCACCACCCGGTGCGTGCTGGAGCAGCATCTCAGTTAGCGAACGGAACTCTAGTTGACGGAATAAATTTGCCGCATTCTCAGCATCAAAATCTTGCAGCAAGCACGCATCAATATCGAGCTCAATTGGCGCATCAGTCACAATCGTCGCCAGCTTGTAGCTCAGATACGCATTGTTCTTATCGACCTCTAGCTTCTTACGCCAGCGGGTCGCGATCTCTTCAATGTTTTCGTAAATGCCATCCAGCGTATCGTATTGCGCCAACAGCTTAATCGCCGTCTTTTTGCCGACACCCTTCACGCCTGGAATGTTGTCGCTCTTGTCCCCTTCTAACGCCTTCCAATCAACAATTTGCTTTGGCGTCATCTGGTACTCTTCGATCACCCGCGCCTCGTTATAAATGCGGCGCTGGCGCTGATAGCGACTCGGCGGCAGTTCAATCGCCGTGTTTTCATCAACCAGTTGCAACAGATCGCGGTCGCCCGTCACGATATGCACAGGCACGCCCAGCGGTCGCGCCTGCTTTGCAATCGTTCCCAACACGTCGTCCGCCTCGTAGCCGTCTAACTCCAAAACAGGAATGTTGAGCGCTCGCACAACTTCGCGAATGCGATCAATCTGAACACGCAATTCGTCTGGCATCTTCTCGCGTGTGCCTTTGTAATCGGCAAACATATCGTCGCGGAAGGTGCGCCCCACGTCAAAACTGACCGCAAAGTATTTCGGCGGCTGATCGGCAAACATCCACTCCATGATGGTGCGGGTGAAGCCGTAGGTGGCATTAGTCGGCTCGCCGTCCTTGGTAGTAAAGGCGTCGAGCGGTAGGGCAAAGTACATGCGGTAGGCCAGCGCGTGGCCATCGATCAGAACGAGTTTGTTGATGCTCATAGACAAATTATACCGCAGCATTTAGAATATTTGTGCGGTGTTTTGACTGCTCCCCCATACCGATATGTTTAAACAACAACCAGATCTGAGATCGAGGTTGATCGAGGCGGATCAAGTGTATCATTCCACCTTCGGGGCCATGGCCGATTTGTGCAAGGCAGGCAAACAGCGAGCTGTTCACGCAGCCGCATTAGAACTTAGGATTAAATGACTTGTGGTAGTTAACCAGTGTGAGTGTCACGAAACTTTCGTAGGTTAAGCAATCCTGGTTTGTTAGTAGAAAATGACAACTAACTGAGGAAATTTGATGAAGCGCTTGAGAACGCCGTTTTTACTGTTGCTGTTATCGTTGCTGATTGTTGCGTGTACGCCAGAACCAGAAGGCTCAGCTGAAAATACGCCTGTCGCCAATTCGGCCGAAACCCAGTCGCCTACAGATGTGCCGACGGTTGAAGTCATCGCCGAACCAACAAATACCCCTGCCCCAGCTCCGACTGAGGTGGTTGAAGCGACCATCGAACCGACCGAAGAACCAGCGGACGAGCCGCTCTCACTCGCCGACATGCGTGCCGATTTCAGCGACTTCTCTAGCTACACGCTCGACGTTGATTTAAGCGTCATCAATGCCGAATCAGGCAAACGCACACAGTTCGTTGAAATGACGATGCAGATCAGCATCGACCCGCCCACACAACAAATCACAATGCGGGCGCTTGGCATCGATGAATCCACCGCTGACAGTGAAATGGCGATTGAACTTGCCACGGTCGAAGGGCAAACGTATATGGTTGTGCCAGAGGTGGGCTGCATCGCACTGCCGGCTGGTGGCCTAGAAGATACGCCTTTCGCCGATATGATGTCTGCGAGTACGTTTTTAGATGGCGTGGATAATGTTGCACGAGTTCGGCCGAATGAAACGATTAACGGCATCGAATCAGAGCACTATATCTTTGATGAAACCTTCTTTGAAGCCGCAACAGACGGCGACCAACTCGAAGGGCATCTCTATATCGACGCCGCAACTCAGCACCTCGTTCGCTTAGAAATGAACGGCAACGGTGCGGACTTCGCCAACCTCTCAGGCCAAGAAGGCAGTTCAGATGACACTTTCTCGCTCATCTACGATGTCGTTGAAGTCAACCAACCGTTTGAAGTCACCATCCCCGATGGGTGCGAAGGTCAAGCAGACGGCCCCGACTATCCACAGTTAGCAGACGCAACCCAAGTCAGCGTCTTTGGCGAGATCGTCACCTACAAAACAGCTAGCTCTATCAAAGATGCAGTTGCTTTCTATCAAGCTGAAATGGAAGCGGCAGGCTGGACATATTTAGAGGGTGAGTCTTTTATTGCAGACGCCACATCTAGCCTCATATTTACACAAGCCGAACAAACTGTGATGGTGTTAATCGTGCCAGAAAGCGACAATACAAGCGTGACAATTATGGAACAATAGTTTGAGTAAACTGGAAAGCGAATCCGCTGTAAACTAAAGGTGTTTCATTTTGTGCATCGGAGACTAAGATGGTTTGAA
>JACLAD010004816.1_pt1 | contig 20180 bp, 21 predicted proteins | sample 8027901 | NCBI WGS metagenome assembly JACLAD01 (sample SAMN15725071, study PRJNA655200) | protist metagenome | isolation source: fluorescence activated cell sorting (FACS) single amplified genomes of... | place: Spain: Blaines Bay Microbial Observatory, Mediterranean Sea | collected 2016-07-05 | reverse complement strand
GTGAGGCTGCGCTATCCATGCCCGGCACATCAGCATCCTCAATAAAAATGGGGGTTGAAAGTGATTCCTTTGGTTTTCACAAGCTTTGCCGGCTGCCTTGCCGTGAGGTTGCTGTCGCCCTTCTGTCCATATCAGCAACAATCTGCTGCACTGCCATCTTTCGACTGATGGCAGCCAACAACAATCCAAGGTCTCGGGAACACACTGTCGGTGATGGAATTGTGGCAATGGCGAAAGCACAAGGATCATGCGTTTATGATTTTGTCTTATGCAGTGCGTCTGCGCTGGCTCTCCGCTTGCGTCAATGAACTCTGAATCAGATCATGACTATGCTAGATTAATCTAGACGCGCTTGTGCCGAACTACAAGGTCCATATTCAAAACTGTGATGAGTAAAATGCATTGCATTGTCTGCGTATGCGCGTGCCAACATAGCGCTGCTAAACCTTGTGGTGGCTATAAACGAAGGGATACGGCAGCGCATAAGTTTTACGAGGAAGATGCTTGGCAGATGTTCATGCCAACCAAGGCCGACACCCGCTACAAAACCTATAGTTATGCCCATAGACGTGCCGTCTTCGAGATTTATCACGCAAAGTTGGGCTTTCTTGCAGAGCATAGGTGCATGTTGATGCAACATACATGCAACGTGAAAATGTTCTCGCTTTGCGTTGGTAAATACCAAATGAAGCAGCTTCAAATTGCAAAGAAAATTTGCATTGCCAAAAAATGCACGCCCCCCGGTGGCAAACCACTCTGGACCTGAGCGATTGCAATTCTGATTATGTCTCCATACCGTGCTGGCCGCTGCCCTGAGCATCAACGTCAAAGTTCAAGCGTTGCTGCCATGCCAAATGGTAAACACAACATTCATGCATGACCAATGCGTCATATATAACACATTGTTTCACTTCTGGTGTGTGTGGTCGGGTTGCATACAAGGTAAATGATTTGAAAATTAACGCATCCAAACAAAATCATAAATGCAATGTGCCTTACGCAGATCCCACCAATGAATAATTCACAAAACTGCAACCCTTACGATGATTACCTCATACAGAAACTCATCAAATCAATTTGTGGCTCCGATTTGTGTTCAAAAATGTTCGCATCAGTACACAAACAAAACAGTTTTATGAACTGGCGCCAAAACCATGGTTTAATTTCTTCGGACGCACGCGGCGGGACAAAATCTTAAACAAAATGCAGTTCTACTCATCACATTTTGAATGAACAATACTGTGAGCCCATGCACGCGTAGCTGTATTGCTGCACGGCTCATAAAAGTACGATGTTTGGCGCCAAATTCTCTGGCAACACAACACATTGGGCAGCAGACACGACTATCCGTTATAAAAAAAACGCTTGCATCAACCACCCCCTAAAGCAAAGTTGGGCGAACATCAATGGCAGACATTTGTTGTTGATCTTCTTCTTGGAGAGGAAACGCATGCCACACAACCCGTGTTTTGCATGATTCGCATGTAAATGTTTTTGGTCTGTGTCAGGAAACTTTGATTTACATATTTGAAAGAGCATGAAGGCTGCACTCCTTAGGCGAGTTGCATGTTTTCCATTACTTGTGAGTCAGAAGACAAAATTGAATTGTTATGTTCGTTTTTTGGGGGGGGTAGCACATACCAAAGCCGAAAGCGCACACACACATGGGCTGAAAACTGACATTGGTTGATGTCAATCTGCCTTGCCTGCTGCAGCCGATTTCCTTGCCTGTCATGCAAACAGAACAGTTCTCAGCAGATGATGGTTGTCCAAACCGAAATTTGCATGTGAACGGTCTCAAATTTTTAATGTTATGTGTAGGCACCAACAAGTAATGTTTGATGCATCAGGCAGCCCTCTGCAGACAACGTTGCCATCACAACAGTGCACCAAAGAGAATCGGCCGCGCCGCAACGTACTTCATCAAATCAAATCTTTAAATGTAGTCTGTCAGCCTTTGTTTTGGGTACGTGATTACCCCGAAATAATTCAAAGTAACCCGAAATAGTTGCTAATAGCGCAGGATCATTCCAGCGCTGTGACCACATACATTGGGAGTAGGAGTTTGTCATTGCACCGTCGTGGATCAGCTTTTGATCAACGTCATGAATGGAAATGGTTCACAACGTTAAAATTGTTGCACGTTTTGGCCAGCCTGCAGCGAGCAGAAACATTGTCCAAAGAATCCGGGAGGAGTGGCAACATCAAATGTGATATTTGTTTTATTCGACAAAGTCTGCTCGCACCATTGCCAAGTTAATGATCGTAATCAATCCCCAGTTCAGAGCAGTGGCGGAAGCGTTAGATGCGCTGGATGTGGCACAAACCACGCAAGAAGATCATCAGAGCCAGTTTGATTTCACAATGTTTCAATAACAATGCTTGTGAATCAGAGAAGATGAAACCCCAAAAAATTAAGCAAGGCCCATTCCTGCTATCATGGCTTCCATTCCCCAGACGTAAGCATGGCACGGCTGTCCTTTCACCTATGCTCTTACTGTATTGAAATCATGTAGACCAATCTGTTGCAGATGATCTTGGATAAGCATTGGAGGTCCCAAGGGGAGACACATAAAAATCTGTAAATAAAGCACCAAAAGTCAACATCAGAAAGAATGGAAAATTGCTTGGTGTGCACTTCGCATTTCATCAAAAAATGGCATGTGGACGATTGAAGCTTGCACGCGACATATACTTTTATGTTGCATGCCACACATGTTGGGATTGAATCTCTAACTGCACACGGATATTGGTCGATCCTTTTAAACAATTGACCCAACAAGACTGTCATAAATCACATGATGCCCATGCATGCCAAAATATTGCCATATCATGGCATGTTGCCAGGGAAACTAAAATCATGCACATGGGAAAAAAATGATTTGTTGTCAATATTCCCACATTCACGGCAGACAATGTGCGAAAACCATGGATCGCCCCATCACTACATGTCCAAACCAGGATTGGGAACCATTCGGCGCGAAGATGCATCGAACAACAAAATACGATGATGACATATGCACGGCTGTTGGGCACTCAAGTTGCAGCTTGTGTTTGCACATCTGCAAATTTCTATTTTCAAATATTGGCAGGCAAATGGCATATTGATTGTTTCATGGGTGTGCTTCGTGGCAGCACATTGCCTAATTCATGCCTAAGTGGTCTGCACGTCAATATATAGGCTGACCCAGATCCAACACATCCGGAACTCATTGATTTTTTACACAATTTCTTGCGCGAAATGGCAGGGGGGTGGTGTGAAGTTGCTGATATTTGTTTGTGTTTGCCGCCTGGCCCAAAAAAACTTCATCCAGAAAGCGGATCCTCGAGATGTATAATCAATCATCAATTATAGATCCAACTTCAATAAATATAATGGAAGCGTGAAGAGACATCAAGAGGCAAGACATAACGACCAATGCGAGTGCCAACTTATCATGCAGAACCAAACAACTCAATGTCAAATATGTTTTTACAATCACGCTGCCATGCACGGCACTGAACGTTTTCACTCCGGGGGATGTCATGGCAGTGGCGGATGTCGGGGCACATGATCAGCCACATTTACCCCAGCAAGTTGAGATGGATTCAAGCCGGTTGGTTGCATGCTTTGATTTGTTTATGCCACTGGGAGGAAGGCCATGCAACCAAATCTATGACATTGCAAAAATCAGAAGTGGTGCCAAAAACGAAAATAAACAGAAACTGTATCAAAAGTGGACCCTCGTTTTGTGGACATAAGCAAATCACTGTGCGGCAACGAATTTGCAAAAACGGCATGCGTCAAAAAACGACACATCGACTCTATAGTTCTTTAGGGACATCCATGAAAGTCATCCTTGCTGACATCGCAATCATGCAAATCGCTGGTGGATGATGTGTGGCTGGATGTGCCTGACTGCACCAATTGTGTCTACACCCATGATAAAACAACCAGCTGTAAAGATGCGTGTCCCAAATTGCCCCTGCCATGCATCCATACAAAAAACATTCGAGGTGCAACACATGATTTTTTTGTTTCGGCCCCACTTATTGCCAATCCGTCACTTCGGCATCCTTGTTCGGCCTCTTTGTCGGGGCACACTGAAGTCGACCAAGCAGTTGAATAACGAACAAGCCAAGCCAAGCGGCAAGGCGGCAAAACAAAGCACATGGCTGCAGCGCTAAATACCGAAGCAGCCAAGCAACCAAATAGTCCAACCCAAACAACCAAGCAACCAATCCTTAACAATACACGCGGCATGTTGGTTGGCTTCTGGGCCACCACTGTCGCTGGAGTCCTGCTCATATGGGTTGATGTTAGTCGCCCTTGTCTCCATTTGGCCCCCCATGTTTGGCCAACAAGCATTCCTGACATGCATAGCAGGTGAAGGGCCACCAAGTCAATATTTGCGTGAAGGTATTCCGAAATGTTCGCTGTTATGTGTAAACATCTGCCCAACAACATACCACTTCATGCCACCCCACCGCTGCCCAAGGGAAGGTGGCATGGCAGTCAGTTGCATTGAAGCATGCAATAAGCGAACGCCCTTTGCACAAGACTTGAGCATCTGGTTGTCGGACGCCCTTACACATGACAGCTACTTATGTGACGCGCGGATCAGCAAAGGCCATGTGTTAGCAATTAAAGCGCCCGTTCCACCAATTGCTCAAAAAGTCGCCACGTGCTTGCATGCATGCTGCCCATACAAGCATCCATGAAGTTGGTCCATGCGTGCACAGAACGACCAAAGCACAACATGAAGGTGGCGAGCGCCACGGGCGGGCGATCAAGCAGGCAAGCAAGGAGACGGGCACTTATGCAGCATGCTTCTCCGATGCTACATAGCGGTACAAGGGCGTTATTCCAAAAACCAGCATCGGAGCTGTTGCCTGGCGGCATAATTTCAATTAAGCTGGCGAGCTTTCTTTGTTTTTGGCCAATGCCCCCAACGCTACCATTGATTAGGTGAACATCATCACTCGGCGCTTCCAATTCTGCCTTGATCGTCCCATTTCAAACCATTAAACCTTCCACGGCACTTGTAAAATGATCAATGGAAATCATGACCCAAGAATATCAACAGCTTGTGCATCCAACATCAAGTAGATCCAAGCTGGTTGAGCATCATTAGCGTGAATCTTTGTTGCGCCGTTCATTGTCAAACGTGCATGTGCGCTGCAGTCCAAGACAATGCAGGATGAGTATGCGAATGTTTTCAATTTGTGTTGCGAAGCGTTGCATTTTCAAAACAAGAAGAGCAAAGGTGGTGAGTGCCAGGTTCCAAAGGGAGATGGAGGCCGTGGATTTGCTTTCTATTCATTAGGCGAAGGTGCCCTTTCCAGTGCCCTGGCGTCACCTCAAAATAATTGTTTGTATGTTTTGGGTTCCCTTCCTGGTGAAGTTTGCGTCAGAAAATCCACCACAAATGGAATTAAATGTTTGCCATCGTCATGCATATATGTATGTGAAGATCATTGACACACCATGTGTGTTGGACATTAAGAGCACAAATGTTGGCATTGTATATCATGAATGCACCGCAGTGCAACTTGCAACTTGCAATGTGAACGGCGTATGTGAATGTTTTTGCTTTGCATTGGTATGTGCCACGTGGCGCAGTTTGCAGGCTATATTTCAAAAATATGAAATCTAACGTGGTAACTGTCCCAATGGCTGGCTGCTTTGACAATCAACAACAAAACGATTGCATTTCTGATTGTTCTTCCACCTTTGGCTGCCTCAACGTCATCAAAATTCATTCGTGAGTACGCCGAAACCCTGCAGCGTATGTCTGTTAGCGAAGACGTCCAATGCAACACATAGTTGAATGTGGTGTAGCTCAACCTGGTGCCATATAAGCTCCCTATATGCGACAAATGTTGATGAACAAAGGGAGAAAAAACGCATACACTTAATTGTATACACATGTTGTTTTTGCTACGTGCGATTCCCAAAAATGGAACAAGGTTGCAGCCAAGGCAGCAGCCATTTCACAAACACGTTGTTCAAATGAATCCAATGCTGTATTGCCCCTCTCAATTGTGCCACGGTTGTACAAAGCAATTCCCATGCCATATGATAAGCTTTGTTTGCAATTGTTGTCATTGTATTGCTTATGCTCATGATTAGAATTATACAAGTGTCAGCATACTATCATGAACTGCCTAGTTTCTACAACAAAGAGTACACTGCGTGCCACGTGGTCACGACCTTGCCTGTAGAATGATCAACGGAGATCCTCGAGTATGTTGCAACAAAGAAAATATTTCAACAGCCTGTGCACTGAACATCATGTAAATCCAAGCGGGTTGAACATTGGTAGTATGCATCCTTGTTGCACCATTTTTCGCAAAAAGCGAACGTGTAAGCGAATGTTTTCAATTTGTGTTGCGAAGCCTTGCGTTTTAAAAAACAATAAAAATAAAGGTAGTGAGTGCCAAGTTCAAAACGTATTTGGGAAAGATGGAGGCTATGGCTTGGGCGCCGCCTGAAAGTAATCCTTTGTATGTTTTTGGTTGACTTCCTGGACTTTGTTCTGCAAGCCAATCATGAACACGGTTCGCCATTGTAGCAGGCACCAAAGTCTCCGCACCGTCTTAGGAGGGTCCGGTGTAACAATGTCAGCAGATGTGGGTGGACCCCCCAACCCGAGCGCGTCAAAGAAAACACATGTGCCGCAATAATGAAACACTCAGTTCATTGCATGATTGGTTTGGCCACACTTGTTTACATGATGACTCCTTGAGTCCCGTGTGCCGATCGCACCACATACCATATTCAAAGACTGCTCGATACATCATCATCGTAATTGTTCATGCCCAATAGGACCCTCAAGCCACGCATAAACATGGTGATAGCAACTGTGTCAGCAAACACTTCGTGCGCAAAGTTGTTCAATTGGGCAAATTGTTTGACAACATTCAATTCAACATTTGTTTCCTGGGTCTGCTTGTCCTCAAACGATCAAAGGACATTATTGAACAACGTATTGGGTGGCCCAATTTCCAACAATTATTTTCCCCACATTGGAGTGTTCGTGGGACTGTGCGGAACCGCGCATTCCAATAGCTGCCCGTTCCAAAATATTTATTTAATAAGGGTTGTTTCTTTTATGGATTTCATTCGTAGAATCGTGAATATGCATGCGCCAGCTGCAATTGGCAGCAATTGAGCTCCTTCAGAAAACATACTAAACGTTTTGTAGATCCAGAATTGTTTCGTAAATGAAAGTCATTGCAGCACAAGGACACAATGCAAATCACACAAATGATATTAAACACCAATAACGCAAACACTTGGGCAACGCAACATGACATGGGATTGCATGGATGCATTCGATACGAACGTGTTGGCTGCAACATTGCAAACAAAATCGTCCAGTGACATGTCTTCGAAGGCAGTTCCAGGCTAAGATCCCATCAGTACGGGTTATGCGGCATCGCTTCCCACCCTGGAACCATGCAATGGCTTTGACGGCTTCTTTTGCATCAACCTTGTAGTCAAAGCAAGGCAGCGTGTTAGAACAACTGGCGCATTGAACGAAAACGAATCAACCAACAACGGCACAACCGCATCATCATTTGAACAATAGCAAGATTTTGCACCACCTAAGGCCGCGGCAATAGCTATAGGGTGCGTAACATATATTATTTTGGCATGCCATGATTTACAAATTGGTGTCGGCCAATCCTGGAATCAATTTCAAGTTGGTACGACCCAAGTAAACCAACAGGTTCTAATTCACAGAGGACGCTGCAGCAAACCCTAGCCAACTTGTTCCAATTGAGTCGATGTGGTCCAGAAACATTATTGCTAACGTTCACGGAAAACATGCTGATTTGACAGAGTGGGAGGCTACGGGGGTGACAACGCCCAACTGCTGCGTTTGACACGCATGGGCTATCCTCGTTGCTTCAGCAGAACAAGAATGCGATGTCGAACACTATTGACACCAACCGTGCTGCATTTGCTTCCTTCAAACTTCCCAAGGAGTGAGCCATGACTGATTGGCAGTGGCGATTTTGAGCCAATATTTCAATTAACATACCCTGGCATTGATGCTTGGGTGCTTGGGATAATCCGAGACATCATCAACATTTGCATCCAATCTGTTTTCTACAAGTGCTGGGGTCAAAATGAAAACCCTGTATGAACAGCGATTTTACATAAAAAAACGAATGCCAAAATGGACGCCAAAATGTCGCCGTGTGGCATTTTGAATTCGCTTTTGTGGGCAATTTGAAAATATCACTGCATATGTGAGGTCATCGGTGCGAACGATTGTTGCCGGCAGCGTCGCTCTGAGAATGTAGGTTTTGCAATCCCTTCTGCCTCCATATTTGCCCTTCATTTGGTACATTGATCTTTAAATTGCCAACAAATAATTTGTTTCTGCCCACCCCAATGAAACATTATCAAAAACCAGAATGCTAAAGCCAACTAGTTCTGGCACACATATTGGGAACATGTGCAACTGCACACATGTTATGTTTTTAACAGAAGCTGGTTGGTTCACACATCCGAATTTGCCAATTCATTGTATTATTTCCCAATTTTGCCAGATTTTGTTCTGACTTAACGTTTGTCGTAAGCATCTGTTCTGTCCACATGGAATGTTGGATTCGCCACATTTGATGTTAAAAACCCTGCTGCGAATGCCAAATCATAAGTGCAAGCAGTTGCTGCCCACAGCACCGTTCCCAAAACGATTTTGCAAAAGGGACCTTCAAAGCGCATCATGAATAGGCAAACTACCAGGTGCAAACGCACGCTCATGAACAGAACATCGCCATTGCTTACTGCCAACCCATGCAGTTCACAAATCACGCGCCCGTTCAACGATCAACGAGGCACGAACTGGCAATGGAACATGTATCTGTGCACGAACAATCTCTTTGCAATTACATTCATATTTGGGTTGTACGTCGTGATGCGGCTGCTCAAACGGAAGTAACACGCAGTGCTTCAGGTCATGCGACTGTGGCCAGAATGTCCTTTCAATATTTGGGCAGACACGCGGTCTAATCCAACCAGCAGCACGTGTTGAATAGATAATGTTGCGCACATCGTGTCAAGCCACTCGAACCCTGACAATGCAAACAGTATGGCGGGTTCAAATTTTAAACTGGTGGTCTTGGCCAACTTAAGCAAGGTCTTCGGCTCAAAGGGAAAGAGGCGTCTGCATGGGTTATCAAAATTTGCAAGGTTGCACACAAGCGGTGTTTTGCAGCAGGCCTTTTCCACAATGTTTTTATTTGTAAAGGGGGAAACCAAATAAGTTGGCACTGCAAAAAATCTGTGCGATGGCAATGCCTGTGGTTTACAGGGGTCCTGAGATTTGGTTTCCTCGCAAAAAGGCCTGAAAGAAAAAGAGGCCCACAAATCAAATAATTGTGGAAATTATTGCCAAGATGGGCTGTCGTCTCTTTGCGTGAACATCAAAGAGGACCGGCATGGAAGTGCAATCACAATGAATAGATGACACTGCCATATGTTGCGTGGTTGCGCCTGCTCTCGGCTTGCCCCAATGTATGGAATTTATCGATACGCCTGCAGAAATATGGCAAGCTCAAACGTGCTTGCGACAGATTGTGGCAAGCCGCTGAAGAAATTGTGGCCTGGTCATTGCCCCCATTCGCCCCATGTCTTTTGACTCACCTTGTTCCACAAGAATTGGACAACTCGCTGCCATGCAGCCATGTCGATTGACATGTCAGCAGACGATTGGGTCATAGCAAAAGAGTGACGAACTGGTTTTAATTATCGAGCAGCACATTACTTGATGTCAAGGCACACCCAAATTGGTTTGTGTTCTTGGGGTGGCGCCACACAACCGAAACACAATGGAAAGACGAAAAAACAGAACAAAAAAGGGCAGCACGATGAAGGAAAGCTGGAGTAGCGCGAAAAATGCAACAACATTCTGTGGACATGCCGCAAGTTTGACAAAGCGCTGCATGACAACAAATTGGCCAAAACGAAATGTGCAAAACAATTACACAATGACTGTACAGTTCTTACGTGCCATTCAAGCAACCAGCTCTTGCCCCATCCACGACACACGCACACACACACGCACACACACACGCACACACACACACACACACATACAACTTCCCAACTTTGTCCATGCGGCTTGCAAGCCGGTGGAGCTACTCGCAATGGAGTATAGGCGACACGTTGTTTCACAGCATTTTGGGCGACCCATATTCCCAACAGCAGTCTTGCATGTATCAAATTAAAGAACTTAAACCAGAAGATCCTGAACCTTACACATCATGTAGCTGAAACACTTTTGGCCCAACATCCACGCTGAATGTATGGAATTGCAGCTGGCAGCACGAATGACATGTGCGAATGTCATGGCCTTTGCTCTATCCAATTCTACATTGCACAAATCCCAAGCATTTTGAAAATGTGGGGTTCGCGGGTTTCATCTTTTGCGACCTGCTGCCGCGAATCAACGCCATCTGAGCTCATGCGCCAACAGGCCAAGTAGTCATGAAAACAGAAACAGTCATGAAAACAGAAATTATTGGGGCCTTTGGGGCCAAGTCAGCCGGTGGATCGCCTGACAGGTGGGGACTGACTTTGCATCAACAGCGACATGTTTTTTGATGTAGCACTGCCGCAATCCCCCTGGGCCTACACAACAAGATGTGTCGCAAATACCTCCCATTAATAAACATTCGCAAAGCCGCAGACATTGCGGCAATTATTTCACAAACACGTTCATCAGATGATTTCCATTTTTAACCAGATATGCCACTAAGCTTTGCATTTCTCTGTTTGACGCAATCGATTGCTTGCAGCAACGTATGATTCGGTTAAATGCCCAGAATGGATTGCAACACGGCACTTACGTCGTTGCAACTGCTGATGCCATCAAACCAAGTTCCAAATAAACCCTTCCCGTAGGTAAGTGCTGATGCCATGGTGCAAAGTCTTGAACTCAAGTTCCCTGATTCTCTGTTTCTGTCCAACGTGCTTTGAACTTGATCCGGAACAAGCCCCTGGGAATTGCGAAGAGGGAGTGCATCGAGGATCTACCGTGCAGCTTGGGGGATGCACGGCGCAAACATCAAACAAGTTGTATGTGTGGATAATGCAGGATCTGTCAAAATTTTTGAAACACACCGTTGCATTCTCATGGGCCGTGCATGTACGAAGCATGGCTGAAGCGACGGTAACCAAATTACCAACGGACGCCGACCAAATGCCCGCAGCAAATGCAGCAACAAAAAATGCAACATAAAAGTTGGATTTTGAACATTCAGATCAGCAATCAAGCTTGTATAATGGTGTGGCCTGCAGATTTGAAAACTTGCACCCTGTCCATGGCAATGAATTTGGTCTGAGATGCGCATGCGCATTGCATCAGCAATGCTCCCAATCTGTGCAAGTATTAATGATGATGTCTGGGCTACGTGAATAACTACACACCGGTTGCGTGTGACACATGCGGGCAAAGCCTGACTACTATGTGACGTGGGAAACGTTTGACATCAATTGTGCTGCATGTGCTTCCTTCAAATATCCCCACAGGTGAGCCATGATTACTTGGCAGTGACAGCGCCGAGTCGGCGTTTCAATGGGCATATGGCGATAGGGCATTCCTAAGCGCAATGTGTTCAAAGCATTTTGAAAAAATCATATCCTGAGCCCAACACACCAACATGCGAAATTACACTTGTTGTCGCAACATCTTCAATCATTGCGACTACATTTAACCGCTCATCGTTGCTCTCGGCACGCCTCTATGTGACCAAAGCCCGGGAATGCGTGCATGCCAACAGAAACTTAAATTTCGATGATTTCAGCATGCTCACTTCTCACACGATTCCTTCGTGCTTATCTCATTCAGATCCTCTCTTTGAATCACCAAACTTCGACCAAGTGTCATCACAGCCCATGATGCTAGTGTCAGTAGTTTTTGGTGCAAAAGTCGGGAGCAAGTGCAACTGCACACATTTAATTTTTTTTATTGCAGATTGCTTGGTCTGTGCATCCACTTCAAGGAAGTTGTGTCATTACAACCCAATGTTCCCAAGCCTTGCTTTGCATTGTTTTTTTTTGGCCATGGTCATTTTGTACATATTGAGCATTTCATTCGGCAAACTTGTTGTCAAAGGCTTCACTACGCACGTGAAATTATCCGTGCATACGATAACTGCCCACGATATTATTCCAATAATTGTATCGCGAAGGGCACCGTTGAAATGCGTCATGGGTGTGCAAGCCGCGGTGTGCAAATATGCACTCACGAGCACGACATTCCCTCCATTTGCTGACAGACCATGCAATCCACACATTGCGTGTCCGTTCGGCTGGCGACAAGGCACCAAATCTTAACGAAGCAAGCATCCACATACGAGCGATTTGATTGCAATGGTGTTTATATTTTTGTTGCATATCGTGCTGCAACTGCCGGAATGGAAACAACATGCGGCGCTTCAAACAAGACAACTGTGATCAAAACCAGCCCTGCGTGTTTGAGCAGACAGATGGTCTAATCCAGACACTGGCGTGTATTCAAAGGATGATGCCGTGTGCGTCATGCCGAGCCACCCAAGCCTTGATAATGCAAAAGGCATGCTGGGTTTCAAGTTTCGATTGGTGATGTTGACCAACTTAGAATTTGCTTTCCCTGGCCCTCGACGCGAAGGGAGGAAGGCACCCGCATGCATTTTTTGATATCAAAATCTAAAAATAGATGTGCCGGTTGCAAGGCCTTCGTGAATGATGAAGAACAGTGAGGAACGTCTGAGAGAAACCGGAGATCCTCGCGGTGGTGTTTTTCTGATTTTTTTTGGTTTGCTGAAATTCAAGCAAGCAATAGAAAAGTAATGGGTGACCATGCAAAAGCAGCCTTGCGATCCGATCCGAATGGTTCGCTCAATGCTTCGCACGCCTGCTTGACACAACCAGCCACACCTTGAGAAGTTTAATGGGATCACTTGCAGGCGCCGAATAATAAGACACAAGCACAAATTCATGTTGCCAGTAGATGGAGATTGGTGTTTGGGCAGCCTGACAGAAAATTTGGAATTGATTTTGTATTGCGAAAAGCATTGGGATAGGATTGGGCAGAGTTGGGGTAGGATCGGAATAGAATTGGGCAGAGCCAACACGTATTTGTCGAACGATGTTTCAAGAGTCTTCTCTATACTTAAGGCTGTATTTTTTACTTCCGCTCTGCTTCTCAACATACTCAGCGTTCGTCCATTCCACAAGTTTCGTGTATGCGTATCAAATTCCCCAGCGTCACTCAAAATTGAACAGCTTATTGAAATCTTGCTTATGGGCCCTGGCATATGGCAATCATTTCTCGCAGCGCTTGCCGACTGCAAAGGCAAACCAATTCACAAATACCGCCGCTGCGAAGCCATTGAGCCCAATGCCAAGGAAATCTCCATGCAAATATATATATATATATATATATAAATATATATTATATATATATATATATATATACATATATATATGTAGATATATCGGGGATGATTCCAAAAGCAACGCCGAAGTACCAATGAGGGGCTGCAGGTTTTTTGCCCATAATGCACCCAAGGGCACCAGCTGAGGTGCAGCCGTGATAACAACAATAGCAGCAATTGTTTGGGATTCTGAGTTGCTAATTGACCATGCTTGCCAACCGGTGATTGAAACAATAATTGAAGTGTTCCGCCTGCTATTTGGAAGCCAAGGTTCTTGACTTAAGGGGTGTAGTGGCATCATACATGAGCATTGGAGAAGGCAACACAGGTAACCAATTCAGATTCATATTTTTCACCCCAGCTGCACAACCACATCGGTATGACAACACCGTTTCAAACATGATACCACCAAACATCCTAGAGTCTCCTTGTGCCAATGTTTGGTTTGCTTTTTGCAGCTGGACAACTTCTTGAAGGAGCCGTGAGAGAAATAGAGGCAGAGAGAGAGAGAGACAGGGCGTGCGAGGGTTGCCCTTACTCATCCTCCACGAAGGTTTATCTTGTGTGAGAGTTCCAACGCCGCCTGCGCCCTTACGACTCGGGTTCCATGCATTGCGGGGCAGGCGTGGACATTCTGCAAATTTAGCGGAAGCGGATACATATTGCAAAATCGCAACTTGTTTTGACACACCCCCAGGTGTGCTTCATCAGATGGTGGCATTCAAGTGGTTGGCGAATTCATTCATTGACTTTTTGTTGCTGCATGGCATGCCGCACGCCGAACTTCAGCGAAGCGTGGATGTGCTGGGTTAAATGCGTGTTGCCCCGGCCATAGGCAGCGCAAAAAAAAAATCCAACACGACAAACGCCATGAGAGGGTATGCAAATCTGCGCTCATACCCTCCACAATGAGAGGACGGCAATTCAGTTGCCACCATGTTTGGAACAAACCATGTTTGAATCTTAATTCTGCCAAGTGCAGATTTCATGAGTGCTATTTTGGACGTGGCTTTGGGTACGGTGCAGGCTTGCGATGCCACCAGCATGTCCAACATGATTGTGACACGGAACAGTGTTATCAATGCACTTCATGATGCAGACCAGATGTCGAATGGTCAGAAAAGTTGGTGGAAATTCACCGTTGGTTCATGTCAAAATCATAATCAGGGAAAAAATGCCCTTGTGGTAATATGGTTGGTACACCCTATTGCTTGGTCTGAGTTTGCCGTGGGGCCTCAATTGCATGACATGTGCGATGATTGCATCCTGTGCCAAATTGCCAATCACTGTGTCCAACAATATGATTTGATGCGTCGTCCATGTTGCATGTGACGCATGGTGGTCGCCAAACATCGGTGCATAGCTTTAATGAATGAAATGCATTTAACTGTGCCCAGTTCCAGGTTGCACATGTTAAGCTGTTTGTTGTTTCAATCGGTTGGCAAGCATCATTTGGCCATGGATTAATGCAACCATTTTGGGCCAACGGCGTGGCAAACATGTCAAATTCGATCCAATATGAGTGTGGTCAGTTGCAGTTTGGACGGGTGCAGCTGTACACATTGATGATTAAAGTGCGAACAAACTTGTATGTTGATTTAACAATTGCGCCCATTGCATGCACATCGGCTGCAACGCACCATGCGAGACAATCAAGCACATGGTCAAAAAAGAGTACCATTGAACGCATGCCCCGTGATAAACCTTCAAATACTGCCATATCATGGGTATTGCAATGTCTGTCAAAAAAACTAAATAAAACCATTACATTTTCGTTGGCCTTGTGTTTGCACATCATGGCTGAAATGACGATGACGAAGTTTCTCACAGATGCCAACCAAATGTTCACAGCACATGCAGCAACAAATAATGTAACATAAGCAATGAAACTGTGAACACCCAAGTTTGAGATCATGCTTGCATGATGGCATGACCTGCGCATTTGCAAACGTGCGCCGCGTCCATCGGAGTTCTGGCAGTTTGATAAGCGCATGCGCATTACAATAACATTTTTTTGTACAAAAACTCGCAGAGAGCCGAAACAGTATGAAACAACCAATGCGATGAGGGTTACAAAAGTTGTCTTACAAAGACGTGATTGCATGTTTTGCGTGTGATTTCCCTCGACCCTCACTGCTGGAATGCTTTCAAACTGGGCATATCATGGTAACTCTGCTTCGTCATATTGGATACAGCAGAAGTCCATCTACGTGCATTTGTTCAATGTTTTTATTGAATGTTGACATGTGCTCGTGGCTATGTCATCCCTCGGTGTCTTGCAAAGTCACCGCAAGCCACATTTGCAGGGAGACTCGTGTTTGTCTCGCTGGGGGTTCTGCCATCTACTGGCAACCCTTGCAGAATCATTGCAACTCCTAACATAGATTGGCAACGGCGGGATGTGAAGATACAATGAAAAACACATGCCATGGGAAATTCCGAGCCGCTGTTGGCAGCTATAGTGCAGATTATTATTCAGATTCGACATGCATAGTCATCCCAAGTTTTCAGCATTAAACATTGGCATGTTCACGGTCTATCACTTGACGCATGGACTTGTTTCGTCCCGTTGCGTTCCCCAAAGAAAAAGCAGATCAAATCTATGATATTTTGTGTGTTGAAGTTCGAATTTGCATGGTGAGCTTCCTGCGCCAATTGCACCAGGTGCCGAGCTGTGAAACAACGACGTCGTAATTGTTGGAGCCCAAACTTCACAAGCAAACATTCATAATGAGATACAAAATCAACAATGGGCTCGCCATGAGCAAATGTACCATGGGCAACACCAAATACTACCAAATTCAAATGACAGCTAACGAATGCACCATGCAAGTGGAACAAGTTCCACAAACAACGGCATGCGCAAGTTGATATGCAACCCAACAAATTTAACGTACACGGCACCACAGCTGATTTAGGATTGAAAAACAATGCAAAATCCAACATACGTCTCCTTCCAATTATCGAATGGCCAGGTTCAAATATGCAACAATGACAAATCAAAAATCTATTGTTGGAACCTTGCCCATGCAGTCGACGCTAATTACCTGGCAAATGTTGGAGCATTGCACTGTGCAAGTTGCCACCAAACAGCCCCAATGAATGTTCCAAACGATATTAAAAAGAGTGGAACATTTGCAATCTCAAATGTAATTTACTGCTTGCAAACAATGTTGTCAAAACAAATGTTATGCATTGTGGCAACTGGCCCCAATTGAATGATCGCCAATGCAAAAATGAAGTGCTGATTCAGATATGATGTTTGCATTTTGTGCCGGCAGCGTGATTGTAAAAACATATTTGACATTGAGTTGTTTGGTTCTGCATGATAAGTTGGCACTCGCATTGGTCGTTATGTCTTGCCTCTTGATGTCTCTTCACGCTTCCATTATATTTATTGAAGTTGGATCTATAATTGATGATTGATTATACATCTCGAGGATCCGCTTTCTGGATGAAGTTTTTTTGGGCCAGGCGGCAAACACAAACAAATATCAGCAACTTCACACCACCCCCCTGCCATTTCGCGCAAGAAATTGTGTAAAAAATCAATGAGTTCCGGATGTGTTGGATCTGGGTCAGCCTATATATTGACGTGCAGACCACTTAGGCATGAATTAGGCAATGTGCTGCCACGAAGCACACCCATGAAACAATCAATATGCCATTTGCCTGCCAATATTTGAAAATAGAAATTTGCAGATGTGCAAACACAAGCTGCAACTTGAGTGCCCAACAGCCGTGCATATGTCATCATCGTATTTTGTTGTTCGATGCATCTTCGCGCCGAATGGTTCCCAATCCTGGTTTGGACATGTAGTGATGGGGCGATCCATGGTTTTCGCACATTGTCTGCCGTGAATGTGGGAATATTGACAACAAATCATTTTTTTCCCATGTGCATGATTTTAGTTTCCCTGGCAACATGCCATGATATGGCAATATTTTGGCATGCATGGGCATCATGTGATTTATGACAGTCTTGTTGGGTCAATTGTTTAAAAGGATCGACCAATATCCGTGTGCAGTTAGAGATTCAATCCCAACATGTGTGGCATGCAACATAAAAGTATATGTCGCGTGCAAGCTTCAATCGTCCACATGCCATTTTTTGATGAAATGCGAAGTGCACACCAAGCAATTTTCCATTCTTTCTGATGTTGACTTTTGGTGCTTTATTTACAGATTTTTATGTGTCTCCCCTTGGGACCTCCAATGCTTATCCAAGATCATCTGCAACAGATTGGTCTACATGATTTCAATACAGTAAGAGCATAGGTGAAAGGACAGCCGTGCCATGCTTACGTCTGGGGAATGGAAGCCATGATAGCAGGAATGGGCCTTGCTTAATTTTTTGGGGTTTCATCTTCTCTGATTCACAAGCATTGTTATTGAAACATTGTGAAATCAAACTGGCTCTGATGATCTTCTTGCGTGGTTTGTGCCACATCCAGCGCATCTAACGCTTCCGCCACTGCTCTGAACTGGGGATTGATTACGATCATTAACTTGGCAATGGTGCGAGCAGACTTTGTCGAATAAAACAAATATCACATTTGATGTTGCCACTCCTCCCGGATTCTTTGGACAATGTTTCTGCTCGCTGCAGGCTGGCCAAAACGTGCAACAATTTTAACGTTGTGAACCATTTCCATTCATGACGTTGATCAAAAGCTGATCCACGACGGTGCAATGACAAACTCCTACTCCCAATGTATGTGGTCACAGCGCTGGAATGATCCTGCGCTATTAGCAACTATTTCGGGTTACTTTGAATTATTTCGGGGTAATCACGTACCCAAAACAAAGGCTGACAGACTACATTTAAAGATTTGATTTGATGAAGTACGTTGCGGCGCGGCCGATTCTCTTTGGTGCACTGTTGTGATGGCAACGTTGTCTGCAGAGGGCTGCCTGATGCATCAAACATTACTTGTTGGTGCCTACACATAACATTAAAAATTTGAGACCGTTCACATGCAAATTTCGGTTTGGACAACCATCATCTGCTGAGAACTGTTCTGTTTGCATGACAGGCAAGGAAATCGGCTGCAGCAGGCAAGGCAGATTGACATCAACCAATGTCAGTTTTCAGCCCATGTGTGTGTGCGCTTTCGGCTTTGGTATGTGCTACCCCCCCCAAAAAACGAACATAACAATTCAATTTTGTCTTCTGACTCACAAGTAATGGAAAACATGCAACTCGCCTAAGGAGTGCAGCCTTCATGCTCTTTCAAATATGTAAATCAAAGTTTCCTGACACAGACCAAAAACATTTACATGCGAATCATGCAAAACACGGGTTGTGTGGCATGCGTTTCCTCTCCAAGAAGAAGATCAACAACAAATGTCTGCCATTGATGTTCGCCCAACTTTGCTTTAGGGGGTGGTTGATGCAAGCGTTTTTTTTATAACGGATAGTCGTGTCTGCTGCCCAATGTGTTGTGTTGCCAGAGAATTTGGCGCCAAACATCGTACTTTTATGAGCCGTGCAGCAATACAGCTACGCGTGCATGGGCTCACAGTATTGTTCATTCAAAATGTGATGAGTAGAACTGCATTTTGTTTAAGATTTTGTCCCGCCGCGTGCGTCCGAAGAAATTAAACCATGGTTTTGGCGCCAGTTCATAAAACTGTTTTGTTTGTGTACTGATGCGAACATTTTTGAACACAAATCGGAGCCACAAATTGATTTGATGAGTTTCTGTATGAGGTAATCATCGTAAGGGTTGCAGTTTTGTGAATTATTCATTGGTGGGATCTGCGTAAGGCACATTGCATTTATGATTTTGTTTGGATGCGTTAATTTTCAAATCATTTACCTTGTATGCAACCCGACCACACACACCAGAAGTGAAACAATGTGTTATATATGACGCATTGGTCATGCATGAATGTTGTGTTTACCATTTGGCATGGCAGCAACGCTTGAACTTTGACGTTGATGCTCAGGGCAGCGGCCAGCACGGTATGGAGACATAATCAGAATTGCAATCGCTCAGGTCCAGAGTGGTTTGCCACCGGGGGGCGTGCATTTTTTGGCAATGCAAATTTTCTTTGCAATTTGAAGCTGCTTCATTTGGTATTTACCAACGCAAAGCGAGAACATTTTCACGTTGCATGTATGTTGCATCAACATGCACCTATGCTCTGCAAGAAAGCCCAACTTTGCGTGATAAATCTCGAAGACGGCACGTCTATGGGCATAACTATAGGTTTTGTAGCGGGTGTCGGCCTTGGTTGGCATGAACATCTGCCAAGCATCTTCCTCGTAAAACTTATGCGCTGCCGTATCCCTTCGTTTATAGCCACCACAAGGTTTAGCAGCGCTATGTTGGCACGCGCATACGCAGACAATGCAATGCATTTTACTCATCACAGTTTTGAATATGGACCTTGTAGTTCGGCACAAGCGCGTCTAGATTAATCTAGCATAGTCATGATCTGATTCAGAGTTCATTGACGCAAGCGGAGAGCCAGCGCAGACGCACTGCATAAGACAAAATCATAAACGCATGATCCTTGTGCTTTCGCCATTGCCACAATTCCATCACCGACAGTGTGTTCCCGAGACCTTGGATTGTTGTTGGCTGCCATCAGTCGAAAGATGGCAGTGCAGCAGATTGTTGCTGATATGGACAGAAGGGCGACAGCAACCTCACGGCAAGGCAGCCGGCAAAGCTTGTGAAAACCAAAGGAATCACTTTCAACCCCCATTTTTATTGAGGATGCTGATGTGCCGGGCATGGATAGCGCAGCCTCAC
>JACLAD010012848.1_pt1 | contig 20182 bp, 16 predicted proteins | sample 8027901 | NCBI WGS metagenome assembly JACLAD01 (sample SAMN15725071, study PRJNA655200) | protist metagenome | isolation source: fluorescence activated cell sorting (FACS) single amplified genomes of... | place: Spain: Blaines Bay Microbial Observatory, Mediterranean Sea | collected 2016-07-05 | reverse complement strand
GAGCGGGCGCTGATCCGCGAGCGCACCATGGCGGGGCTGGCCGCGGCGCGCGATGCGGGCCGCGTCGGCGGCAATCCCGGCCTGCGCAATCGCGACCCGGAGGCGATCGCCAAGGTCTCCCGCGCGCGCGATCGCAGCTATTTCGACAAGCTCAACGGCGAGGCGCAGCACTGGCTGCCCGCGGTCCGGCAGTTCCGGCCCCGGCTGCCTTGGGAGGACGTGGTGCGGATCGTCAACAGCCGGCACCCCGAGGCGAGGCCCTGGACCGTGGAGCGCCTGCGCCGCGCCGCCGGCCGCTTCGTCAAGGACGGGCTGCTCGACCGCTCCGTGCTCGACCGCGCCGCGCCTTCGCAAAAGGACGACCGGATTCTCGCGATCATCGCCGGCATCAAGAGCGCCGCCCCCGACATGACGCTGAAGCAGATTGCGCAGCGGCTCGAAGCCATGCGCGAGCCGACGCCGCGAGGCCGCACGACATGGGCCACCTCTTCCGTCGCGCATCTGCTGGAGCGCGCGCGGCAGGCGGGGCTGCTGGAGCAGGGCTGAAGGCCCGCCCTTCGGCTCGGAAACGCCCGCGCGGATATCTCGCAGCGTTACGGTTTCACCGCGATTGCCAATTGGCAATCGCTGGCGTCAGCGCCGCTTCAAGTACTCATCAAGGGCAGCGCGGAGGGCGGCGTCGGAGGTCTGCGGGTCGAACTCCATGATCATCGCCCTGCCCTTCTTGGCAAAGCGCACCTGCCTGTCCTCGTGCCGCATCACCCGTTCGGCTTTGGACGGGTCCGCCTTCGACCCGGCGGCCCGCAGCCGCGAGAGCACGGCGGGCGCGGCCGGGCGCGGGCTTTCCTGCGCGATCGCGCGCGCCTCGGCCAGCACCGCCTCGCGCGCGTCGGGATCGGCCATGAGCGGGCGCAGCTGCCGGGCGTGGATCTCCTTGATCTCGCGGATCGAGGCAAAGGCCGCGACGATCTCCGGCTCCAGCCGGGCAAGCTGCAGAAAGCGCGACAGGAAGCCGGGCGAAACCTGCAACCGCTCGGCCATCAGCTTCTGCTGGCCGCCGTAATAGGCCTCGACCGCGCGGGCATAATCGCGCGCGCGCTCGTAATCGGAGATGTCCTCGCGGTCGCGGTTCTCGATATCGGCGAGGCGAAAGGCCTCCTCGTCGGTCAACCCGCGCTCCTCGACGAGATAGCGGAACTGCGGGTAGGTGTTGGCGCGCAGCCAGCTCACCGCGAAGTGCCGCCGCGCGCCGCAGATCACCTCGAACTCTGGCCCCGTACCCTGCCCCGCCGGGCGCAGCCGGCGCACGATGGCGGGAAACTCCTGCTGGCCCTGCGCCTTCATCCCCTCGATCAGGTCGGCGCAATTCTCGGGCGTCAGCAGCTCATAGGCGCGGTTGTGCCCCGCCCACATGACGCAGCTCGCCGGATCGACGAGGCGCAGCACCTTTTCCTGCCGCCCCCCGGCGATCTGTTCGGACATGGCTGTGGAGCGCTTGAGAAACCGCGCCTGCGCCCGCTCTGCCCCTGCCGGTGCGGCGGGCGCGGCCTCGTCGAGGCCGCTCAGCACGTCGTTGAAGATGTCGTCATGCTTCCTGCTCACAAGATCCCCTCCCTGCGCAGCGCATCGTGATGGCTCGGCCATGTCTTGCGGATCTCGGTCTCGACCTCGCGGCCCACCGCGTCGAGATAGACGCGGCAACGCTTGTGCGTCTCGGTTCGGGTGGCCGCGCCGGTCAGCTCGTAGACGGTCATCAGATTGGCCGTCGCATTGTCGATTTCGGCGCTGTCCTTGAGCACGGCGCCCAGCATGTCCTGCGGAAACACGGCATCCATCATCCGCTTGATCGCGCCATGGGCGCTCTTCTGGTCGTTCATCTTGGTCGCAAGAATCTTGACGAAATGATAACCCCGCGCCCCGCCATGCCGCGCAAGCTCGCCCAGCGTCGAAGCCATCATCCGCAGGAAATGCGCGGTCGAGCCGAAATCGATGTTGTTGGGCGGCGCCGGCACGATGATCGCATTGGCCGCGCGCAGCACCGAAAGCGAGATCATCCCGAGCGCGGGCGGCGGATCGAGCAGGATCACGTCGAACTGGTCGGAGATCGTCTCGATGCCGCCGCGCAGCCGGTCGAGCACGAAATCCTGTTCGCGCGCCATGCGGGCGGCGAATTCGTATTCCGCGTCATAAAGCCCCAGATTGGCCGGGATCAGCGCAATGCCGGGCCAGTAGGTGGCGCGCAGCGCGTAATGCAGGCTCGCCGGTCCGCCATGGCGAAAGAAGGGGTAGAGCGTGTCCTCCTCCTCGTCGACATCGATGTCGGGGTTGAGCCCGAAGACGCTGGTGGTGGAGGCCTGGCTGTCGCAATCGATGACGCAGACGCGGTAGCCCTTCAGCGCGAGATACTGCGCCAGATGCGTCACCACGGTCGACTTGCCGACCCCTCCCTTGAAGTTCTGCACCGCGAGCACGCAGGCCGGATCGGAGGGCGCGCGGCGCGGCAGGGTGCCGAAGGCCTCGCGTATCCGGTTCACCTCGGCCAGCGAATAGCCGGTGCGCCGCCCGGTGACGGGGTCCTTGTCGGGCTGCGGCAGCCGCCCGTCGCTCTCGGCGTCGCGCAGCGCCTTTTCCGTGCGGCCGGACATCTCGGCGGCGCTGCGGACATTGAAGCGCAGATCGAGCGTCTTCGAGCTGCCGGGCGAGTAGACCCGCGAGCGCAGCTTCTCGATCACCCGCCCGGCCCGGCTGGCCAGCGCGTCGATCTCCTCCAGTCCGATCGGGTAGGTCTCTGGCTCCACCATGATATCCTTGGGCGTTCATTCGGGCCAAGATGCGGTTTCGAACCAGGGAGGTAAAGTCCGGGTTCGCCCTGCTGCTCTATGCCGAACCACAGCCGGAAGAATGGTGGCCGGTTTACCGCAGAGGGGAAAAATTCCCCACGAACAGCAAGTCGGGGCTTGGCGGTCATGACCGACCCGTCCGGTTTGCTGCGCCAGGGTGCGGCCAAGGAAGACTTATCCACAGGCCAGAAACCAACCCCTCTCTGTTCTAGATTCTAATGTTCTATGTTCGTAGGAGCCAAGTCACTGTTTTATAAGGTAAAAAGTGCTATATCGCTTACTTTTGGGGATGGATAGAGCAACATTTTGGGTGGGCTGGCGATACTTTTTGGGATGGCTAGCGATACATTTTGGGTGCCCTAAAACTTACATTTCGGGTGGGGTGCGCCGCGGGAATCACCCCCCTGCCGCAAAGCGCTGTTTTGCAGGGTGTTGCGAATCGCGCCGCGCCGCGCGCGTTGCGTGAAGGCTTACTTATCGGGTGGGGGGCCATTCTGGGGCAGTCGATTGACTTACATTCGGCTCCGTACAAAAGTATCGCGAACAGGTAGCCGAGTCCCCCCGATCCATGTCGAAACAGCCCCAGACCTCCCACCGGACCATCGATGCCCGTTCGGGTACCGACACGCTGATCAAGCCGGGCGAGCTGATCGATCTGGTCGAGGTGACGCCGCTGACCCTGACCGACCGCAGGATCTACAACCAGCTTCTCGAAAACGCCTGGGAGGCGATCGACAAGCCGGTGATGCATGTGATTTCCAAGACCGACCTGCGCGGCAACCACAACTCCAACGACCGGATCGGCGAGTCGATCGAGCGGCTGATGAGCGCGATCGTCAAGATGGATGTGATCTGGGACGGCAAGCCCGCGGTCGAGCGGGTGCAGCTTCTGGGCGGCAACGTCGAGACGGCGCGGGCCGACGGGCTGTTCGAATACGAGATCCCGGCGCGGCTGCGCAAGGTGATCGGCAATTCGACCGTCTTCGCCCGGCTGCAGCGCGAGGTGATGTTCGCGCTCTCCTCGAAATACGCGCTGACGCTCTACGAGATGGTGCAAAAGCGCGGAAAGCTGCGCTGGAAATCCTCCGAGACCTTCACCCTCGAAGGGCTGCGCGGCGTGCTCGGCGTGCCCAAGGGCAAGCTGACCTCATGGTCGAACCTGCGGCTGCGGGCGATCGATCCGGCGGTGGCGGAGGTCTGCGCGCTGTCGGATTACATGGTCGAGATCGCGCCGATCAAGACCGGGCGCCGAGTGACCCATGTCGAGCTGAAATGGTGGCGCAAGGATGGAGACGCCACGGGCGAGACCGAGCGGGCGCTTAGCTTTGCCAGCCCGGGCCGCCGCCAGCGCGCGGCGCAAAAGCCCGAGGGGCAGGGCACGGCGCCGGTCATTCCCGGCCAGACGCCGCCGCGGCCGCGGCCCGCCTGGCTCGACCGCAAGGGCGAGGCGCTGCGCAGCGAGACCTATGAGACGGCGCGGCTGCGCTTTCCGGGCTATGACATCTACAATGTCGAGGGCCAATGGCGCGACTGGTCGCGCGACAAGCCCGCCGCCGACGACCCCGACCGCGCCTTCCTCGCCTTCTTCCGCCGCTTTGCCGAGGCCAATCCGCTCTAGGCGGGGTCCGATTGCCAATTGGCAATCGCATGGATCGAGGCGCGATGGAGGTCACGATCCCCCTGTCTCGCAGGGCTGCCGCGCGCCGCATACGCGCATTGTCACAAAAGATTATTTTCAAAGCGATGTTTCGCTTAGGCTCCCCGAGCAGAAGGCCGGTGCAGGAGGCGCCGGGGTTCACAGGGAGGACGACAGATGAAGACCACGACACTGCTCGCACTGGCCACGGCGCTGCCCTCGATGGCGTTGGCCGATGCCCATATGGAGGCCTCGGGCGGCGCGCTGAGCTATGGCGAACGCCCCTTCTACCTGATCGAGGCGATGGAGGACGGCCCGCTCAAGGACAAGCTGATGTCCTGCCAGGGCCAGACGCCCGAGCGCAGCGCTTTTTCCATCGCCCATCGCGGCGCGCCGCTGATGATCCCCGAGCACACCAAGCAATCCTATGTCGCGGGCGCGCGGCAGGGCGCGGGCATCGTCGAATGCGACGTGACCTTCACCGCCGATCACGAGCTGGTCTGCCGCCATGCGCAGAACGACCTCGCCACCACCACCGACATCCTCGTCACCGATCTCGCGCAGAAATGCACGAGCCCCTTCACCCCGGCGGGCGAGGGGACGGATGCAAGCGCCGAGTGCCGCACCTCCGACCTGACGTTGGCCGAGTTCCGCGAGCTCAGCCCCAAGATGGACGCATCCGACAAATCCGCGACCACGCCCGAAGAGTTCCAGGGCGGCACCGCCCCTTGGCGCACCGATCTCTATGTCGCGGGCACCGAGCTTCTGACCCATGCGGAATCGATCGAACTCATCGACGGCCTCGGCGCGGATTTCACGCCCGAGCTCAAGGCGCCCTCGGTCGAGATGCCGCATGAGGGCTTCAGCCAGGAAGACTACGCCCAGAAGATGATCGACGAGTACAAGGATGCGGGCATCGACCCGTCCCGCGTCTGGGCGCAGAGCTTCAACCTCGACGACATCAGATACTGGATCGAGAACGAGCCCGAATTCGGCGCGCAGGCGGTCTATCTCGATGATCGCTACGAGGCGGAGGATGACGACGAGGGGCTGATCGACCCGATGGACCCCGCCACCTTCAAGCCGAGCATGCAAGAGCTCGCCGATATGGGCGTGAACTACATCGCGCCGCCAATGTGGATGCTGGTGACGACGAACGAGGCGGGCGAGATCGTGCCATCGGCCTATGCCGAGGAGGCCGAGGCCGCCGGGCTCGACATCATCACATGGACGCTGGAGCGCTCCGGCCCGCTGGCCTCCGGCGGCGGCTGGTATTTCCAGTCGGTCGAGCAGGCGATCGACGATGACGGCGACACCTATGCCATGCTCGACGCGCTGGCGCAGGATGTGGGCGTCGTGGGGGTGTTCTCGGACTGGCCCGCCACTGTGACCTACTACGCCAACTGCATGGGGCTCTGAGCCGGGCAGGGGGGCCGCGCGGCCCCCCGCTTCAGATATGCGGAATGACGAAATCGGGCATGATGCCCGAACGGTCGATCGCGGCGACGATGTCCGCGCCTGCCAATGGCCCGTGATCGGTCACCAGCGCCGAGGCAAAGCCCATGGCGCGCGCGCCGAGAATGTCGGTGTGCAGCGTGTCGCCCACCATCAGCACCCGCTCGGGCTCGGGCGCAGGCTCGAGCCGCGACAGCGCCAGATCGAAGATCGCGCGGAACGGCTTGCCGCAGAACTCGGGCGTGCAAAGACCGGCATCGGCCATCGCATGGGCGAAATGGCCCGGCTCCAGCGACAGCCCCGTCTCGCGCGGGGCGACGAGGTCGGGGTTGCCGACCAGAACGGGGCGCGGGCGCGCCCGCAGGCTGGCCGTGAGCAGGCGCTGCCGTTCCACGCTCCAGCCATCCGAGCCGACGAGCAGAAAACCCTCCGCCGCCTCATAGGCCGCCGCGTCGTCGAGCAACAGATGCGCGTCGATCTCCTCGAATTCGCGCAGCCCGTGGCCGGGGCCGAGCATCACGCCCCAGCGGCGGCGCGGTGCCCGGGCGAGCCGGGCGAGCAGGGCTTCGCGGCTGGTCACCACCTCGCCCGGCGTGAAATCGAAGCCGAGCCGCTCCCAGCGGCGCATCATCACCTGCTTGGGGTAGCCGGCCGAGTTCGACACCACCATCACCCGCTTGCCCCTCTCGCGCAGCGCGGCGATGCGCCTGGCCGCGCCGAGGATCGGCGTCTCGCCCACATTGAGCACGCCGTAGGCATCGAACAGGATCACGTCGAAGGGATCGGCGATGGCGCCGAGATCGGGAGCGCGTCCGAAGCCCGCGCCGGGCGGCGCGTCGGGCAGGCGGTGGCGGATCGCCAGATAGGCGTCGAAGGCCGTGCGCCCGCCGGGGGGCGGTGCGCTCACAGGATCCGCCGCCGCAGCCAGGCCGAGACGATCTCGCCCAGGATCACCAGCCCGAGGATCGCCAGCAGCACCGTCGCCGCCTCGCGCCAGTTGAAGGTGTCGATCGCGCCCTGAAGGATGATGCCGATCCCGCCCGCGCCGACGAGGCCGAGCACGGTGGATTCGCGCAAATTGATGTCCCAGCGCAGGATCGACACCGCCCAGAAGGTCGGCATGACCTGCGGCACGATGGCATAGGCGATCACCTTGAAGCGCGAGGCGCCGGTGGCCTCCAGCGCCTCCACGGGGCGCTTGTCGATCTCCTCGATCGCCTCGCCGAGCAGCTTGCCGACAAAGCCGATCGAGCGGAACATGATCGCCACGATCCCCGCCACGATGCCGGGGCCGAAGATGGCGACGAAGAGAAGCGCCCAGATGATCGTGTTGATCGAGCGCGACGACACGAGGATGAAGCGCCCGACCCAGAGCGTCGCGCGGTTGGGCGTGGTGTTCTGCGCCGCGAGCCATGCGACCGGCAGCGACAGGATCACGGCAAAGGCGGTGGCGATGGTGGCGATGTTCACCGTCTCCCACAGCACGCGCAGGATCGCCGAGAGGTTCGACGGATCGGGCGGGATCATCCGGCCGAACAGGTCGCCCATCTGCTCGGGCGCGTCCCAGACCCAAGCCCAGATCACCTCGATCGAGGAGACGGCCCAGCCGATGGCCAGAAGCGTCAGCGCCAGCACCCCGTAGCGTTGCAGACGCTGCTTGAGCGAGAAGCGGCTCCAGTCGTCGCGGCGGAGATCCGAGAGGGTCATAGGCGTTTCCTGATCTGGCCCGACACGGCCTCGGACAGAAGGATCGCGCCGACGATCACCATGGTGATGGCGAGCGCGAAGTCGTAATCATAGCGGCCAAAGGCGTTGGCCAGCGTCGAGCCGATGCCGCCCGCGCCGACGATGCCCACGACGGCGGAGGCGCGCAGGTTGCTGTCGAGCTGGTAGATGGTGAGCCCGACCTGACGCGGCATGATCTGCGGCACAACGGCGTAGATCAGGGTCGAAAGATAGGGCGCGCCCGCCGCCTTCATCGCCTCGACCTGCCCGAAATCGATCTCCTCGATCCGCTCGGCCAGCATCTTGGCGACGAAGCCGATGGAATAGACGATCAGCGTCAGCACGCCCGCCAGCGGCCCGAAGCCCACCGCCTTGACGAAGATGATCGCGACGATGACGGGGTGGAAGCTGCGCGCGACGATGATGATGGCGCGGCCCACGTAGAACACGGCCCGAGGCACGACGTTGCGCGCCGCCATGAAGGCAATGGGGATCGACAGCAGAACGCCGCCGAAGGTGGCGAGGATGGCGATCTTCAGGCTTTCGAGAAAGCCGTCGATCAAAAGCCCCGAGCGCTCGAAGCTCGGCGGAAACGCCCCGCCGAAGATCCGGCCCGCCCGTTCGACCCCCTCGGCCACGCGGGCCCAGTCGATCGGCAGGGTGCCGAGCGTCCAGACGACATAGAGGATCACCCCGCCATAGACGAGCCAGCGGGCGACCGGGTTGGCGATGAAGCTCTTCTTGCGCCAGTGGTCGCGGGTGGCGACAGCGCCCGAGGTGGCACCGCCCGCGGCCCCTGCGGGGACGTCCGGCCCGTCGATCGGGTCGGTGCTCATGACGCCTCCTTCAGACCGCCGGCGCGGTCGGCGGCGGGGCTGCCCGAATAGATCCGGTCCATCGCCTCCTGATCGAGAGCGGCGGGCAGATCGTCGAAAATGATCCGTCCATAGCGCATGCCGACGATGCGGTCGGTATACTCCTTGGCCTCGTGGACGTTGTGGATGTTGATCAGAACCGGCAGCTTCAGCTCGCGCGAGAGGTCGCGCAACAGCCCCATGATCTGCTCGGAGGTCTTCGGGTCGAGCGAGGCGGTCGGCTCGTCGGCGAGCAGGATCTCGGGCTTCTGCATCAGCGCGCGGACCACGCCGACGCGCTGCCGCTCGCCGCCCGACAGCTCGTCGGCGCGCTTGTCGGCGTAATGCGCGATGCCCACGCGCTCCATCAGCTCGAAGGCGCGGCGGATGTCCTCCTTGGGGTAGCGCCGCATCAGCGCCGCCCAGGTCGAGATATAGCCCAGACGCCCCGACTGCACGTTTTCCATGACGGTGAGCCGGTCGACGAGGTTGAAGCCCTGGAACACCATGCCGATCTTGCGCCGCGCCCGGCGCAGCTCGGCGCCGCGCAGGCGGGTGAGTTCGGTGTCGTTGAGCGTGATCGAGCCCGATGTCGGCTCGACCAGCCGGTTGATGCAGCGCAGCAGCGTCGATTTGCCCGCGCCGGAGGAGCCGATGATCGACACCACGCTCTCGCCCTCGATGGTGAGGTCGAGATTCTTCAAGACCGGTTCACCGCCGCCATAGCGCTTCACCAGGTCGCTGATCTTCAGCATCTTGTTCTCCTTGCGAACCCCGGCCCCGCCATGGGGGCCGGGGTCATGCGGCTCACTCGGCCGCGAGACCCTCGGGGGTGTATTCGACGCCGTTCGCGGCCTGGATCTGCCGGATCACCGCCCATTGGTCCTTGTAGGTGATGGGGATGAACTTGCTGACGCCGGTGAACTCCTCGCCAAGCGCCGTGCCCGAAAAATCATAGCTGAAGAAGGCCTCTTCGATCTTCTCCTTCAGCTCCGGCGCGAGGTCGTGCGCATAGGTGTAGGAGGTGGTCGGGAAGGGGTCGCTCTCCCAGACGATGCGCACCTCCTCGGGGTCGTAGAGGCCGCGCTCGGCCATGCGGTCGACCACCTCGGAGGCCACCGGGGCCGCGTCGTAATCGCCCGCGACCACGCCGAGCATCGACTGGTCGTGGCTGCCCGAATAGGTCACCTCGTAATCCTCGTCCGGCACCACGCCGAGATCGGGGAAGAGCGCGCGCGGCGCGAGGTTGCCCGAATTCGAGGTGGGCGAGGTGTGCGCGATCCGCTTGCCAGCGAGATCCGCGGGCTCCTGGATGTCGCTGTCGGCCTGGGTGTAGAGCTGCAGCTTGTAGCCGAACTGCCCGTCATCCGAGCCCATGATCGCGAAGGGCACCGCGCCCGCGAGGTTCACCGCATAGGGGGTCGGCCCGGTCGAGAAGCCCGCGATGTGCAGGCGGCCCGAGCGCATCGCCTCGACCTCGGCCGAGTTCGACTGCACCGCGAAGAACTGCACGTCCTTGCCCGTCACCTCCTCGAGATGGGTGATGAAGGGGTCCCAGATATCCTCGTAGATCGCCGGGTCTTCGACCGGCGTATAGGCAAAGACCAGCGTGTCGGGGTCTTTCAGCGCGCTTTCGTCGGTCGGCGCATCGGCGACCAGATCCCCGTCGGCGTCGCAATACATCGGATCGAGCGCGCCGCGCTCGGGGCAGTCGTCCTGCGCCGTCGCCGCATGGGCCGAAAAGGCGATGGCGGCGAGCGTCGCCGCGCCGAGTATCGTCGGGTGCTTGTGCATGTCGAGTGGTCTCCTCCCAAGGACAGTCCGCGGCAACCGCTCCTCAACGGCGCCCCGGATCGCGAGGATCACAGCACTTCGACCTTGATGGCGCAATGTTTTCTTGGCCCGGGCGCGGCAGGCGCGGCGCGCAGCCCCGGGGGGCATCGGCCCCGGGGCTGGCTGTCCCCCGCCATTCGAGCCGGCCCGGATGATCGAACATCCGGGCCGCGCCCCCCGCCGGGGGCGAGATCGCCGCCGCGATCGGGCAGGTGGCCGTGCCTCAGGGCCGGACCGCGATCACCTCGATCTCGACCAGCCAGGCCGGGCTTGCCAGCCCCGCGACCTCGACCACCGAGCGCACCGGCAGGTTGGGCTGGTCTTCGGTGCCGAAGAACTGGGTATAGCCCGCCATGAAGCCCGAGAAATCCATCACCCCGCCCTCTTCGGGCGCGACGAGGAAGGTCGTCATCTTCACCACGTCCGACATCGAAAGGTCGAGCCGTTCGAGATTGGCCTCGATGGTCTCCAGCACCGAGACGGTCTGCGTCTCGGTATCGCCGTAAGCGTCGCGGCTGCCCTGCTCGGCTTCCTCGTTCGTCACGCTCGGCACGGTGCCGCTGAGATAGACCAGCTCGGCATCGGCGGGCAGCTCCACCGCCATGGAGATCGGGAAATCGCTGTCGGGCAGCGGGTGCCGCGTGAGCTCCTGCGCCGAAAGCGGGGCGGCGAAGGCAAGGCCGAGCCCCGCCGCGATCAGGCCGCGCGCGATCATGGCCGCACCCCCGCCACATCCTCGGGCGTCGCCGCGATGCCGTCTTCGCCCTCGACATAGTCATTGCCGAAATGCGAGCGGATGTAGTTCGTCACCTCGGCCACCTGCTCGTCCGACAGGATGCTGCCGAGCGGCGGCATCGCCTTTTGCCCATGCACGATCACGTAGATCGGGTATTCGGGAAATTCGAGCATCTCGTTGTTGGCCAGCGCCGGATACATGCCCGCACCCACCGCGCCCTCGCCTTCGGGCATGTGGCAGCCCGCGCAGACGGCGTCATAGATCGCCTCGCCGCCCTCCTGGGTCAGCCGGGCCGCATCGGCGAAATAGGCGAGATCGCCATCCTCGGCCTCGAAGGTGCGGAAATCCTCGCGCTGGCCCGATCGCGCGATCTCGCCCGTCGCGGCGTCGGGCTTGGGCCGATCCTGCGCCACGAGCGGCAGCGCCGCGCCGATCGCGAAGCCCGAGAGGATCAGCATCAGGGAAAGCGGTTTCATTGCGTGTCTCCCGCGTTGGAGGTGGTGACCTGCGCGTGCAGCCGCTCGACCGCGTCGAGCGCGGAGAGGATCGCGCCCTCCTGCCAGCCCGGCAGGTAGGAGATGTGCTCGCCCGCCAGAGCGACGCGGCCGTCGATCCGCGCGGCGGTCTCGTAATCGCCCTCGCGGTCCTGCCAGATGCCGTAGCAGCCCAGCACCCACGGCACCTTGTGCCAGACCACCGAGACGCCGTTCGAGAACTCTTCGGTGTATTGCGGGTGAATGCGGCTGCCGTATTCCACCGCCCACTTGGTGCGCTCATCGGGCTGCATGGCGTTGAACTGGTAGGCCGTCGCCCCCCAGGCATAGCCGCCCAGGAGCACGCCTGGCCCGTCGCTGAAGAAGTCGTAGGGCGGGTAGGAGATCAGCGCGATCGGCAGGTCGGTGTAGCTGATCCCGCCATAGATATGCTCGTCCTGCTCCCAGAAGCGGCGCTTGAACTCGAGCCCGAACTTGGCCGAGCCCGCGTAGTACATGCTGTCGATCACCGCCGCCTTGTCGCCCGACAGGTTGTGCTCGATCTGGCTCAGGATCGAGAAGGGGATGGTGCAGATGCAGTAATCGCCGGAGCGGGTCTGCGTGCCGCCGCCTTCGAGATCCTCGTATTCGACCGTGACGCCGTTTTCGTCCTCGATCATCGAAAGCACCTTGGCGTTGTAGGTGATCAGGTCGCCCACCTCGCGTTCGAAGCCTCGGGCGATCATGTCCATGCCGCCTGTGGGCTGGAACATGGTCGATTGGTGATGCGTGGTCTCGGCCTCGACCAGCCAGGTCCAGAGATCCGATTGCAGGATTTGGTCGAGCGAGATCGGCTCGGAGGGCTCGGGCGCCGCGTTCAACCCGCCGCCGGGCCATGTCTCGAAGCCGCGATATTCCGAGGTGTGGTCGCTCTTCACGTAGCGGTAATTCTCGTCGAGCATGCCGTATTCGACGAGGCTGTCGAGCAGCTTCTGCTTGTCCTCCTCGGTGACCTCCTCGTCGAGCGCGCCCTGGTCGGTCGCCTTGGCCAGAAGCTCGGAGATCTGGCCGCGGTAATCGGTGGCGATCTCGCGGAAGCGCTGCGGCTTGCCGTCGAAGGCCTCCGAGCGGTGCAGATAGGCGTTGTAGTTCTTCTGGATGAAGGGTTCGAGCTTCACCCCGAGCCGCTTGCAGTAGTCGAGCACCGCGTAGTGGTGATGCGGAATGCGCCAGGGGCCGGGGTTGAGATAGTTGCCTTCGGCGAACTGCACCTCCTGCGTGGCGCCGCCCAGCTCGGTATAGGTATCACCGCCGCGCAGCGTCCAGCAGCGGCCGCCCGCCTTCTCGCGGTATTCGATGATCTCGACCTCGTAGCCCGCGGCGCGCATCTCGAGCGCGGCGGTCATGCCCGCCAGCCCTGCGCCCAGGATCAGAACCTTGGCGCCCTGCGGGTCGCCCTCGAGCCTGATCGGGCCGGTGTAGTTCGACGGCTGCGCGTAGCCCAGCGTGGTCATCGCCTGATACATCGCAGTGGTCCCGGCGGCGAGGCCGACCATCTGCAACAGGCTGCGACGTGACATGCTCATCCCTGTCTCTCCCCGAATTGCCGGCGCCCGGAGCTCGCGCCGTCGTGAGTACGACGTGAAGCCTAGCGTGGCACCGGCCCCGGGGTAGGGGGCGCGGCGCTTTTCTTCGGCACCCCGATCCCGTCACAAACCCGACAGGTGGTTGGTCCCGTCTGGGAATGCGGGCTAATCTGCGGCAAGAAACATTGCCCGGCCTTCGGTTCCCCTCGGGCAGATGGAGACGGGAATGCGGTTTCTGCGCCGAAGCCTGGGCGGCCTTTTTCTTTTCGCGCTGACGCTGGCGCTCTTGGCCCATGCGGGCCGGATGCTCTGGTCCGCGGTCGAGACGCGGATGAACGCCGAGCCACGCAGCTTTGCCCAGCAGGAGCGCGTGGCGGGGGTGCGCGGCCTCACCATCGCGCCCGGGCGGACCCGGCCCGAGCTGGTCGTCTTCGGCGAGCTGCTGTCCTCGCGCACCGTCGCTTTGCGCGCCGCGGTCGGCGGCACCGTGCAGGACGTGGCCGAGACCATGGTCGAGGGCGGCGCGGTGACGGCGGGCGAGCTGCTGTTGCAGATCGACCCGGCGGATGCCGAAAGCGCGCTGGCGCGCGCGCGGGTCGATCTCGAGGATGCGCTGTCTGAGGGGCGCGAGGCCGAGCGCGCGCTGGAGCTGGCGCGCGACGAGCTGGCCGCGGCCGAGGCGCAGGCGGTGCTGCGCGAGCAGGCGCTGACCCGGCAGCGCGGGCTGCAGGATCGCGGCATCGGCACCGCGCCCGAGCTGGAGGCGGCGGAGCTTTCGGCCTCCACCGCGGCGCAGGCGGTGCTGACCCGCAGGCAGGCCATCGCCCAGGCCGAAACCCGCATCGACCAGGCCGCCACCCGCCGCGCGCGCGCCGAGATCGCCGTTGCCGAGGCCGAGCGCGACCTTGCCAATACCCGCATCACCGCCCCCTTCGACGGCCAGCTGACCGAGGTCGCCATCGGCCCCGGCAGCCGGGTCGCGGCCAATGAACAGCTCGCCGTGCTGGTCGATCCCGACGCGCTGGAGGTGGCGTTTCGCGTCTCGGCCACGCAATATGCCCGGCTGCTGAACGAGGAGGGGCGCATCGCGGGCGCGCCGGTGCGGGTGCGGCTCGATGTCGACGGGCTGCCGCTGACCGGCGCGGGCCGCGTGGTGCGCGAGGCGGCGGTGGTGGCGCAGGGGCAGACCGGGCGGCTGATCTATGCCGCGCTCGACCGCGCGCCGGGCCTGCGCCCCGGCGATTTCGTCACCGTCATCGTCACCGAGCCGCCGCTCGACGAGGTGGCCACCATCCCGGCAGCGGCGCTCGGCGCGGATGGCACGGTGCTGGCGATCGGCCCCGAAGACCGGCTCGAAAGCGTTGCGGTGGAGCAGCTGCGCACCCAGGGCGACGCGGTGCTGATCGCGGCGGCGGATCTGGCGGGGCGCGAGATCGTGGCCCGGCGCACGCCGCTCCTGGGCGCCGGGATCAAGGTGCGCCGGCTCGACGACACACCGGCCGATCCGGGCGCAGATCCGGATGCCGCGCCCGAAATGATTGCGCCCGAAATGATCGCGCTCGATCCCGCGCGGCGGGCCCGGCTCGTGGCTTTCGTCGAGGCGAGCGACCGGATGCCCGCCGAGGCGCGCGCGCGGCTGATCGAACAGCTCGGGGCCGAGGAGGTCCCGGCAGAGATCGTCGACCGGCTCGAAGGGCGGATGGGCGGATGAGCGGCGCGGCGCATCTGTCGCGCAGCCTCGGCGGGCTCCTGTCCTATTTCACCCGGCACCGCACCGCCGCGAACCTCGTGCTGGTGATGATGCTGGCGCTGGGGCTCTTCGCCACGCCGCGCATCCGGGCGCAGTTCTTCCCCGACACGGTGAGCGACAGCCTGAGCGTCTCGGTCGCCTGGAGCGGCGCGGGCGCGGCGGATGTCGACCGCGCGGTGGTGCAACTCCTTGAGCCCGCGATGCTGGCGGTCGAAGGCGTCACGGCCTCCGAAGCGCGGTCGAGCGAAGGGCGCGCCTCGATCAGCGTCGAGTTCGAGCCCGGCACAGACATGTCCGAGGCCGAGGACATGATGCAATCGGCGATCGACGCGGTGACCGGCCTGCCCGAAGGGGCCGAGGAGCCCGAGTTCCGGCGCGGCAGCTGGTCCGACAGGGTCACCGACATCGTCATCTCCGGCCCCGTCGGGGTCGATCAGCTCGCGCTTTATGCCGACGAGCTGTCGGCCCGGCTCTTCGCGCGCGGCGTCACCCGCACCAGCCTGCTCGGCGTCGCAGCACCGCAGCTGGTGGTCGAGGTGCCCTCGATCGCGCTGATCCGCCACGATATCGGGCTGAGCGACATCGCCGCCGCGATCGCGGGGCAGGTGACGACCGACCCCGCCGGCGACGTGGCCGGCGCGCAGCGCGTGCGCACCGGCACCGAAAAACGCACGGCCGAGGAGGTGGCGGGCGTGGTGCTGCGCCGCGCGGCGGATGGCACGACGCTGACGGTGGGCGATGTGGCGCGGGTGACGCGGCTCGGCGCGGATCGCGACCGCGCCTATTTCATCGGCGAGAACCCGGCCGTGCAGCTGCGCGTCAGCCGCAGCGAGGCGGGCGACGCCATCGCCCTGCAACGGACCGCCGCCGAAGCCGCGCGCGCGCTGGAGGCCACCCTGCCCGAGGGCACGACGATCGAGCTGACCAACTCCACCGCCGACGCGATCTCGGGGCGGCTGGCGCTCCTGCTCGACAACGGGCTGATCGGCCTCGCCCTCGTGGTGGTGCTGTTGTTCCTGTTTCTCAACGCGCGCACCGCCTTCTGGGTGGCGGCGGGCATCCCGGTGGCGATGTCGGCGGCGGTGGCCCTGATGTATTTCGGCGGGCTCACGCTCAACATGATCTCGCTCTTCGCGCTGATCCTGACGCTGGGCATCGTCGTCGACGACGCCATCGTAGTGGGCGAGCACGCCGATTTCCGCGCCCGGCGGCTGGGTGAGCCGCCCGTCATCGCCGCCGAGCGTGCGGCGGCGCGGATGTTCTACCCGGTGCTTTCGGCGACGATCACCACGATCATCGCCTTCTTCGGCCTCGTCATCATCGGCGGCCGCTTCGGCGACCTGATCTCCGACATTCCCTTCACGGTGATCGCGGTGCTGGCCGCCTCCTTGGTGGAATGCTTCATCATCCTGCCCAACCATCTGAGCCATTCGATCCGGCTCGGCGCGCGCCGCCCGTGGTATGACTGGCCCAGCCATATGGTGAACCGGGGCTTTTCATGGCTGCGCGACAGGCTGTTTCGCCCGCTGATGCGGCTGGTGGTGTGGGCACGCTACCCGGTGCTGGCGCTGGCGCTTCTGGCGCTGGCCTCGCAGGCGGCGCTGTTCCTGCGCGGCGATGTGCAGTGGCGCTTCTTCTCCGCGCCCGAGCAGGGCTCGGTCACCGGCAATTTCGCCATGCTGCCCGGCGCCACGCGCGAGGATGCGCGCGCGGTGATGAGCGAGCTGCAGCGCAGCGCGCGCAAGCTGGGCGAGGAGCTGGAGGCCGAGCACGGGCGCGACCCGATCACCTTCATGATCGCCCAGACCGGCGGCACCGCCGGGCGCGGGCTGTCTGGCGTCGAGACCAAGGAGCCGTGGCAGCTCGGCGCGATCACCATCGAGCTGATCGACGCCGATCTGCGCCCCTATTCCTCGGGCGAGTTCGTCTCGATGCTGCAGGAGCGCGCGCGCCAGCACCCGCTGGTCGAGACGATCAGCTTTCGCAGCTGGGGCTCGGGGCCGGGCGGCGACGCGATCGACGTGCAGATCTCGGGTGCCGCGCCCGAGGTGCTGAAGGCCGCCGCCGAGGCACTCAAGACCCGGCTGGCGCGGTTTTCGGAAGTCAGCGGGCTCGAGGACACGCTGGCCTATGACAAGGAAGAGCTGGTGCTGGAGCTGACCCCGCGCGGCGAGGCGCTCGGCCTGTCGATCGAGGATCTGGGCGCGACGCTGCGCGACCGGATTTCGGGGATCGAGGCGGCGCGCTTTCCCGAAAACGGCCGCACCGCCACCATCAGGGTCGAACTGCCCGAGGCCGAGCTGACGGCCGATTTCCTGTCGCGCACGCTCATTCGCACCGCGGCGGGCGCGCATGTGCCGCTGGCCGACATCGTCACCGTGAGCCGCTCGACCGGGTTTTCGACCCTGAGGCGCGAGAACGGCATCCTTCTCATTTCGGTCACCGGCGGGCTGGATGACGGCGACCCGGCGCGCGCCGCCGAGATCAACCGCAGCATCGCCGAGGAGATCCTGCCCGAGATCGAGAGCCGCTTCGGCGTCTCGACCGCGCTGTCGGGGCTGGCCGAGCAGGAGCGCGCCTTTCTCTCCGACGCGACGCTCGGGCTCTATCTGGTGCTGATCGGCATCTATCTCACCCTCGCCTGGATCTTCGCGAGCTGGACGAGGCCGCTCGTGGTGATGGCGATCATTCCCTTCGGTCTGGTCGGCACGATTTACGGCCATGTCGCCTGGGGGGTGCCCTTGTCGCTGTTCTCGGTGGTGGGGCTGATCGGCATGACCGGGATCATCATCAACGATTCCATCGTGCTGGTGACGACGATCGACGATCACGCGCAAACGCGCGGCCTTCTCCCCGCCATCATCGATGGTGCTGCGGACCGGCTGCGCCCCGTCTTCCTGACCACCGCCACGACGGTGCTGGGGCTGGCACCGCTGCTCTATGAAGGCTCGATTCAGGCGGAGTTCCTCAAGCCGACGGTGATCACGCTGGTCTATGGCCTCGGCTTCGGGATGTTCCTCGTGCTGCTGGTGGTGCCGGCGCTGATCGCGGCGCAGGCCGATCTGGGCCGCGCCACCCGCGCGCTGCGCCGGGCGCGGCGCCTGCCGCGACGGGCGAGGGCGATGCGCGGCGCCATATGGGCCGGGACGGCGCTCGTCATTGCGGCCTTCGGCCTGATCCTCGCGCCCCCGCTCTTCGCCGATCAGATGCCCGCGGGCTGGCCCGTCGTGACGGGCGCGCGCGGGCTCGCGCTCTATCTCGGCGTGATCGCCGCGGGGCTGGGCGCGATCTACCTATGGGCGGTGGCGGCAAGGCGATGGCGGTCGGGGCGGGCGCCGGCCGGGGCGGGCGCATCGCGGCGTTGACAGACACCTGTCGTTTTGGCCTGATCGAAACCAAATCGCCCAGTTCCGGGGAGGACCTGCGATGAATCCCGATGCCGCAACCGCCCGCCGCGCCCTGATCCGGGCCTACCGCGCCTATCTCGAAGCCGAGGAAGACCTCGAACGCGCGCTCGAGGATGCCGCCGCCGTCATGCCCGAGCTGCGCCCGCACGGGCTGCGCCCGATCGGCGCGCCCGGCTCGCGCATCCGCCGCCTGACCGAGGCGCGCAGCCACTCGGTCGAGGTGCTCGGCGTCATGCGCGGCAAGCACCGCCGCGCCATTGTCCGCCTGTCCGGCATGGAGGGCGCGGTGCCGCCCCGCGCGCTGCGCTAGCTGCATCGCGCGCGAAGCCCCTCCGAGAGGCTCCATGACGGCGCCGCGCCTCAGGCGGCCGAGGCGCGGCGGGCGGGGGTGGCGACCTGCCTGAGCGCCCGGGCCAATGGCCCGACCTGCGCAGCCGTCAGCCCGGCCACGTTGATGCGGCCGGTCTCGGTGCCGTAGATCGCGTGATCCTCGCGCAGGCGGCGCATCTCCTCCGGCCCCAGCGGCAGCAGCGAGAACATCCCCTTCTGGCGCTCCAGCGCGGCGAATTCCGCGCTCGCGCCCTCGGCCCGCAGCGCCGCGCCGAGCGCCGCGCGCAGATGGGCGACACGCCGCCGCATCGCCTCGACCTCGCGCAGCCAGGCTTCGGGCGCGGCCAGGATCTCGGCCGCCACCGCCGCGCCGTGCTCGGGCGGCATGGAGTAGCTCGCCCGCGCGATCCGCTCCAGCAGGGGTGCGACCCGCGACAGCGCGGCGGGGCTCTCGCCCAGCACCATCGCCGCGCCGGTGCGCTCGCAATAGAGCCCCATGTTCTTCGAACAGCTCGCCGCGACGAGCACGGTCGGGTTGTCGTCCACCACGCGGCGCAGCCCCGCCGCATCGGCCTCCATGCCGTCACCGAAACCCTGATAGGCCATGTCGACCAGCGGGATCAGGCCGCGCCGCGCGCAAAAGGCCGAGACCTCGGCCCAGTGTTCGGGGCGCATGTCGATGCCGGTCGGGTTGTGGCAGCAGCCATGCAGGATCACCACGTCGCCGGGCTTTGCCGGGGCGAGATCGTCGAGCATCGCGGCCATGTCGAGACCCTGGGCCGCCTCGCGCAGCCGGTAGGTCTCAAAGCCCAGGCCCGGCGCGGTCATCAGCGGGCGATGATTGACATAGCCCGGATCGCTCGACCAGACCGTGGCCTTCGGCGTGGCGCACGCCACCAGCTCGGCCAGAAGCCGCAGCGCCCCGGTGCCGCCGACGCTCTGCATCGTGTAGTGCCGCGCCAGCCGCGCGGGCGCATCGCCCAAGAGCAGCCGCGCCATGCCGGCGTTGAAATCGGCATTGCCCGACAGCGCGCGATAGGCCTTGGACGCCCCCGCCTCGGCCAGCCGCGTCTCGGCGGCGCGGACGGCGTCCGGAACCGGCGTCGTGCCGCTCTCGTCGCGATACATGCCGACCACGAGATCCATCCGCTCGGGGCGGGGGTCGGCGCGGTAGGCCGAGATCAGGCTCCATAGCGGGTCGGGGCTGGCGGGGGGCAGTTGGGCGAGCATGGGCGAACTCCTGTCCGAATGGGTCAGCAACGGGTGGCGCGGTAGACGCCGAAGGTGACGAGAGCGATGCCCGCGACGACGAGCGGCGTCAGCGCCTCGCCCAGGATCGGCACCGCGCCGAGCGCGGCCAGCGCCGGGGCGAGCGATCCGATCGCGGCGCAGCGGGCGGGGCCGAGGCGGGCGATGGCGGCGGCATAGGCAAGGCTCGCCAGCACGCCGACGCCGAGGCCCTGCACCACGACGAAGGGCAGGATCTCGGCCAGAGAGGCGCTGGCCATCCGGCTTTCGACCGCCCCCGTGCCCATCAGCAGCGCCAGCACCGCGAGC
>JACLAD010000033.1_pt1 | contig 20184 bp, 20 predicted proteins | sample 8027901 | NCBI WGS metagenome assembly JACLAD01 (sample SAMN15725071, study PRJNA655200) | protist metagenome | isolation source: fluorescence activated cell sorting (FACS) single amplified genomes of... | place: Spain: Blaines Bay Microbial Observatory, Mediterranean Sea | collected 2016-07-05 | reverse complement strand
ATAAACCAGATATTGAGCACCTTTTGAAGAATTCAAAAATGTACAAAAAAAATGTTTGCTGATGTATTTTACTTGCATTTGTTTTATATTCGTTTGATTTTTGAATAGTTTGGTGTAGTTTGGTTGTTAGAAAAGTACGATCAAGCAGCCAAAGAAGATTTCGAAAAAGTTCGTGTGAACGATGGAATGAATGATCTTCCACATCTGCGTCAACTTCGAATCCTTTTGGGTGGTGGGCATGTTCTGGTTTTGGTCTTGCTCTGCGAATTTTGCCTTATAATACGCCTTTCTCACATAATGCCTGTTGTACAAAATAATCAAACATTTTTATTTTTCGTTGATGCAAAAAATGTAAAAATATATGTTTTTATCATAAAATATATACAATCGAGAGCGTTCTAGGAAAATGCGGTATGGCCAGAAGAGTTGTCTATAACCCGGACCGCCCTTCTCCCGCTGTTGCAGGCGGGCCTGCATACGTTTGGATAACTCATTCTTTTTTGCACCTTTCTTTTTCGTCTTCTTTTCAGGCTGGGGGCCTTCTATATCAAACCTTATATTTTTCATACAAAAGCATACACTTTACTCTGACAAAAAAATGTTTGCATGAGCTTTGGTGATCAAATTTCAAATTTGCTGAAAAAGAAAATATGTACTGCACGCTTGGCTGCTTGACAAGAGACGCCCTGTTAGAAGAATCGCTTGTATCTATTGGCTGTATCATCGCTACCACCTCACTCTCTAACTTTCTTTAAAAAATGTTCGTAATGAAAATTGTGAACACGCTTGACACCTACGCTATATTCAATATTGTAAGTAATTAGTTTTTTTTCTTGGGATGTTTTTTTTCTTTGGGTATTAGGGGAACGATTTTATATATAAGTGGGAGGGCGGGAGTGACGGATGTGGGTTGACAAAATACTAGTTTTTCGCGTATATAATAGAACATATTTTACTGCACACATTTTTCTTACAACAACATATTTCTTGTTACTCAACTTTTGCGGACAGCAAACGTTTTTTCTGACAGCAAACGTTCTGACAACAAAGCAAAGTGATTATGATTGTATCAGAATGGTGCTGGTAAAAATTGATGGTTATAACCTATTCCAAGGCTTCCATGGGTGCAGTAGCGGTAAAGTTCGTATCCCTAGCAGAGAGTGGTACTTGAGGTCCAGTGTCCGTTCTTATCCTACGCGGAGGGCTTACACTACTAGATTTCATACGAAACTTCTCAGGTCGGCGGTTGAGCGCTACATTAAACGTAGGCTTCATCAAGCCGCTCTTCGTAACGTTATATTGCCCTGGTCCAGGCATGGAAGTTGCAGTGGATTCTTCGGAAAATCGTTTGGCAGATGTTTTCGCACCTACGGACGTTCTATGTACCTTATGTTCACCAGGTGAATACGCTCCAGGGGCGGGCATAGTACTTGCTAATTTATCTTCCCATGCGCCGGCATTCTTCATACGATCTTGAGACGAACCAAAACTAACCCCATCCCGTTTCGCAACCCTAAAAGGATTAGTATAGTTGATGTCCTTGGCGATTTGAGGGCGGTATGCGGCAGGCCCGGGCATTTTCGCGGCTGTTTGCTGGGGCTTAAATCTTGTAGTCGTACTAGTAAACCTATCAACACAAAATTTTAAAAAGAAAAAGTCATGTAACACTTTTGCATACGAAAATGTTTTGTTTTGTTGTTGAAATAGTTAAAAATGTTCTTACATTGATCGGAGTTCGCGAGGGCTGGCTTTCGCTTTGGTCGCTTCCTGGGTATCATATTTCCCCACGTCAGCATTATGAGTCGGCGGTTTCACAGGAAAACGGATGGATGTTGAGCCAAACATGCCCTTCCTTCCGACAGTACTCGACTTTTGGATGTCATGCTGCATACTCTTATAATCGCTGTTATACTGTCCAGGGCACGGCCCATCCGAAAATGTCTGCCTCATTCTCATCTATTCAATTTTACACAAATGTTCAAAATAAAAAACTCAATCAAAAAAAATAATGTAAATACAAAACAACAAACTTCATAAAATTCTTCGTACAAATATAAGTTTTTTTTGGTATAGAACAATACGTCGGATGATCCGAAGGCACTCCGAGGGATGGCTTGGTCTTGGCACATTAGGTAGATAGTCGGATTATGTACACCGTGGACTTGCTTCCTATTTTCATTTTACAAAACATTTTCATTTTACAAAACAACAAAAAATGACAATCAAAAACACGTAATCTCATGTGATTTAGTAAGAAAAATGTACTTGTTGAGCAATTTTTCTTGGTCCATCTGTTTCTTCACATCTTTTTCGTGTGCATACGTGCCCGGCCCTGGGGCCATGGCTCCCTTTGAATCTGTAAAAGGAGTTGCTTCATTCCTTGCCCTATTTTTGCAAAAAAGTTTTACACAATTCATACAAAATCATAAAATTATACATAAAATGTAGATAAATGAGTTGTTTTTGGAGGTTTTTGTGGAAAGAATTACCAGGCGTTGCCACGCGCGACAGTAGTGCCAAATTGAGTATCTCTATTATTGCCCTTCATCGCTAAACTTTTGTTGACTTGATACTCACCTGTTGAGCATAAATTTGATTCATTCAACAAAAAAATGTTTGCTAGCAACTTATATCATACCAAAAAACGAAGAAAAAATAAAAGGAAACTTTACCTGGTCCAGGCCCGCTGTCTTTGGTGGGTCCTTGCTGCCAAGACAGCTTAGCCTTACTCTTGAACGTAGACTGGCACCCGCTATTAGACTTGTCCTTCTTCGCAAAATTGTAGGAACCAGGGCCGGGATTTCTAGAATTATTCCTTGCGTCAAAAGCTCGGGGATTCTTTGATGCGGCCCAGCGGGTACCTGTAGATCTTAGCCCGCTTCTTGGGGAATAGTCACATGGCCCCGGCTATGTTGACAAATTAAAACCAAACATTTTTTTGTGAAAGAACATTTTTACAACAAATTTGTGATGTTTTTTTAAATTTTATGTGTATTTTGTTAAGAAATACAGCATCGCCAGAATCGCCAGAATGGTTCATACGCTTGATACTCAGATGCTCAACATTATGAGGTACGACCTCATCTCTAGCGTACATCTGTTTTGGGACACTGGGCATTGTCGGCGCCGGTTGCAGAATTGGTACATGCCTCCTAAACAACAAAAAAATCTTTGTAAACCATGCAAAAAATAACAAAATGTGTGGGATCAGTTGTAAGACTTGTAAAAAAGTACCCTCCACCGCTGGTAGGTTTGTTGCTAGTAACGCGTAGTGTAGAAGGCACCTGATAACTACCCGGCCCCGGCACTCTCGACCTTGGGTTTCTATTCTGGAACCTAGCTGATCTACTTGCAAAAGAGGCGCTTTGGGACGTCTCCTTGGCAAAATCGTTTGTATGGGCATTATGATAGCTACCTGGACCTGGCGCGGACGACCTTATGGTACCTGTCCCTCTCTCCGCCTAATTACACAACATTTTTTTACAACACAAAACATGCAAAACATACAAAAACTAACTAAAAAATCAACACTTTTGTGGATTTGTAAGTTAAAAAGTACGGATGTAGAGAAAGGAGCCAACGTCTGGGTAAGGTCAGGTTCTCTTACCTGAGTAACTTGATAACTTCCCGGGCCCACATTGGGCGATGTACTCGTTAGATTTAAGGTATTATCCAACCTCGCCGACTGCGTCCTATACAAACAAAAACAACATTTTTATCAAAATTTTACACAATAAGTTAACAAAAAAAATGTTTGCTAAGAATTTTTTGTTGAATTTAAAAGCATACAAGGAAATGGCCATGGTGACGCAGGCGAAGGTTGTACTATATCCTTACTGACTAGTGCTATCGGATTAGGATTAGAAAACGTGTAAGGCTAGGAAACAAAAAAATGTTTTGGTTTACTTAATTTTGTAGGGGTAAAAATAAGATGGGGGATGGATAGGACACGGATTGACACGCACACGACAACAAATGATAACTTTTTGTTCCGGAAATAACTATTCACATTACAAAATCACAACAACAACTTTCTCATAATAAACTGTACATTGATACCTTGGTACTTCAAAGAACATCTTCAGAATAGGTATCGATTTTTCTGGTAATTAATTATGTAATATTATGTACATTGTAATTTACGACAAAATTTCAAAAATTCCATCTCTGTGACAGCTGTTTCGCAAACCACACATAAACTTTTAAGCAATTCTATTTCTTCTTTCTCAGATACCAATCATATCTATTCAGTGATGTATTACTATGCAATAAGACTGATGCATTATTAAGCAAGTAAAACATCACTGAATAAGCGTGATATCCAATGTAGTAAATAGGTAGGTAACTAACATTCATCAAAATATGTTACATGTATTAATAGATTAACAAAAAGCGATTCTTTTTTCGCCCTAACAACTTGGAGTAGGTTTCGACTTAATTTTTCGTCAAATTTTTCGCCAACGAAATTGAACATATTGTTTCTGCTTGTAAATACTGAAAACATACGCTGTTTATAGGTATATTTTTTCCTGCTTGGTAAAACGAAAAAGAGTATTATTGATTTTATAATAGAAAACCGTAATTTGAACCGATTGGTGTACTTGTTTTTAGTTGTTCTTTGATTTTAATGTATTTTAAAGGATTTGATTCATCGCGGCACGGGGCCGGGATGGTGTGTTAGCGTAGAGCTCGAAATCGCGCGGACGTGCGGGCTTGACCCAGATACGTTGTTCAACCTGTTTTTACGTACAAAATCAACATTTACTTACGCTTTTGATATAAAAAAAACGAGAAAATCTCCAAAAAATGTTTGCTAATAGTACGGAAGTTGAGGAATAAAGGGGCGGGTCTGTTGCGGGCTACGACCATTCTGCGGGATGAAAGACGAGCCCAGCCTCCGTGGTGTCGGAGACGAACCTATTACAGAAATAACAAAAAAATGTTTGCCAATCTCATTTTCCGTACACGTTTTTAGCTATAAAATAAGTAATTTACTGAAGCCAGGAAGGACAGCGGCGGCGACACTACGGATGCCTCGAGCTACACGCTGCGCGGAAGACGGTGACACACTTGGATGCTGCATTTTTACACAAAATATCACAACTGGTATTAGTAATTTTTTTACTATACAAAAATAAAAATGTTTGCTCTATTGTGGAAAACGTACGTTAAATCCGACGGTTTGTGCATGGCGGAAGCGTTTCGTAGGCGACATGGGTGAGATAGAAGATCTACTTGCCATTGTGTTGACCCTCGGCCTGTGGCGGTTAGGCGATGAGGAAGGCGGCGCTAGAGAAAGATCAGAATCCTGATGCCTGATGGTCTTATCAAACAAGGCTCTATGTGTCTTCAAGAAAAATCTTAACCCTTCCAGCCAGATTGCGCGATCCTTCTCCATGGCCTGGAGGACGATAGCTTTCGCTTGCGACCCCAACCTACCTTGCTTCCCACTATTTGCAACCTTTTATTCACAAAAACAACTTGCAATACTGCATATAAAACAAAAAATCGTTGCAAAATGTATATAGCATCATAATACGTGAGCAGCAGAGGCGTTAGAGCCGCCCTTGTCGTCATGGAACACCACCGCAAATTCCCCATTTCTTTCCATCGCTTTTACATGCCTTACAAAAAATGTTTGCTCTTCCAATCTACTATGCGAAGAAATAATTGCGAAATTTGTTGAAAAAAAGTTAACAGTACGAGATTTGTCGGCAAGGGATAGCGCCACGAGGGGCCATAGCACAGTCAAGATCTCCTTGGCTCTCATACCATGCAAACCTCCATGCACCATTGCTGTCTAACGGATCTGGTTCAAGAGCGAACCATCTAGTATGGACCCTACCAAACCAAGACGTCTTCAACAGCGGGCCATTACAAAGATTAGCCACTATACGTAGTGTTTCCTGACTAGGTTGCCCTCTCATAGCTAATGCTTGCAAATCAAGAGCTTCGCCGGTACTAGTCTTTCTACCTGTCATAGTGGTCTGTCGACGAGGAGGTGCATTAGTAATACCAGATCGTGCGGGGGTAGCATCGATACCAGACCCCGATTTGTTGAAAACACATGTGCCCTAGTTAAAATCACAAAAAAATGTTTGCTATGCCATAAAAAATGCTTGGTTTACTTTTTGCATGCAATATTGTAAAATATCGTACAGAAGGTGCTAAGCGAGGGGTTGGGGTGGCGCGGCCGATGGGCGTCTTGCTAGCTCGTGCTGCTGCAAAGACCGAATTAATACTAGGCGTACCTTTCACACAAAATTTACCTTTTGTACATACTTTTTCTAACATTTTGCAGTAAGATTGTAAAAAAGTTTGTTGAAAAAAATGTTTGCTAATACCTTTCAAAGCGCGATGCTTAGGCGTGGGGATTGCTTGAGAAAAAGATACTAGTAACTGTGCATAGGGAAGCCCTTTGTCTAGACCTTACAAAATAATATTTTTCGTATATGATTTCAATAAATTTTCGTTTGAAAAGAAAATAATGAAGTACCAATAAGAGGCAAGCACAAATGACCTGGGAACTTTTGGTCTAAAATATCGCGCTGAACGTCGATCTTACAGTCGGCGACTTTTCTCAAACGGGAGCCCACGCTTTTCCTCATGTAAAGATCAAACTTTACCGTCGGATGCCCCTGTCTCACCTAAAAAGCATACAAAAAACATTTTTCGTTATTTCAAAAAAAATGTTTGTTGTTAAGAAAAAAGTACAATCATCTGGCAATGCTCATCCCAGTTACTCTTGGGTGTAACTTGTGTTTTGTATTGTATATCCCCAGCATGACTAACTCTAATTTGATATTGCTTGTGTTCATTCGGTGCTTGCCGGGTATCTCTAAGTCTATGGATGACCATTTGTAGTGGGAAGGTACGGAACGCGTCTATGCCTAGTTTTCTACGTAACCAACCGCAACATTGCCCTACTCTAAGAATTTCCTTAATAACGCGCGTAACGACCCATAATAAGAATGCTACGGCACACGCGGCGAGAGCTCCAAAACCAGCGTGTTTTAGCCAATGTGGTGCATGCCACTTACCACCGCCTTTGAAAATACCTTCCTCATCGTCAGCACCGATACTGCCAGGCCTAGAAACCTGCACAAAAGCGCTATTATCATCCCTTTGTATCAACCCACTACTAGCAGGTTCAGTACGTAACCTCCCAAAAAACGATCTGGTCTTCTGCCTGTTTGTAGTACCTAGACTTACAAAACTGCTTTCTTCCCCTGCGGGGGTGATGGTCAGGATCTCTAATAAACCTTCGCATATTTGCGGTAATAGTAATAGCCCCAGGTTAAAGAAGCTCATCTTTTGCATACTCAAATTTTACAAAATGCCAACTTGTAATCGCGCTGTCACATCAAAAATTAATTTTGTATGTGAGAAATTCTTGTTGTATTCTTGTTGTATTCTTGTTTTCACACACAAAAAGAATGGAGAGGCTGAGCTATAATTTGTTCTTTCCTTTGTACTTCTTGCATACGTACTTGTAAAAATAAAGCTAAATAAAAAATTATTTACTAGGTATGTTGTTTTTGTTCGTTGGCTTCTTTGTTTTTTTACATCTGTCAACAAAACAATTTTTGAGGTATTTCAAGAATCTTTTATTTCACGAATCTTTTTGTAAATTAGAAAGCTGCCTTTGAGAATCTTGTCGCGTCGAAAAAACACAGTCAAGATATAAATATGTCAGCTGTTGGGTTAGACCTGATTTTCAACTATATATAGGTTATTAATGCATATATATTGGTCGAATAAGAACTTACAAAATAAAAATACAACAAGGTAAATAATAATCTATCTTGTTCATAAAATGAAGTTGTTTGCTAGTATTAGATAACGTTTTTGGCTGATATTTGGGTGGTGCGGAAGTGGTAAAATGTATTTCACGCAAACTCGTAAAAAAGTAAACAGAAACAGTCAGACCGTTTCCTAACACTACATACACCATAAAAAAATAAAATGTTAAATTTACAATTTAAAAAGATTGTTAGAATAGTTGTTAGGTTCGATTTAGATTAGGTTAGATTGTATGAGTTACGGGTTGGGTGACAACAAAAAAACAACAATGATTAAACCAAACTGTTGATACAAATTCAATACACATCACAATACAAAATACAAAATCACAATACAAATTTACTATTGTCATGTAACGCCATAGTGATGGTGATTTTGTTAAGAGGGATATTGACCAGTCTCATCGGCGTTGGCTAAATTGGGTAAAACCGGAAGATTGTGACTGCTGCTGTTGACTCCTTGCCATGGCAAACCGTGATGTCTGCGTACCAGGAACAATACTACTCCCTTGCCTACTCAACGCAATCTTATTCCTTGATATACTGTTAGCAGACATTTTCTCAACCCTCTCCAGCCCCTTTTGCTGCTTCGCCGTCAACCGCCCTACAGGGACACTACTCTTCTTAGGCTCTAATTGCCTTGATAATGCTCGACGATTTACCAACGACGTACCTTGCGAAAGTATGGTCGTATTTTGCGTACTACCAATCTGCGTGCTTGTAACTTGCGTAGGAGGTAGAGACGGCTGGGAAAACCCTAACATACTTGCTGAATATGTAGGTTGGGTTGGTGCATCTTGCATCGCATCCTGACTATTACTCGACATATAACTATTGCTAGTAGGAATAGTAGTTGTTGTGATTGTTGCAGGGTTAGTGTTGAAAACGCTAGTGTCTAGGCTGTATTGGCCAATAGAATCGCCCAACGTGTTGATGTTATCATCATCCGATTCGTCATCTAGGTCTATGACTGTCTTTTTTATCTTTGGTTTTGGCGCGAAGATTGTTCTAGTATTTTGTGTAGGTGCTTGTGACAAAGGAGGTTTTTTACTTATAGGTAGGTTAGGTTTGACACGTTTTGAGGGAGGGGGTTGTGTGGATAGATAGGATGTAGCGGCTAATGCACCAGCGCATCCGGAACGTACCTTGCCTTTTCCAGCACCTAATCCGCTGATTACGTCTTCGTCGTCATCTTCATCATCAGAAAAATTTCTACTCATTTTCAACCTACTAGCCCGTACACTATCAAGCCGACTTTGATGCCCCATATTGACATCCACACAATTATTCATCATGAACGACTGCGCCTTCGCATCTTCTTCCGCCCTTTTCTGATCCTGTATAGCACGTAGTCTAGCTTCTCGTTCGTTATAGGCATTACCAGGTACATGAATATTCCCATGGGATACATTCGGCCTTAACAAACGCTTCTGTCCCACTAGTCAACAAAAAAATGTTTGCTCGTAAAACTACATATAATTGATAATACAACTTATCTTTAAATTTGTTTTTAAAGGTTTTTGTTGTTTTAAAAAATGTGAAAAATACTTGAAGAAGCAGGGATGCTATCGACTATTTCCTGAAGCTCTTTTTTGTGTTTTATGATCTCTCCCGTCATGCGTTTAACTTGGCTTGTCAACTAATAGACAACAATTAGTACGTTGATACTACAATATAAAAAAACATTTACATCAATTTTGAGTATGGTAAAAGTGATTACCTGACGCGTGCGTTGGTATTTTTGAACGATGTCGATATGCCAATCTGCGAACACCGCTTCTTCATTGCCGGCGTGAGCTATGCTATAACATTGACTCACCCTATTGACATCATTTTTTATGAAAACTCATACAGAAATGCAAAACAAATTAAAGAAAAATTATATTTTTGTAGTAAGAAAAAGGTAATTACTGTTCTGGCGTGAGGCTATTTCGTAGATCGCTTTCTTTCTTCTTGACGCCATAAGTGTTTTCTATACCTTTTTCTTCCACGAGAAAGTTATATCTTTCTTGGGCTTGGGTTTGCTGTTTTTTGATAGCTTGTATGTCCCCCAAATCTTTGCTAGCTGATGTGACCGACGAATCATTGTCTTCTCGTAATGCTTTTAGTTGCGCTTGAAGATCTACTTTTTTTGCTTGGATTTCCTTCCAGATTTTCATTTTACTATCGGCATTACGCGTGGCGGTAATCATTTCGGATTGGCATTTCACTTCCGTTTCTCTCGCACTACCTTTTACATGCTCGCAAAACACCCTGACCTACAACAAAATTACAAAACCAAATTAAATAATACATGATTGTATTTACAATTCAACACAAACATAAACGTTCAACAATCAAAAAAAACATTTACAAAAAGTGAACAATGTAAAATTTGTAAAATTGATGATTTGTAAATTTAAAATTTGTTTAGTTTGTACTTTGGTTTTGTTCCCAGTAAAATAATTATCTCGACAAATAGGACAAGACCCCTGTTTCTGACCACCGTGGGTCGTTTTCTCCCACTGGCGTATACCTTGCAAAATACACCATTTCGCAAACAAACATACAACAAGACATAAACATTTTGTATCTAAATTATAATTTCTTTTTAAAAAAATACATTGACCATGAAATAGATGTCCACAGGGTAGAGCCTCCACAGGCATGCAGAGCAGCTCCTCTGTGCATATCGCACACTCACACGCCATGGCTTTAACCCTTTAGTTGTACTACGTTTGGCGTATTATTTGCATGCTGCTATTTGAATTTCCGAATTGTCTATTTTTCTTTTTAGATTGAATCGATTAGAATTTCTGGCAAGACAAAAAACAATTTACAAATACGAACAAAATCAAATCAACAACAATGAACGAACAATTAACATTATGTTTTTGTGTTATTTTGTCAAAACGTCACAACTTCAATTTTGGTAATTTTCGATTTTACATTATTATGTATCAACTGATATCAAAATTTGTTTTTTGTTTTAGAGCAATTTGTTCGGAAAATTACTGTCAGTATATTAAAAAATTGGAATCGCTTCAAAACTTGAGACAAAAAACTACGTTTTTGCTCAAGGGTGTATTATCATAGAAAATAATATTATGCAATGTACGATTTGCTGATCTGTACTAGCAAATCAATTTGTCAAAAAATTGTGTTTTTACTTACGAGTTTTTAGAATCTTGTTTAAAGTTTCTGTACGAACTAAAAATTGGATGCGAAACATAAGAGATGTATGTTTCTCGGGATGATTTTATTTAAATCAATAAAAAATATTCTCTTCATGGGATTTATAAATCGCCATACTTTAAATTTTGTTTACGCCATATTTGTGGTAGAGTGTAGGAGTAAGTTACGCCAAAATGTTTTTGGACTGAATGCGCTCAACAGGGAGGTTCAAACTCTCCGCAATCACCCGGTTATGGTGAGAGATTTTAGTTATGATCGCTTCCGCGCGGTTGAAGTGTTTTAACGCAACCTCAACATAATCGTCCTTTGACAGTTCTGTCGCTTCGTTTAACGCAATATATAGTAATTGCCGCATCATCCAATGTTTAAAAACATTTTTCGGCAGCAGCGCAAGAACAGTATCATAAAATAGATGAAGGCACGATACTTGCTGCCAATTGATATAGCGACCTTCTTGGACTAGAGAAAGTAATTCATCTCTCGGGGTGTTTTTCACATCTCCTAGTAATCCTTCTTGATTATCAAAATCTGTCATCGTACTAACAGCGAGGTCATAAATCAACGGGTCGAGTTCAAAAAAACCCTGATCGTTGAGTTGACACTGAATAGACCAGATTTGGCAATCCCTAGGAATAGAACCTATTAGTATATGCGATTTGCCGTTAACACGTACGGTATGACGTTGTAAACCAATGTCAAATACATCTCCTTCATGGATTTCATCAGGTGGATTGTGCATTATATCGTCAGAGACAGTCCCGTCCTCGTGAGTCACCTGCGCCACTCTCCTTAACATAACCTATAAATTTTACAAAACAAAATTTTACAACAAAAAAAACAAAACATTTTCAACAAAAATTTAAAAATTAGAAAATGTATGACAAAATGATGTGTTTTTGTACGTTTGCTAGATTGCTAGTCTAATTTTACCTGGTCAAAGCGCTGGTATTCTTTTGGGTCGGAGAGGCGCACGCTACATAGCCATTCATCTTCGTCACCAACTAGGTCCACCTCACCTAGATTGATGTTGATAATGTAGAAAGGCTTTGTTTCTTGCGGCATTTGCGCAACAACGCCGTACAAACCAAAAGACGTACTTACTTGATCGCCAATCTTGGGTGCTTTTAGGAATTTGGAAATGACACTACCAATATGTGCCGCTTCATGAGTGACGATTGGGAAATCTTTTGAGTTTTTGAAGGGCTTGGGATTTTTGGTACGGTCCCATACAATGTTAAAAGCTGCAGAATCAATTACGGCGAAGACCGGTAGGGTGGAATGGTATTGGGGATAGTAGTCTTGAGGGAAATCGTCCACGCTGATGGACAACGGATCGGGGGTGGAAAAGAAGGGTTGTAGGTATCGGCCAAGTACATTTTGGCATAGTGGGATAGCAGCCCCGACCCATTGTAATTCACGGTGGTCTTGAGCCTTTTCAAGAAATTCAATGACGTTATGGTTGATGTAGGCAGCGGACTTCTGATCTTGGTCGTCAGCATGTGAGACGAAATCTAACCACGAGCCAAGGAGTTGGCCTTCCTCTAGTACGGTGACCATCTCCTCCATACCGTGATTAGCAGCCCACGCAGAACAATCCACATAATTCGCATCTGAACCCTCTTCCACCAGCACCGGTGCGCGGCTAGAATGCCTCACTTGGGGATAACGTAGCATCCTACGAACAAGGTCGACGTCACCGCTTTGAACGGATGCAAATAGAAGGGTCATGTTGCGATCGTTGTAGCGGGGTAGCCATGCACTTGCGCCGTATTCTAATAACAATTCCATCGCTTCTGGTTGGTCAGGAAATGCATAACACAGAGCGGATTGTTGGTGGATATCTTTATGATCTATAGTTTCCAGCACGTGCGGATTGTTACTTCCCAAGGCCAATTTTAGAAGTTCAATATCCTCGATGATTATGGCACGCATAAGGATTGTGGAACCTGTTTCGGGATTGTAAAAAGGCCCACAGCCACGGCGCAACAAAGATCCTACAATCTCCCTAGAAATGGTATTAGTATCACACGCTAAATTTTCACAATCCCGTAAATTTTGCAACGCATGGGAAGCCGCGGAATAGGCGTTTACGACATAGTCAATAGACCGCAGGACATGTTTTCCTACATCTGAATCGTAAAGTAAAAATCTTGCTAGGAAAACGTCATTGTCCTTGGCTGCCTTCATTAGTAGTGTATAGCCATCCGCCTTGATGTAAAACGGCGCGGCACCCTTGACGAGTAGCATTTTCAGAATCTCAACATTTCTAGAGTCAACCGCGTAGGACACAGCGGAGCTATCAAATCCATCGACAACATCGATTGTTTCTATTACCTTTTCGTGGGAGAGTAGTAAGCTTACTTTGTCGACGTTTTCTTCTTGGACAGCCTCCATTAGAATAGTAGTTCCATGTTCTTCGTCATACCACATCGGGTCTGCGCCGCAGGTAAGAAGCATTCGTATAATATCGCGATTTTGCGCAAGCGCAAGAGGCGAGTGGCCATCAGAATCTAATGCGTTCAGCTGGGCGTTGCGTTTAGACTTGTTTTCTAGGAGTGTCTTCACTTTGTCAATTTTCTGCTCGATCACATACATATGCAAATCCGTCAATTTAACCTCCGACCTCTTACGTTTCCTATATTCACAAACATTCGTACATTAAAATACTTAAATATACATGACAATATTTGATTTAAGAAATTTTGTGAAACTGTTTTGTCAAAAGTAAAATGTAATTACTTTCTGTTTGAGATGTCGACGTTTTCTCCCTTTTGTACCGCAGGATTTAAAGATTTTAGTTGCACGGCGTTGACTGTTGCCAACAGCTGCAAAACTGTTACGACTTTTGAGTAATATACCATCGTAGAATCAAATTTTGACAGATTCTATTTTTTGTGTTTGAGTGCGTTGCTAAGTTGACTTATGTCGCTGTACACGTTTTGTATTTGTAATCTTAGATTGTTGTTATATGTAGGACTCGGAAACTTGTCAAAAACTTGTAAAAATATTTGTAATCTAGATTGTAGGTAAGTAAAACGATTTTGTGTTGATAGATTGTTTGTGTAGTTTATACTACTTGGTGTTTTTTTTTTTGTTGTTGGAAAACACATGTTAAAAGCATTGGTTGAAATTTGAATTGCGGATCGGTTGAATTGTTTTTTTTTTGTACGGGTAGAAAGAAACGGGGGAACGGAAATAATACCAGAATTTGACAAAGGTTATAGAATTTCATTGGATTGTAAACGACAAACAAATCAACTAGCAGCATTCAACATTTTACAGAAAGACTAAAGCTATATGTGTATCATTGTGAATCTAATTACTAAATCATATTTTTTGATTTCACACAACAACCAAGACCTTGCGAACTTCTTGAGATGTCGAAAATCAAAACGAACTTCGAAAGCTTTGTCGTATAATTACAACTTAGATGATGGGTTGTTGAGGCATTCGATTAAGGTAGCGTTGGCTGTCCCAGCACCTTCACACATCGCAACCAGTCCATATTTCTTATTCTGTCGTTCTAATTCATGTATCAGCGTCGTGAACAATTTTGCACCAGTTCCACCAAGAGGATGACCTAAGGCGATGGCCCCACCATTCACATTCAACTTTGCTTCATCTGCTTTTAACTCCTTACACCTATACATACAACAAAAATTAACTTCAAAACTTTCTAACTCATTGAAATGTTGTAAAATGTTGTTAGTAGACGTTTTTGTAAAATGTTGCCAAGAAAAATGTACCATGCAAGAGGGACGGACGCGAATGCCTCATTGATTTCGTATAAATCCACCGCGGAAATGGGAAGATTCGCCTTACGTAAACATTGTCGCGTGGCTTCTATAGGTCCGTCTAGCATGACTATCGGATCACACCCCGTCACATGCATGCATACTACCTTAGCGCGAGGGCGTAAATTGTATTTTTGTACTGCAGCCTTACTACAAACGAGTAGGCATGCAGCGCCGTCGCAGATTTGAGATGCTTGGCCGGCTGTTACCAATCCCTTTTGTAGTGGTTTTAATTTTGCCAAGCCTTGTACTGTAGTTGATGGGCGGATCCCTTCATCATGTACTGCCATGCCTTCACAAGAAATTGTAGGATTTTGTCCATTAGTCTTTTTCTGTAGCGGTACTATCTCTTTAGCAAAACGATTGTTTTTCTTGGCATTCACAGCCTTAGCATGGGACTGTGCCGCAAACCTATCCATGTCCTGTCTTGTAAGACCGTAATTTTCAACTACTAATTCCGCTCCTGCAAATTGACTGAAAAATGTAGGGTCAAGATCATATTTCTTGTACGTTTCTTCCATACGGTCAAGATACTGTATGACAAGGCTGTCCCCCATAGGTACCCCACGGCCGTTGGCAATCCCATCGCCGACACTACACCAAATCGGCACCGTAGACATACTCTCCCCACCCCCAGCAATAATGATATCTTGTGTGCCAGACATAATAGCTTGGGCTGCAAAATGTAACGCTTGTTGACTAGACCCACACTGCCGATCTACAGTACATCCAGGGACTTTCAAATCAAGACCGGATGATAAAGATACGAGTCGTCCTAGGTTTGCTGCTTGAGCTCCTACTGGAGTGACCACACCCCATATTACATCATCTACCGCATCTTTTGGGAGATTAGTTCTTTTCATTACCTCATCCACACAAGCGGCACCGAGGTCGGCAGGATGCCAGCCGGATAATTGACCATTACGCCTCCCGCCCGCTGTCCTTACACACTCTACTATATACGCTTCTGACGCCATTTTTTACTAACTTTTTGAAAAATTGATTTGCTGGAAGCTGAGGCACGAATATGCAAACAAACACCAAACATTTTTTTTTACTTCGATATTACAAATTGACAAGATGACAAACAGACAAGAAGATGGTGGGTCAAATGTTTAGAACAAATTACTGTTTAGTAAGATGTCGACAATGCGTAGGAAACTTAAATGTTTTAACGTTTTTTATGAAGAATTTATAAAGAACGAGAATCAAGAATTGTTATGGGGTGGCATTCGTCGGCCTCAATGAAACCTGACACCTGTTGCGCGGAACCCCATCGCTGTTCAAGATACACCACAGCCTTGGCCACTCTCGCCACCAACTTATCCCTTGTTTCCTTATCACATTGCCTGGTTTTACAAAAAAATGTTTGCTCTTTCCAAAAAGCTTTCTTTTACTATACATTTTTGTAAGTTTGTAAGTAACTTAGTTTAAAGTTTTGTTGAAATGTTACATGGTTTCGTTGTGGTAGGAAACGGGGTGAGGTTGCAACCCACCTTCCACTTCGGGCTGCAGGCTGAATCCTAGACTTGCCAAACCTATCAATTTAAAAAAAATGTTTGCTACAGCTTTAACTACTATTACATACATTTTACATAAAGTTTGTATGGAGAAAAATGTACTTAATGTGGTAACGTCCAGGTTCTTGCGATGCACGCGAAAGCGGTATGGGGTCCCCTTTACCGCTGATGTGGCCAGTAGTTGTCCGTGGCCGGTTGCGACTTCCACCAGTAACTAATTTTGTTTACAAAACCAAACTTCAAACAGAATTTAAAAACAACCATGGCCAAAAGATGGGGCGTGATGTGGCTTACTATACAAATACACTTATAACAAAAGCTCATGCCGAAATTTTAATAAATACACGTTGGTTTGCCGAAAAAAGCTTACCTGATCAGGGTAGGAAGGGTCTCTGGACAGCGCGGAAAAGGAATAGACCACGTTTTGACGACATTCCCTCACCACGACAGCCATTTGAGGTGAATCGTGTTTGTTGAATTCATCCGACGCATACACACTTGCCCATAATTGCCTTTTTTACATAACAAAACCAAACTTTTCAAATTCTAAAAGTAGTACATACTGTGCAAGAAAAAATGTTTGCTTTAAAGGATGTACTTGATGGCGGCAACGATGGCCAGGCGGTCATTCACAGGAACATTCAGAACACTCTCTCCTGCCTGCACCTTTTTTAACGAAACATTACAAAAAAAAACATACAAAAACAATTTAACAAAAAATACATTGCAGAAACTGTGTAAACAATTTACTCAGAAACTAATAATTTTGTTGGTTTTGTAAGTACTTGGTGTTTTGCGGAGGGCGAAAAAGAGATGTTCGTAGCGCCCGCGAAGACTGAGGTGATTTCGTTAACAAGCTCTTGCGGGACTTCAAATGTATTCAGCACAAAATCCCTCGCCGCAGTAGGTCTGTCAGAAATCGTTTCTAAAATCTGCGTTAGTACCTTATCCTCTTTTTGAGCTTGTTTGGTAAATTCTTCAAACGGTACTAAAACAGTTTTAGGGGTGGTGCATAAAGAATCGCTACAGCTAGCAAAGGAATGGACTAGGGCAAGCCGGTGAGCTTGAATGCCGCAAGTAGATGCTTCTGCTTTTTGGATAGGTACTAGGTAGTTGCCACCTAAATCCTCGACGTTTTCTACAATGACCGCTGGGAGTTCATTTGAAAATTCGCTTGCCGCCGTAGACATCACGCTGGAAAATTCTGTTGCAATCCGTTCAACATTCTTGTCATCCTTGTTGTCACCATTCGCAGGACATATACATACCGCACCGGAATGTGTAATTGTACATCTTACAAAATCGCCTTCTCGTACCACATCTAACTCCTTGCGTAACCCCATAAATTGGTTGTAGTCACTGGTGCAAGCGAATAGACAATGCTGTTTTCTAGCTCTTGTAACAAGATTACTGGTCAGGGGTAGATCTTCCCCTACGATGATTGCTTGGACGTTGTCAGGTATATGTTCATCTCCAACAAGATTTTGAGCTAGTACAATAAGAGGTGTGTTGTTATCAGGCAGGTTGAAAAAATCATCTTGGTTAGTGACCTTCAAAATGCCAGATACATGCCCAGGGGAAAGGGTCATCCAAGGTGCGCCAGCCTTTGAAAATTTACTGTCAGCCAACAACTTGTCCACGATCTTTTGTAGCAAATACGTAGTAGACACCTCTACCTGTTTTTTAACTACGTTTTGAGGTCGTTTGATACCCAAAGCTTTCTGCATATAGTAATGGGTGTCGAACAATATCTCAAGGGCGTAGTGTTGATCAAAACATAACCTACGAATTCTATCAAACATAGCCTTGAGACGTAAAATGACATCATGATCGTTGATATTTACACTTCCAAACTGTAAATTATCAATTTCGGATATGATCGAGTAGGACTCTTCCAGCTCTAGACATACAGACTGCACGCAGGTCGTAATCACGCACTTAAGAATGTCTAACTGGTCTGAAAAACTCGCGGCATCGATAGCATCTAAATGATTCGTCACCATCTCCCTCACCAAATCTTGACTTCTCGTTTCTAATATTTTTTGCAACAAAACATTTTTACTACAAAACAATCCAAACTGCATTATAAAACAAACAAATTTTGTGCGTGTCCATTACAATGTTTTTCTTGCGATCAATAATAAATTAAAAAAAGATCACCAAAGACAAGTTCGGTCGGCAAGTAGGTCGGGGACTCGGCGTCCATATTGTCGTGTACCTCAGCCCTAGTTTCGCACGCCTTTTTCAACTTTTCTAATATCGACTCAAACGTTTCCTTTTCAGCTAGGGATAGGTCCGCAGAAAATTGATTTGTGTCAGCTAGGGTAGAGTCGCACGATACCTCCCTTGATTTTGGAAAAGTTAGGAGTGCGTCCAGCAAAGGTAACATCTTTCTAGATAAAAATGTCTGCGCCCTAGGTGCGTTGACCATATCAGATAGATTCCATTCGTCGATGAATTGTACGAAACATGACATGGTTGACAGTTGCTCAGAAAGACTACTACTTCTGATATCATCGATGTACGCTTTGTTAAGAACTTGGCTAGCATGGACTGCAAAGCTGTCTTGTAGTTTTTTGACGCATTTTTCAATTTCGTCAACTCCCGATTTGTCCTCTGCACCAAGCGTAGGTATCTTGTTTTCATGTATCAGAGACAAATACACCAGAATACTTGCGATTTGATCCGCCTCTAGCCTAGGAGTGAAGTAGTTAGAATCCGCACATGCTACTTTTTCAACGTACTGCAGTTTTTGTAGTAATGAAGGACGCTCGCAATCTGCCCGTACCAACTTCGCGGCGAAAGTAGTAAGCCTGGAGCAGTATTGGAGGGCGGTGTTTTTCTTGGCCTGTTTACGCGCCTCGCTGGATTTCGTATTGCAGGGAGAAAAGAACTCTTCTTCTGCCTATTTGGACATCAAAAACACAATAATTTATAGCAAACATTTTCGTTTTCTATGTTTTTAAACTTTTTTGTAAAATTAAAAATTGTAAATTACCTCTTGCTGGTTCTGTTTGGAACCACTCACAAAATCGGGGATAAATTTCTTCCACATCCTTTGATGCTTATTTTATGGTACTATAAATACGTTTTTGGATATTGAGAATATACTTTCGTTGTTGTAAAAAAGATTTTTATGATATAGTAATTTTGCTGTAACAAAAAATGTTGTAACAAAAAAAGGTTCGGATAAATTTTTGTAATAATGTTTTGTTTCGGTATCAAAAAGGTAATAAGTTCGATGGTAGTTTGGATTATACTGGTGTAGTCAGTATAATAGTAGTTCAGACGTAATCGATGGTTTCAAATAACTTGTACAACGCGAAAAGGTGCATATCATATCATATCATCATTAGGGGGTATTGTTACATAACGGTATCGGGGGCGGAGAGATTCACAAAAATTAGTTGACATTTTTTGATTGTACAAGAACACGCATTTCGCTGTTACTACATCACATTTTTTGGGAAACAACAAAACTTTGACCAACAAGAAAAAATTTCAAGACATGAAGGAAGATGATTCGGTACACACGTCAATTTCTTTTGTTTGCGGTTTGAGAAAACGAATTCATATATGATTACTGTACTATGCTGCGCGAAAACAATTGAAATTCTAAGACAAAAATTAAACGACGTTCATAACTTCGTTCATGCAACGAAAAAAAAGTTGAACTTTTAAACGATGTTATGTTACTTTTCTACTTTACAATGGTTTCATAAATACATTGTGTGAGATTAATTATTCTACAAAATGATAGGTCCGCTTTTCGCAGGCTGGTAGTTACCGTCGTCCGTCCGTGGCGTGCTGATACCTCAACATGTTACACAACGGCCGAATGAAAAACGGTCGAATGAAAAAAATGAATATATTTCATTAAAAAGTGACCAAACT
>JACLAD010007051.1_pt1 | contig 20191 bp, 1 predicted proteins | sample 8027901 | NCBI WGS metagenome assembly JACLAD01 (sample SAMN15725071, study PRJNA655200) | protist metagenome | isolation source: fluorescence activated cell sorting (FACS) single amplified genomes of... | place: Spain: Blaines Bay Microbial Observatory, Mediterranean Sea | collected 2016-07-05 | reverse complement strand
CTTTTTCCCCGGACTGGACCTACTATTCCCTCCCCTGGCCCGGATGCCGGACAGCCTGATAGTTCGTTTCGAAACTTAGACTGGAGAAGATGACTGAACGTCGTATAAATAAGGATGTGAAGCGCGAGTCTTCTCGAGAGGACGAGCCTATGGTTCGTGTTCAGCGTCAACGCGAGATCGTTGAAGATATGAAGCATAGTAATGAAGTATTACGTCTTGATTTGACTCGTGAAAGTCGAGATGCCAAGAGATCAACTTCATCTTCTGGAGCAGCTGACATCCAGCGTATGCAAGATGAAGCGTCTCGTTATCTCAAGAAGATAGAGAAGGAGCGCGCAAATATTGAGGAATTGGATCGTTCAATAGCAAAATATCAAGAACGTATATTGGATCAAAAATCACGTTTGGGTGGTGTCAATGCAGCACAAGAAAATAACAAATTAGTACAGATGCAAATAAGAGTTCTTGAAAATAGGTTGGATAAAAATTTGATGAAATTTAATGAAACTTTGGGTCAAAATAAAGCATTACGACAAAAGATTGATGAATATCGTCGAGAACGCGTTGTCTTTGATGGAATATACAAAAAGCTGGAAAAAGAATTGCATGAAAAAAAGAAAGAAATGGCCGCAATTATTGAAGATAGCAAAAATGCATATCAAGCCCGAGATAAATCTCAATCTGAATTAGTAGAATTACAACAAAATGCTGATAAAGAACGTCTAGCATTTGAAAGTGAATTTCGTGAAATGGGCGAAATGATTAAAAATCAACAAGCTGAAGTGGAAAAAAAACGATTAGAACAGTTTGATTTTGCTAAAGAAAACATTGCAGGATCTACTGGACTTCATGATACAGGTAGTAGTGTTTTACCTGGCACTGCATCATGGTCCCACAATAATAATAATAATGTACCATTATCACAGGAACATATCCATAGTTATGAAGATGCATTAAAACGCATTCAAGAAGGTACTGGAATTAATGATATTAATGATATTGTCACGAGATTTTTGGAAGCAGAAGAACAAAACTTTTCCTTATTTAATTATGTCAATGATATTAATACTGAAATAGAAAGATTAGAACATTCTATATCTGAAATGAGAAATCAAATTGAAAAATATAGAGGACAAGGTATGTCTACTGACACACAAAGGCGTAAACTTGCTCGTGATTTACAAGAAAAATTGGAAAAGACGAGTAAACAGACAAAAGAATATGAATCGAGATCTCAAACAGCTACTCGAACAATAACTCAACTTAAAAATGGTATCCATCAAATTTTTACAAGAATTGGTGCTGCATCACAATCTGTGGATGAAATGCTTGGAAATCAAGGAGTAACTGAAACAAATATGCTACAATATCTGGGTATCATAGAACAAAGAACAAGCGAAATTTTACAACAATTTGCTGCGATTCAAGTTGGAGCCGGTAGTGAGTCGACATTGCAATTACCTTCAGTGGTTGCGACAGTTAAAGGAACTAACATGAATATACAACCACCATCCTACGATGAAATGAGTGATGCTGAAAATTCTGGCGGAGAAGATGATGAAAGACCATTGACTAGAAATGAAATTGAGAGGAGAACTGCTAAAGAACTCTCTTCGCTGACATCTAGACCAAAATAAAAAATTGATGGAGAAATGATAGAGCAAACTAAGATGCATGTAATGTAATGTAAATTTGATATGAAAGCGTATAAATAATTTCTTTACAATCTATTCAATATATTTTTTCTAATTTTTGATTCTTCTAGATGGGAGGGGGTCGACTCTATCTCTAGAGTTTTGTGCTGGTAGATGTTGCGTAATCATTTATCAGTCATATACCTCACTCAACTCAATCAACCACCACCACCCTTCTTCTTTTTCTTTCCTGCTTTTGCATCTTCATCATCTTTCTTTTTCACTGCAACTTTTCTCTTGGCCACTTGTAACCATTTGGCAGTGAGACCCTGCCATTCAGATTCAAAGTTCTTCACTCTTCGACTTACTTCAAGACGTATACGAGCAATATTGTCACCAGCGGCTGCTTTTCTCCTCTCTGTTTCTGCCTTTTTCGTAGCTTGTGATCTTTCAAACATTATCTGAGCTTCACCTGTTTCCTCATCACGATATTTTTCAAGACGAGTCCTCTCTGATATCATCAATTCATCTATAGCAATCAATTGGTTACGATGGCTCTGAGTCATTTCAGTTGGTGCAGCGCCATGTTCTTCTCTAGCCTTCTTTTCAACAATCTTGAATTCGGCCTTTTTATTCTCCTTATGTTTTTCTAACTCTTCTTGACGTAATTCAATATCCAAATTAATTCGATCAATTTGTTGACTTACTTTAGCCTGAAACAATTTATTCTCACGATTTAATTCATCTTCTCTTTCTTTAACATGATTATTCAAATCATTTTGGATTTTATATATTTTCACTGCAGCTTCAGCTTCCAAAGTCTTACGATCATCACCTAAATTATTCGCACGTTTACTCAAATCAGCACCTTCTAAACGTAAGGATCCATAAAACCAATCATCTGAAGGTGGCATTTGACTCAACGTATTTTCTAAATCTTCACGTAAATTTTCACTTCTTATTCGAAATCTGGATTCAAGTCCGTCTCGAGCTAAACGAACCCATCTTAATGCTAATGCTTTTGTAGCTGCATTAAAATCTATATTAACAACATTCATTCCATCTAAAGATGGCGGTACATCTAACTTGACTTGATCTCTTGCTTTCTTCATTTTTGCTTGTCGAAGTTTTTGAGCATATCGTTCCATTTGTCTTTTTGCATCCGGTCGAGGGAATGGACCACCAAGTTTCTTCCTTGCCGCTAATAACCACTTTGACATCATTAAACCTTCTGGTGATGTTCTTGTCACAACAACAGGTTCAAATTCTGGTTCATCTTCGTCTTCATCTGAAGAAATATCTTGTGCCCGACTAATGCGACTTGGACCTGGTGCTTTTGATGCCTCTAGTAGACGTTCTTGATCCATCGCATCCTCACATCTATTACATCTTGTGCAATACTCCGCATTGGCACGAAAATAAGCTTTCCATAGCCCAGGATCTAATTCTTCAGGGCTATACTGATTTTCAAAACCTAATATGAGCCGATCAATGGCACTTAAATCAGGATGTCCATTAATTGCCAATAAACAAGTCAATCTTACTTTATTTTGACCAGGACTACGTCCACAAATTTCGCATACACTCTTCTTATTTTGTTCAAGAATACCTCGAATTAATTTTCCGAATGTTCTTCTTTTCCTAGCTTTGGCTAACCACATTCTTGCTATAGCTAAAGCAGGACCAGTCAAAGGATTTCTAGGCCAATTTCGACGTGCTGCTTCAAGATCATCTTCTTCATCAGAACTTATATTTGCACCTTCAGTGTCTCCTGCACGTCTCATTCCTTCGCCCATTGCCATTAAATCGGCATATACATCACGTACATATTCAAGAGCAGGTCTACCATCAGGACCAGGTTGATCAAGTGATCTTGGAGTCAATAATTCCACCAAATGTTGTAGTATCCATGGCCTATTTCTTTCCAAAAATCGGTGCCTAAATCTTTCAGAATTTAATGCTTGTAATTCAAGTCTTTCTTGTTCTAAGTCAGCTTGTCTTCCTTCTCCAATTGCAAGCTTTGCTGCAACATCGTCATCGACAGTACCTTCAATTTGCTTTGTTACCCAAAGTCCTCTCCAATTTAATCGTCGTATCTTCACATTCGCCAAGACTTTCATACAGATAATTAAACCTTCACCAAATAAAAAGACCACGACGAACATCAGAGGTACAACTGGATCAGAGAAGGGATTATATTGTAGTCTCAATATAGCTGTAATCGCTAGAGTAATTTGAACTATTGCAAAACTAAGAAGCCCCATCAGAAAGTAATATTGAGAGCTAAAACATAACAAGTCTACAGTTTGATATCCTTCACTAATTGATTCATCAACCACACGATTCCGCATCATCCAACGATGTTCTCGGACACTAAAACGATATCTTTGATACGCTAAATAATCATGAATTTTCCATCCATGAATTAATTCTTGAGCATTCATTAAAAAGGCATCACAAACAAATACGAATGGAATCACAAAAGCTGCAAAAATAATGTAGTAAATAATCTGATTTAATTTGATTGCATACACTTCGGCAATCTTATCATCATCATAGAAGATTTGTAATTGTGCATATACCAAAGGTGATAAAATCATGCACAAAGCATCAATACTGTAATCACAATAACTATCCAGTAAAGGTTCAATACCTTCACTCGTCAATTCTATTTCTTCATTAATTTGACGCCATTCTAATTCTTCTTTAGCTTTCTCATCTCGTGTCATTCTTTTATTACCACGCAATTTTCTTTTTAACATCATTTCCCAACGAGGAATGAGTGCCATTGTATCAGATATTAATGGTGATACATATAATCTTTCGCCAATAGATAAAAATAAACCAACGAAAAACGATAATAAAAATTGTGTAAAATTTTCAGCACCCATAGTTGTCATGTCACTTACGATTCCAATAGATACAACCATTGGAGCAAATCCTAACTTATCACGTACAACTACTTCGAGTATACTCACTTCTACAAAATAGTAAATTACCTTGAAAATACCGATATATGTATAAACATTAACTGAAAAATTAGCAGAATAAGAGAATTCCATCTGAATCATTAAACAAAATTGAACGAAACAGCTAACAAATAGAAAAGTTGCTCGTCTCCATATATGAGGCTTGAATGATTCAGAAACTGGAAGATCATCTTCTTCTTCTTCTTCTGGTATATAATTCGGATCAGCTTTTTTAATCGCTTCAGCTTTACGAACAGCGTCAGGTTTCGCTTCGTCTTCTGACCAATTCGTCATAATAAGTCTACCTGACACAATTGTTGCAAAAATACCGATAGCAAATTTTGTCATTGTTTTACGACCTGCTCTATTTAAATCATGCTCCTCACTTTCAAGCCAGTCTGGTATATCTTCAAGACACATTGGACTAGGAATAAGTTCACCATCAACCATTGGTCCACATATGCTGCCTCCATCGATACCAGGTTTGAACCATTCATAGACAATTAAAATGGCTATAAATACAGGAAGTGAAGCGAGTAAAGCCCCAAATATAGCTGGAAATGCCATATTATATAATAGAGAATTAAAATGAAAAGCGGGTGGGTGTCTCAATTGTGTCAATAAACGGTTCACACCAAACACAAAAATGCCTGCCATAATAGCGATAATACCAGTAATAAGGAAAAAAATCAAATAAATACCAGGAGTAAATTGAAATTGATTCAATAAATCAAACCATTCCATAGGAATATATAAGAATTCTAATTGGTATTCACTTGTGGCAATAGCTCCATTAATATCTGTTTCACATTGTGGAAATCCAGAAGCTTCTAATTCTTGTTGCTGTTCACCATTATTCGTATACGTATGACATTGAAAATCGGGAATAAATGCAATTGAAGCTTCTACTAATCTTTTTGTACCTTGTGTCATTTGGAAATACAATAAAGTAAGCTGTACTTGTCTTGGTACGACTCCTACTTCTCCAGGTGATGAACTGACTACCGAAACAGGGATAGCCATATAGGTACTCCGCACATCAGTAATATCAGGACCCATTCCCCACCATTGTGTATAAGATCGAATACCCATAATATCGGTATCATACTGTGGAGAATATTGATCAGGTTCAAATGGATCAATCCCGAAGTAAAAGAGTGTCTGAAGAGCAGGGGTTTCAAACCATCTTGGGAAAGATAAAGGAATATCTATCTTTTCTTCAAATGTACATTCAAATATTGCTCCTGAATAGTCACCCATCCATTCAACTTCTTCACCTAAATATAATTTAGTAGTTAAATAATCTGGAGTTGTTGAATTACATTTATCCGCATTAGGAACCATCTTCGCATTCCATGGATAAGCATCTACAGGCACTGTATTTGCATAAGAAATACGATTACACATAGGATCTGTCTCTACCAATTTACTAATAGAGATATGATTTCCAGAGCCTTTACAGTTCGAAAAAAAGGGTAGATATGGAAGGCCTAAGAAAAATCCGTTGATATCATCCCATGCATCGGTATCAATTGGAGTACTTCCAGGTGTATCTTCGGGAAACTTATTCAAAACTTCAGTACTCCACCAAATTTGTTGTCTTCTCACTTGTTCAAGAGGCTCGATGACGGAATATAGTGATGCACTACGAGTTCTTGTATCAGGAATATTCGCAAATTCAGCGAAACTTGGTACAGTTTCCCCATTTAAAATAGCATCTTGATATAAATCAAGCATATGTTTTTCAAAACGATCCTCGTAATAAGGGTCTGCTTGGAAAATATCAGCAGTCCTTCCCATTAAAATACTCATCTCAAACCTATATCCTAAAGTACTTAATGCTCCACCAATAGGTTGACCTGGTAAACGGTACGGTTCGATCGGTAAATTCAATGGTAATTCTACTGCATCAAAATCGTCCTTCTCCAAAATCACCATAAATGCTGCTCTGCTCGGACTGGAAGGTTTATAATCTGCTCTGCCAGGAGTATGAATATAAATATCACCTTTGTCAGGAACTAAAAGATCAAAGTCTTCATAAAACTGACCATGGAGCAATTCAACGACTACAGTCAGTTCTACATGATCAACAGCCATTATTTGTAATTGTACAAACTCATGTTTATTGTCATAGTAACCATCCTCCGGTAATTCTGCAGGTGCCGAAAAATAGTATGGCATATGATGTCTTTCGCAACGACAGCAACCAGGGATGAATTCGTAAATCATATCATCATCAGCAATACCTAGATCAATCTGGGATTGTCTCCAATCCTCGTCAACAACATACATCGGATTGGCCAAATATTGATCAGAAGCTGGTAAAGCATTCCCAGATTCATCCAGTTGAGCATTCCATGTCATTTTCGGTAAACTTTGATCATCACAAAAGTAAGGTATTTGATTGCACTTAAATCTATCGGGTTCCATAAAAGTAGAATCGATTTTGATAGAACTATTATCACATGATTCTGGTTTACCAGAAGGAAGCATACAGGATTCAATACGATTCCTTTCGAGACATTGATCATAATTATTTTGTTGATCAACTAATGTTGGGTAACCTAGATCACATGTTGGAATACCATCACTGGTTTCATAATTACAACTATAACGAGCAGGGCATGGTTTACAGTCGACATAAACTGAGATTTGGTAATGATCATTATATGTCAAATTTGTAGAAAGAGTCAAAAAATCAAGTGTAACCACCATAACATCGTAAGCTTCTAAAATAATTGTGCCTATTTTGAAGGACTCTTCCCCATTAGGTACATTAAAAATATTAGCACCACTTATTTCCCAAAAATCACTAGCATTTTTCAAATGACCTGATAATTCGGGAGTTGAATCATTGTACCACGTAGGAAGTACCGGAATTCGTCTAATGATATCGACACCAGTGCTCTCACAATCCTGCCAACCAATTGACCCCGTTGAAGAAGAAGTACCATTAGGACACTTCATTAAGCGTTCACATTCACACATGTCGGATCGACCTGGTGTTTGAATCGAGTCACCTAACCAATTATAACCATCCTCTATCCAAATCAACTCTTCCAATAATTCCCCATGCTGTTCAATAATGCTAATTGCATTATATAAATCAAAAACATATGGATCTAAAGCACTTCGCGTCGGAGTTAAGCTTTTCAAATCACCAATTTCCAACATATATTCACTTTGTACATCAGATCTTAAAGATTCGTATGATGTATACGTAGCAGATTGTAGCCATGTTATTTGAAACTCAATTCCAACATTTGATGTCAGATCTAAAAGACCATTAGAACCGGAGCTTTCGCCAATGAATGGTCTCAATGGATCATATTCAATTCTACCATTGGTAAGGTTCAATGAGTTTGTATCATCATTGAAAGTGCATTGTTGAGTGCTTGAAGACCTGCGATTAAACCAAACATCACGACCGCCATTATAGGGAGGTGAAATAGATGCTATACCTAAACTTTGCATGGTACCGTCACTAGTACATTTCCATAAGCGATAGACGGCAATAACAACTTTAAAAAATCTGACACAATCACATTCCTTTCGGCGTATGGCTTGATCAACTAATCTCCATTTATGATCACGACCACACTCAGAATCTCTTTTGTTTGCCTGATTGTAAACAGTTGGTCTATAATATGCACCATCATTAATACCTGTCACTAAAGAATCATTGGTATACGGAACTGTTCTGCCATTCTTAAATGAACTTAAATAACCAATGTAGGGATTATTTTGATTTTCAAACTCAGCAGCCCAAAAGAGCTCATACCTAAGATTAAGATCTATATCAATTCCATCTAAACAATTTTTATCATGCTTCGATAGAACTCTCACGTCATCATTGTCTATATATCGTACATATTTCACATCATAATATGGATTCGCCTGAAGTGTTGATAAACCTCTATTGATAGCATCATTTGCTATTGTACCAAGCATATGATCTCCTGTCCCTGCAGGACAATAGTAATTATTTGGACATAAAGTACGGTAAGCTTGACCCAAACCAGTACCATCCATACAAACAAATCCTGGTGGACATAATTTCCTGAATTGTCCTGATGTTGACTCGATTAACGTATCGGGTGTAGTTCCAAAATCACAATAATAACCAGCTCGACATGTATGATCAAAGGCGCGATCTGATGAAGTGCTTTCATCACAGACATAACCTTCAGGACATGGTATAGCTTCAGCTGTCTTACTACTATCAACTGCTTGGTAACAAATTATATCAGCTTCACAAGTACCAGGGTACATTTGGTCTTCACCACGGTATATTTGATTCGAAACACCGGACGGATCAAATGAAGACGACGTATAAACGACTTGTGCAACTCCTACAGAGTTTGTAAGAATTCTACTCTCATTCATTAATCTAAATCCTTTTGTACAATTGAAGCTAGGTTCAAACTTTCTTGCTTTTGGTAAATCAATAAATAATGATCCAGCACCGAAAAAGGATGAGTAATATGGCGTACCATCAATAATTTTTGAGTAACCTTGATGATCAAAACCAAATTGGATATCGTACTGAGGTCCTAGATAATCGCTAAGACGCTGATAGACGGGTGATCCAAAGCGCTGATAATTAACATAACATTTTGCTTCCAATTGATGTTTTAATTCAAAGACACTCGAAACGGCTCTAAAATGAGGACCACGACCTAAAAGATCAATATATGGTGGTACTAATTCTCCATAAAAGTATAATTGAGTAGTCGTATCCATGCGTCCGTCAAGATATCCATCATTTAAACGCAAACATTCACTTGCAGAATAATATGGTGGAAGATCATAGTCGGGAAACAAATATTCCAAAGCAGGGACACCATCGTTATTCACAATTGGTTCAAATGGCAATGGTAAATCATCGTGACCACAAGGATCCGTCATTGCTTCCACTGGACATACAGTTCCTGGTGGACATTTTACACACTCTCCAAGCTCACGAAGGCCATAATTCTTCGACCAAGTACCTTGAGGACAAGCTTTACATGGAATACCATCGACTGCAACAGTTGAGCGATAGGTTCCAGGTGAACACAAGTTAGCAATAGACATGCCCTCATCCTCACATGCAGTACCGGGTGGACACGGCATGCATGTGATCGACTCAATAGTTGGAGAGTAATATCCAGGCAAGCATTTCGCTTCTTTAATTGTTCCTTGTAACTCTGCAAACCATCCCTGTGGAGCGGGACGAGGTACAGCAGTACCTAATGGACAAACAAACCCACGAGGACACAGACCATTACCCCTTGGTGATGATGATGCAGCTTCACAAAAAAATCCTTCTGTACATTGCTGTGCATGCGTAAAATCTCCTTGAATTGCATCAGGATAACCTACTCCGGTTAAGCAATAAGTTCCTGGGCTACAAGGATACGGTCTCAAAAAGGTATCATTTCGAAATGGATCAGCAGTCAAAGTACCATTTGGACAGAAAAATCCAGCTGGACATCTATGATTAGGTGCCTTGAGTGCATCTTTTGAACAGGCGTATCCAGGTGGGCATATTGCAGGATCAACTCGACCAAACCCCGGACAAATATATCCTTTGGGACAAGCAGTACATTTTGATATAGCGACCATGGAACTAAATCTACCAGGTGGACAAGGAATTGGATCCCAATGACCATCACGAGGACAGTATGTTCCTGTCGGGCATGCAATTTTATTACCAAATGGACAATAATAACCTGGAGGACATTCACCTGCTCCTGCTGGATCAGCAGATCCCTCAGGACAATACATACTTTCATAACAAGGCTGAGGAGTGGTAAAATTTTTCGAATTAAATTGATCCACACCAACACCAGGATGACAATACATACCCGCTGGACAAGGAATAGGACGTCGTAATTTGAAGCTAACGCCAGAGTAATCGTAAACATAATCTGATGCTTGATAATCCGCTTCGTCAGAAAAGTGCAAACATCGATCATCCAAACAAAATCTTCCTCTTAGCGGAGTAAAAGGGGACTCTGATGATAATGGCAGTATATGTCGGGCCATCCAGAAAATTTCAGGTTCATCTGATGATTGTAATCCAAAATCATCAGTTTGATTAGTCCAGCATCCAGAATTGCGTGCTCCGAGATAAAGTTCATGACCTTGAGCTATACGACTTTTCCTTAACGTCGATGGTCTTTCCGCATGAGATAAAGTAGGAAACATATCACTGGACATATCAGGATGTCCGCAAGATGTAGCGCTTGTAGCAGTACCTTCTAAACAAAAATGTCCCTCTGGACATGGATTATCTGCTCGAACGGAACCAGTGAATTCACATACAAATCCAGGAGGACAAATACGTGGTACTTGCATTCCTTCATCAGGGCAAATAAATCCTATAGGACACCTTCTACACCCAGATTGAGCAGATAGAGGATTATATGTTCCAACTGGACAAAGAGTATAGTTTGTATTATACTCTCCCGGACAAAAAGTTCCAGGTGGACAAGGAGTACTTGATAATTGAGGACAGTAATATCCTGTTTGACATTTAATATCAAATGTGAATGTTGCTTTATTGTTTGTGTAATCCATACCATTATTTGATACTTCTACAAATACTATGTTTGGGGCAGAGCCAGAAGGAGATGTGTCTGCAGCTCTCTCATGTGGTGTCTCAGCACTTTTTGTTCTTCTAGTTTTGACATATGCATGATCATACGTTATTAAAGGTATCCTTGGTGTGAAACACAATACTAAATCTCGAGATAAAAATGTGGGTACTGAAACATACTCTCCTATTCTACATCGCAGTAATGTTGAGTTAACGAAGTTATCACCTTTAACAACAATTGCCGTTCGTGTGTTAACCTGTCCACTGCTTGGCAAGACACTCTCAACATATGCATCTGCTTGATATAAAAAGTTGATACCAGAATCAGTAAAATCTTGATTATTATTACTTATTTCTACTGTCACTAATCTTGAAAGATATAAAGGATAAAAATAAGCACCTGGAAACAACCTTTCTGGTCTATCAGCGACTGAAAATGTCATACTGTTATATTTTGGATCTTGATCTCGATTAAATTGTTCACTTAACGCAGTCCAACTCATACCACCACTCAAAGTATCATCTAAACGTGGCGATGGACAGATTATATATGAACTACTGACATAAACGCCACGAGTATTGGTAAGCCCAAATCTACATGTCAATGACGTTGTGTTGATAAAGCCGGATCCATAAACACTGACAGGAGTTCCTGCGACTACTGCTGGGCCACAAACAGGCGAAATACGACTCATTGTTGGGTCCTGATAATACAGAAATGGGAATCTAGATGTTGTAAAATCTTGATCATTTGAAGAGACTTCCAAAGGAAATCTACCAGCCGGGTGTGGAGGTGCCCAACATTGAATTAATCCTTCATCTACATAAAATGCTTGTACAGATATAAGTCCAAATTTACATCGCAATTCTGCTGTATTATTGAAAGGACCTCCTGAGATCATTATAGAAAAGTTGCCCGACATGGGCCCATTAGGTGGTGTAACACTTTTGATAACAATTGGAGCATCGTAGACAAATACAACATCATCTTTAGATGATCCGCCATCATTCAAGTAACCATCATTACTGACACTAACCACGGCTTTACGAAAAAATTTCGATGGTGGAGTTATACACATAATACATGACGAGTTAAAAAAGTGCAACACCGGGACTACCAATTCTATTGAATTGCCAAATTGACATTGTAATGATGAACTCTTGATAAAATTAGAACCATATATAAGTATTTCTGTTCCACCCGATAATGGTCCATGATTTGGAAGAATACGGGAAACACTAGGAATTATGATATATTCGTAAACGGAACCTTGTGTGGAGTAATCTTGTCCATTCACACTAACTTCAAGTTGTACAGCAGTTCCTCCTGTAACTTCTCTACCTTTTATTTTCTCGTTAAATCTAATTTGCCATCCTGCTCCAAGATTTGATTCCAAAGCTTTCAATAATGGTAAATCGTAACGTTCCACAGCAATCGTTCCATCTACATCTCCCATACCATCTTCGTAAAAAGTAGTAGCATGAGTAGGATTCCATGTGTAAGGATTGATATCTGACACAGCATTGCCTTTCGAGAAGTAGGAAGCTTCGATAAATGTAATATCATATCTATAGCCACCAATGATAAACGCATTCAAATCCTCATTGAAACCTTGGGTTACTTCTAATCCTGTAACTACAACATCATTGACACTACGCAAGCTTGTTACCATCTCTTTTACTTCATCAGTATGAAGAGAATCTGCGTAGTTATACAATGTTGTTGAATATTCAGGATCAACATCCGTAGTGCTACAATATACTCCACCATTAGATTCTATGCAACCAATATCCTCGAATCCTATAGATAAGGCAGATCCCAACGAATTTAATGGTTTCGATAACGCAGATAAATCAATAAAACCATTAAAGTTAGCATCAGCTGTGAAATGTACTGTGTCTACCAAATAATCGTACACAGACTGTAGATAGGAAGTGTTCGTTTCTGATGCAGCAGTATCATTCAACTGTATGTTTGAAGGCATAACCAAGATCATAAAGAAACGGAAAGTATCAGAGAAATCTCCATATTCCTCAATGATCACATAATCAACAGTACTTAGATTCATTAGAGCAGACTGTAATTTGAACGCATTATTAGTTCCAGCATCAGACACATTATATAATCCTAAATCATAACCATCCCAGTAAAGGTGAAATGGCGACGAGTCATTGTGGAATGTGATGTTGTACGTTGGTAAAATCCCACCTTCAATGTATCTACTAGCGTCGAATGTTGCATTGGTTCCTGTCAATCCACTACTCTCAATTGTGATTTCAGAATCTGCATCAGTGTCTAATAATTGTCTCATTGAATTGAACGTGATTAAAATTTCAACGCTGGTCAAAGTATCAAGAGTCTTTGATACCGAGACATTCCATATATTCATCAACCCCTGAATCTTATATGCCATTGCTGTCTCATCGTCGTCCATATTTATTGGATCACTCAACAGACTAACATCCTGACCATAAGCTAATTGGAATGATCCTCCGATTCCATAAGTCCTATTCTTAGCAAATGCGTAAGATACTTTGGCTTTGGTGCCTTGAAGTATTTCGTAGCCTGATGAGTTAAAAGCACTCACATTCATATACTGTGGGATATTCGCGTGTGCAGGTAAGGTCACTGTATACAGTATAGAATCAAAAACGTAAGAATACATGGCGCTCACAACACCAGACACAGAATCAGTTCCGTGAACACTCAATTTATTAACCTGGTCAGAGTCAAATATTATGATGAAGACATAACTGGTTACTCCGCTCAATATCTCAGTAGTATACGATAAATCGAATGCTGGAAAGTTTGCAGATCGTAACGCAGACGATATATCACCTGCAAGGTCCACCGATGTGTCTAAACCGGTAATGGAAGCAGTGTATGTAGTACTAGCATCATTCAACACCATTTCATAGTTCAACTCCAAATCTTGCAACGTGAAACTCTGTGCAACTGACACTTGAGTTTTGGAAATTATGGTAGAAGTTGAATATACACTATCACTCCAATTGAATAGTGATGCATTAAAAGACTGCAAGACTACTCGCAAGCTTTCTACATCTATATCTACATCTATCTCTACAGACTTTTCAGAGTCTGCCACTTCTAGTACATATTTTCCATACGCCGGAAATGTACCAGTGTGGTTACAATACAGATCTACTATTGCATTTGAAGGAGTAATCTCAGTGGCAAATGCTTCAAGGATAGAGCTCTCATTTACGATTGAATTGTCATAAAAGTAACTAAAATTGTAACGGAATGCTCCATCCAAAAATGGGCCTTCAATTGACACACTCACATTTGAAGCTGGAAGTAGTTCAAGTAGAGCATTTTCAAATAATACCTCTGTAGTTCCTACGGGAATAGAAATATTATTATTATTGTATCCTAACACGATATTCCCACCGATCATTGAGCCTTTGGTCGTTTCTTCGACATCATACGCAATACCAGTAGCATCTAGATCAACATTAGCAAATGATATAAGAGGCACATCACCACAATTACTAGACCCTGAGACACTATAACAGTCACCACCTTGAAAAGTGAAAACAAATTCAACTTCATAAGGATCGACGTTCCATAACCCATTCTGGGCTACCGATATGACGCCATTACCTGCAGCTGCATCAATATAACCTTGAATGACATCAAGTTCGGCTGTTGTATCAGCTTGGATATCAATAGCCGTCGTGGTTTGTATATTACCGTCTCTATCTGCTATTCCCAAAGTAAATGTTCCACTCAATTCATTGACAATCGCTGCAGATTGAAGAAGACTAACTTCAGCATTTGTGCAATTGAAAGTAATACCAACTGAAGTTTCAACACCTGCAAAGACAATGTCCCAAGCTGGATGAAGAGAGGAAGATACCTCACTTTGTATTACAAATAAATTGTCATTATCTTGATTAGCCATACCAGCTCTCACTGCGATTGTTTTGACTTCGTCTGGAGTTGACAAAGGAGAGAATGAGTCCCAGTCAGTATTTCTACAATCACAAGATATATTTTTCATGTTTCTAGAAATGATACGGTATATCTCATGTGAAGGCAAATCCGTCTCCAAATTACCCAATTCCCATTCCAACACTATATGTTGTCTACCTTCACGAGGGAGTATATTATCTGAAATCACACTCAAAGCTGGTGATATAGATCCTGTCAAAAAAGGAAGACTGCCACGTCCATTGTAATCGTCACCTAAAGTAATATTCCAACTTTTGTGTCCGTTTGCATCTACTTCATCTCCACCAGATACGGTGACATCTACAATTCCACTTGATAATATTGCGCTTTGAACATCACTGGCTGAAGCATCAATGGAGAAAAGATCCGATTCATAGCCTCCAATAGAGACTGAAAGTGATCCAGAGATCGTACTAGTCTCACCTCTTGCAATATAGTCTATCTCAATAAGTGAATCGTGACTTACAGTAGAAAGGAGACTCGGTTCATTATCAAAAAATGCATCCTGTTCTCCTGAGGCTTGCTCATCGCAACAAGCGGTTAATAAAGGAACATTACCAGAACGAGACAAAAATGTAATTGACCAATCATACGTGTTCAATTCATGAGTTAAATGAGAATAAGAATTTATTAAATGAACAGACTCCCTCGATTGATTCCAGAATGGAATATTCCAAAGTCTGTCATCAATAGTTCCAGTATACTCTCTTGATACATCAACAGAACCTACACTCGATAAGGCTTCCAATGAATTTTTCACATCTTCTGCCTCAGCATTGTATAAAATTTCTTCCGTTGTTTGATTATCAATCGATAATTTGAAATATCCACTTAAAGGGCTACTTGCATATGTACTAATGCGTTGCACAGTGGGTAATAGGCCAGCCTGAACTACATATGAATTCACGCTTACTTCATTACCTGTTAGACCAGTGGATAAAATCTCCAACAAGGCAGGATTTCCACTGGAATAGTCAAATGTAATATCCCACGTATATGTTCCAGTACTCTCAGTATTGGTCGAACGAGACACGGTTAAAGGACTAAAAGTTGGTTGCATGGTTTCTAATGCGTTCTTCAACGTCACATCGTCGACATTATATAATAAACTATCCGAAATCAAACGCTCACCTGATACTTCATCAGTAGTGTAGATCTGAAAAGTACCTCCAATAAATGCTCCATCAGCATATGTTTGGACGCTGCCATTAAAATTTGTACCAGTCATATCTGTTGTATCTATAGTTATTTGGTCTACATTGCCCTCACTTTCAAAGAATTCAATTAAAAACATTATTGAACTGTTGAAATTTCGGTACTCTTTCACACTAGATACAGATGTAATACCAGCAGTAAGCAAAGCATTATAGACATCATACTTTGTTGAGGTCTCAATTGAAAGTGATAAAGTCTGGAATCCACCATGAGTTAATTTAAAACTTCCCCCCATGGTAGAAGTAGTACCAATTCTAACCCTTGAAATAGTAGTATCAGTATTAAAATCCTGTACTGTTAACAAATGTACCTGGCCATGATTCGAAAGGAACGTAATATTCCACAAATAAGAATTCAATGCTTCATCAAATAAAATATCCACTAAAACCTTTCCAATATTTGGTAAAATTTCCAGGGCATCCTTTACTTCGGAAAACGAAGAGTTTACCGGTAGCTTCTTAGTGTAAATATCATTCAGACCTAACTGTACTCGTACATCATCTGATTGATTCCAATGTTGTAATGTCCCAGTATACGAAGACGGAACATTGATTGTTATTTGCTGTATTTCGGAATCACCACCATCTGAAATGACTGACACTGAACTCGTACCACTATCTACAGAAACGCTTACTAAGTCAATATTTCCAAAAGTAGCATCAAAAGCTAATTCCATATAGACTTGACCATTAGATATAGTATGACTGGATAATATACATAAGGAAGCACCATATGTATTGAATCCAAATGTCGTGTTCAATAATGACTGGACACTTTCAGTAGAAGCTGATGCCACAAAGTTGGATACAACATAATTTACCCCATCAATAGAGGTTGAAATTGATACAGTATTAGCACTGTCATCAGAAAGTGTTATTGATTGTATCTCACGATTCTCTCCAGTAAAAGTATCAAATGGAGCGCGCAGAAGTACCGCTTGAACCTCGGGAATATTCACAGCAGTACTTACTATCTTCTGTATAGCAGGAAGACGACCTTGATCATTTATACTTAGTGTCGCCATCTTCTTTGGTCTCGAATTCGAGTAAACTTTCAAGGACTGCACTTCATTCACATCTGCAGATGGAGCTATATATAAGGTATACTCTGCAGCTTCTTGTCGCATATGATCAAGTCTTATCGCAAAGCTTTCACCAAAGACGGGTGATGCTGCGCTAAACTTCAACTTTTGAACACGAGATTGATACGGTTCTATTCCAATCATCATTGATTGGATTTCATAAATACGTCGCAATTCTGGAGCAGAACAACTAATTGATGATACTGTACTTACTATACCAGTTACTATCTGATCTCCAAAACGACATGAAACTAAGTCAGTGTTGTAGTCGAGGAAGTTTTGTCCATCAACTTTCACTAACGTTGATCCACTCAAACCACCACGCAAAGGGTCAATTCTAGTCACAATCGGATCAGGTACATACCTAAATATGAGACCTGTAGAATTTACATAATTCTGTCCATTCAATGTGAATGAAACATACACTTCTTTCCGTATGCTAACGGGTGGTGTTCGACATACTAAAATACCATCTTCACAAAGATCTGCTGCTACAATAATATCTCCAAAAGCACAATATGCATCTTTAGACGAAAGGATAGATGAACCAGAAATGTTGACTTGAGTATTTCCGTACAAAGATCCAAAAGAAGGGAATATTGTGAGACTTCTTTCCTCAAATTGATCATAAACGAAATCTAAATGATTACGAGTGATATCTTGTCCATACATTCTTAAGCGAATGGGAACAGTTCCTCCTTCATAACTGAAATAAGGTGGTGTAACACATTCAATGGATGAAAAGTCTACAATTCGCGCAGATACTTCTGAATCGTAAAAGACACATCTTATAGAAACGCTATACAACCAAGATTCCATCAAATGAAGGTTACTCATTTTAATGGAAACTACAGTATTTCCAGAGTATGGACCATTCGAAGGTTCTAACGTATTCATAATAAGAGGCTCAATAAAAAGAATTTTGATTGAATCATATGAATAAATCTGATCATTAAATGATACCTCGACAGGGCGTAATCGAGTACTGTCCTCTTGTGATTCTTCAAGATCTTGAACTTGTACTGAAAATGATCCACTTAGATTCTGATGAATTAATTGCAATTTGTAATTATTCACATTCTGATGGCCAAAATAAGATGGAGAATGAAGTGTTAAATTAAACTGGTACACATAGTAGTCGAAGCTGTCAACACTTAAAATACCCTGATATTTTGAGACATTGACCTCTACATTTGGAATTAGAGATAATGTATCTTCCATACCAATTGCACTTATATTCAGGTCCATGTCATTGGAACGAGACTCATCAATGAAAAGACTAAATGTACCATCAACAAATCCTTCAAAATTACCATTCTCTACGGTTGTTACATTGGCCAGCAATGACGTTCCTTCCATAAAGGATATGTCAATGATTGCCTCAGAGACATTCCCAAGTGAAATAGGATATTTTGCAAGCCAAGTTTTGGACCTACTCGATTCTTCAATCACATCGATACCGATTACTTTTCCTGATAGCAGACTAGATATCTGATTCTGAATCTTAATCTGAGTCTGCCAAGCACTATCATTAAATTGTAGACTAATGTCTTGACCCAACAAGTTTATGCTATATCTTCCTTGTGCAAAGGCGTCACCAGAAGTCAAAACGTCAACTGCACCAATCACATTGGAACCTGTGATGCCACCAACATTGACATCAAAATCTTCAACATCTCCAGAACTTCGTGAGAATGTCACATCCCATACGTAGGACCGACCTGATGTGTCATGAATTTTAGAGACGTTTATATTTTCCAAATCAAAGGTCCTATACAATGCGGCTTCCAATTCTATTTCTGTACACTCTAGATCTATTGGTCCCGTCGTATTTGTTGATGTCGAAAGATTAAATGTGCCCGAAAAGGGTAAAGTCCCGTTATTAAGGTAAGATTGGAAAAGTGTCACTGTAGATGACGCAGATAAAGTGTCATCAGAAGTCATAATTTGCAATCTAGGTCCATCGACATCGACGAAGGTGATAGACCATTCATATCCATAGCCGACATTTTGACGACTTCGCGTCACCAATAGATTTCCAACGCCTGGAAGAGCTTGTAATGCACCCCGCATAACTGATGCAGACGCACTCGCAGAAATTGCATCAGTACTACTTCCATCATAAGACAAACTGAAAAAGCCCGTGATATAATCCGCGCTTGATAATGAAATAAGCTGAGTATCATATATGAGAGTAGATGCGGATATATTAATTCGCTGCACCTCGACAGATGAAGAATTCAAATAAATTCTCCAAGTCTGTATTTCAGGATGAACGGTAGACGATCCTCCATCGCGAATAGTTGAAACTTTGACTTTTGAACCTTGTTCCCATCCAGTAACGTTTCTGTAATACACATAATCAGTTGTGTGTAAAAGAGGCAAATCGTCCTCCCTGGATGTAAAAGTGATGATATAAGAGGTTACATTGTAAATGACTCCATCATTGTACGCATCAGTAACAACTTGATGCGAACCCGAAACATCAACACTACCTACCTGAGGTAAGCTTTCTATGGCGTATTGAATAGTACTGGATGAAGCATCATTAACACTTATATTTGTCGTCTCAGATCCCAACAAGCTTAACGCGAAATGCCCTTGCATACTTACATTTTGTCCTAACTTCTCCCATATATCCACGCGCTGGATTTCATTCCTGATTAACGCTCCTAAAATATTTATTTGAAATTTGGGTTTGGCAACTGTAGTATTTCTCACAGTACAATAAGA
>JACLAD010014651.1_pt1 | contig 20193 bp, 19 predicted proteins | sample 8027901 | NCBI WGS metagenome assembly JACLAD01 (sample SAMN15725071, study PRJNA655200) | protist metagenome | isolation source: fluorescence activated cell sorting (FACS) single amplified genomes of... | place: Spain: Blaines Bay Microbial Observatory, Mediterranean Sea | collected 2016-07-05 | reverse complement strand
ATCCCCCCAGCACTGAACACTGTCATCAGCTTTGATCGCACAAGTGTGTTCGTACCCAGTACTGATACTACTGACAGACCCCAAATCTGCGGGTACGGTGCTTTGGCCATAACTGTCTCTTCCCCAGCACTGAACAGTTCCATCTGTTTTGATCGCACAGGTATTACCCTGAAAGTTGTGATTTCCACTAGCACTAATCCGCTGGCCAGTCACTGTACTTTCTGCTGAAACCGTAGGAGTTGAATCTCCACCACCTGTAGGAGCAGCCGTTGTTCCTCCACCACCAGAATCTGTAGTAGTTTGTTCTTCCTCAAAGACTCCACAACCGACAACCAGTGATGCAGCAGCGATGATGGCGAGTAAAGTTTTCATAACAGTTCCTCTGTTTGCTGGGTTGGATTACCTTGTTGACGTATACATGCGGAACAAGGTCTGAATCATTCAAATGTTTCAAATTTGAAACACGATGATCAAACTATAATTCAACCCATCAAAATTGGGGAGGACGACTGGGGGAGGAACTGGTGTGTAGAAATTACTTGGAGGTGTAAAAAAAGTTTAAAATATTGATATATAATGTTTAATTTAATTCAATGATTTCTTAATAGTGGTGAATATTTTTGTTGATTTCTTTCTTTTTGGAAAGATTATTCAACTATAAAATGAATTGGTTGGATAGATTCATCAAAATATATGAATCTGATAAAAGCCGATAAGCTAGCAAAACAAAAATGACTCGCATACCCTTCGATCGGGCCGTCGAACGCAACGCTAGCCGATGCAGATGTAAACAATCGGCTTCTATAGCCATCTGGAGCCAGCACAAGCAACGCTTTTCCTTTTCCCGTTCGTATCGCGCCTGCCGCTTATACTTCCGCTTCATTTCTTCTTTTGCAGGTACGACCGGATCTGCCATGTTTTGGAACTTGTGGAGTTCCACATAAAAAACGATATTCACTGGATGTTTCTCGGTACTCAGAAATTACTTTCAGTGATCGTACCCCCGTTCTGACCATGTCATCTGTTGCAGTCATTCATCAGCAGATAAATTAGGACGAATTGCAGGTACAAAAACAAACACAAAATCATGAGTTACAACGAAACCCTTGAGCGGCAGTACCTGCGCAGCATTCCCCAACAAGGCAAAGTCGAATGGATTGGCATTCGCCCCAAGCGCCTGTTGGAGGTTCACTCCGTCAGTGAAGTCACCGCCAACCCAGACATGGGGCTCGAGGGCGATCACTTTAAGAAGTCGAGTACCGGCAAGCGACAAGTCACCCTGATTCAGCAGGAACACCTAGACGTAGTGGCTCGGATACTGGGCAAGAGTGAAATTCCACCGGAATTGCTGCGGCGAAACATTGTGGTTTCTGGTATCAACCTGCTGGCATTAAAGCACCAGCAATTCCAAGTTGGAGAAGTACTTTTGGAAACCACAGGCATCTGTGCACCGTGCAGCCGGATGGAAGAGAATCTAGGCGCTGGCGGCTACAACAGCATGCGTGGGCATGGTGGCATCACGGCCAAGATCATTCAGGGTGGGCAGATCAAGATTGGTGCTGTTGTTCGGTTGGCCTTGATGTCCTAGGAATTAAACGAAACAGCATGAGCTATCAGAGAATTCAATATGAGTGCAGCCAAGTCATTTGACAGTGATGAACTCTATGATAACTGCAGTTCTGATCCAAAAGAAGTTACGTGCTTTTGTGGCAAAGCTGCATTCACTGTCTTTAACGGGAGAGTCAGAAAGGCCCGTGAGTGTGCATGCAATGAATGTTATCAACATTTGACATGGGCAAATTCGAAGGGTGGACCTGAGGTTCCACCAATTATACCACTCAGCTATTGGGATAATGATGTCAGAATGGATCAGGGTGAGAATAATCTGATAGTAGTCATGCTTCGAGAGAGTGGTAAATCGAAAAGATTGGTAGCAAAGTGCTGCTATTCTACTCTAATGGTTGATCACATCGGATATAAGCAGCTACGTTTTCTATTGTTTGAAAATGCCTGCAAAATTCCTTGGGATAATGAAACTGACCCTCCATCGGTCACCAGACCTCCGATAGATAGAATTTATATGAAGGATTGGGATGATTCCAGAGGGGAATTGCCCGAATTCAAAGGGGATCCATCGAGAATTCGCCAAGAAGGTTTCCGTCTATTTAGCGATGAAGCCAACCGGCAAAGTATCAACAATCCAATTGGAGAAACTTTGCAGAATATCTTTCAGAGAGTTCCTTGGTACACTCTCGATATAAATGAAGGCGTGATCCCTAAAAACAAAGGGGACTGGCCTGATTTGAAACCAATTGAACCCAGATAGAGAAGCAGACTTTGTGGACAGGATTACAAAAGGACAAAATGTTGCTTGTCTAAAGTAGAAGTCTTTTTTACGGAAAAAGCTGGAATTAGCGGGAAGCTAAGGAAGGCTGAATCGGAAGAGGAAGCAGCAGAGCAACGAGAACCAAACTTTGGTCGGTGAAAGTTCTTGAAGCCCTGCGTATCCATTGTCGCGGTAGACAGTGGAAAGCATGGAATATTTGGGCCAATATCTCAAGATGTTGATGAAATCTTAATTGATTTTCATCGTTTTCTAACCGAAGAGCCCAGAATTCATGCGGCTTCCTCCTCAATCATAAGAGGAGGGCAGGATGCCACAACACCAAACAACCCCACGCAAACAATCCAAAGCCCAGATCTGGGCAAAACGCACCGTTCACCTGAAAACGCACCTGCAGGATCTGCCACGTAGACTACGCCTCGATGTGGAAGCGCTGGTCAAGATCTTCCTTACTAGACGATCACTCCTACTCAAACTTGCCGACAATTACCTAGTGAAGCTTTGGGAATGCTCTAGAGCAACAGTACAGCGCAGGTTGGAGTATCTTGAACAATTGGGCTTGCTGAAGCGAATGACGCAGCCACCAAAGAAACAAGCAGATGGAACGTGGAAGCAGGAGCGCAAGCTGGTGTTGATTCTGCCGAAAAAGCCCAAACCTTTATTAGTGTCTCATTTTGGTTCACTAGCCAACTTGCAGGCATCGCCTGCTATTGATAATTCAACCGTGCCGGCCAAAGTATTACCATCAATGAAGTTTGTGGACTATTTGGCGCTTCAGAACAAGGTCAGCAAAGGTGCTTTTGCTTTCTGGATGCGTAAATGGGGCGCAAAACCAAGATCGATGGGCTACTTGCTGGACAACATTCACAGCCGGATTGAGCGAAGGCCAGATACTTTAGAATCAATACTTTGGGATGCTGAAGGCCAGAATTTATCTGGCCCAGCGCTGGTTGGATTTGTGGTTAGTGAAGTGAAGGCAAGAGTACCTGTTTAAAGGTAAATTTCTTAAACAATTGAATAATTTTCTTGAAACAGGTCTTCCTTCGAGAAAAAGAAAAAAAAACTCTCAAAGGTGATTACTTATTTGATGTTGCCAGCACTGTCATACTTGAGAACAAAAACGTCCTCCAATCCAACACCACTGTTCCCATCCAGTCCGGCTTTCGCAAAGCCTGTAACGAATAAATTTCCTGAAACATCTCCAGAAATACTTAATCCATCATCATAGTGAGTTGACCCAATTTGCTTGGCCCATTGTACATCCCCAGCGCTATTGAACTTCATTGTCAGAACGTCTCCATACCCTTGATTTGCAGTGCCACCCATGGTGCCCCATGTCGATCCGCTCACATAAACATTGCCAAGATTATCAATAAATATCCCTGAACCAGTATCATCTTTATTAGTTCCCACCTGCTTGGTCCACTGTTTTGTACCATTGCTATCGTACTTGACTAAGATGAGGTCGTTACCGCCCAAATTGGAATTTCCATCTAAATCACCGGACGTAGCGCCAGTAATGTAGATATTACCTGAATTGTCACCTGCTATATTCCAAGCATAGTCATTTGCACTAGATCCAAGTCCTCTTGACCATTGTTTAATGCCATTATTGTTGAGTTTCACTAAATATAGATCCCCACCACCTGAGTTAGCGTTCCCATCAAAATTTCTAGATGATTCGATGGAGACGTATACGTTATTTGCACTGTCTGTTACTAGATCATGAGCAACATCCCCCAAGGAAGTCCCTAATTGCCAAGTCCATTTTTGATTACCGTTGCTGTCAAATTTTACAACAAACGCATCAAACGAACCTGTGTGTGATTCACCAAACAATGCTCCACCAGTAGACCCACTTACGTAAACATCTCCTGATGCTCCAGCAGCTATATCATACCCCTTGTCTCCTCCGGATGTTCCGAACTGTTTGATCCATTGTTGGGATCCTGAGCTATTGTATTTTGCTATGAATGCATCATTGCTCCCTGCGTTTGGATTACCATCCAAACTACCTTTGTCCGTATCACCTGCAATGTAGATGTTGTCAGATTGATCAACTGCTATACCATACGCATGGTCATCAAAAGAAGAACCTATGTGCCGCGACCATTGCTTTACACCACTGCTGTTGTATTTAAGAAGAAATATATCCGTACCTCCAGCATTGGTGTGACCGTCAAAATTTCCCGTTGAGAATCCTGCAACATAGACATTGCCCAATGAGTCGATACTAATTCCATAGCCTACATCTATTGCTGTCGAACCAATTTGCTTGGAGCCTTGCCACTCTGCATCAGATGAATCACCGGAATCAGCTTTCCCTTCTGACAACCCATCTGGACACTCATTACAACCACAGCCACCACTATCAAAGTCAAACTGTCTATCAGTTCTCTGAACGTCTGAACAGCCGAAGGCCAGCAAGACCCCGAAAACAATCAAAGCTTGCTTCAACATCGGTCCTCCTGCGAGTGTGGAATTTCTGGAGTCCAGTTACTGAACATAGAAAGCATTTCTAGATAAGCTCTGTCAGTAACTGTAGAGACCCATAGAGTTTAAGTACTGCATTGATCTAAATCTATTTGCACTCTATCCCACCATCAGTATTTGAAGTCAAGAACAGAAACTAATGATTAAGTATATATAAAATTATATTAGCTTATTCTGGAACACCTTCCTGCCGCATCACACCACACTCCGAAACAACGCCTCTGCCATGATGCGAGCTCACCCATCGCCACCACTGGCAATGCTATTCCATAACCCCTCGCATCGCCGAATGTCCGCAAACTGCGATGCCAAATGCGCTGGCCGCAATCACCCCTCAAATCAATCGTGACTGCTGGATTGTTTGTTCGCATCCAAGGTGCGATTAGAATCTTGATTCGAGGTACTGACTGAGAGTTTTGAGATGGTCTGCAACGGGAGGTCGGTCAAAAATTTTGACCTTTGCTAGCCGAATTAGAAAAGCCGCCTGACGGCGATTCTGAGCGTTCTGGAGGGAGGTAAGATGAAGTGGGAAAATGGCTGAGATTGCTTGGGCGGGTATAAATGTTTCCAACGGTTCCACAAAGTTCCAGCAACGGTTCCGCGCTAGAGTAGATAACTACTACTAATTATTTATTTGGAACTAATGGAACTAAATCTCAATCCGTGCGCATGAAGCACATGCTTCAACTAGCTGACTTACTTTTGTGTGAAATTCTCTAGTACTTCGAAAGAAATTGGTTCCAACGGTTCCACCCTGCTCTAGGCCAGTAATTTCATGGTCTAGCGCGGAACCGAAAGTCCGGTTCCAGTGCGGTTCCAGTACGGTTCCAGTGCTACTCAAGGGCTGGCTGGAATTCCCAAACCTTTTGTTTTTTTGACCCAAATACTCGAAGACTACGTTCATTGCCTACGAAGCGATCGTGCGCCTTAAGCTCATCTTTGATTGTTTTGTATAAATACTTTGGATAGCCCAGTTGGTCTAGCATATCGATGAGCCTCACGGTGATTAACCCGTTATAATGTTTGACGCAAGAACAATGCTCTGAAGAAGCTATTCGCTCATCAAATTGCTGCAAAACGTCGTCTGCGTACTCAAACTCTGTCTGTGCAGATTTAATCTTGGTTTTGCCAGATTTTGCACCAACTTCGTGAGTTGCTGCTGTGTAGAGGTTAAATTGCTCCTGAGAGAGACTTCCACTTTCGAGTAATCTTGCCAATAACATGATCAATCCACCCAGTGGAATACCATGATTGTCTGCAATCCGGCGGTCTGTGACGCCAGAGCTTTCAAGTTCTGTGATGGTGTCTTTGATGTTGGAAACAATGTTCGTTTCCCAGAATATCCGATCTTGAAGCAGTTGAACTCCAACAGAAGCGGTAACCGAAGCGTGGCGATTCATCATCAATTTGGCAGCAGCGGTGGTTTCATCATTGAGTTCATCTTTGGAAAAGCGAAGCGAAATAATGCGCTCCTTGACCTGACGTAAGGTAAAAGGTTCTGAGTTGGTGATGATCACCAAAGCGCAATTGAAGGGGACTTCAATGTAGGTGCTATCGTTTTTATTGGTGGCTCGAACTTGTTGGGGGTTGCGTCCGTAGAGGTTGAGTAAATCCTCTTCACTGATTTTGGATTTGGGGGTCCACTCCAGTAATGGCACAGCAACTCCAGACTGGGCAGCAAGCTGTCGCTGCGGCCCTCGGAGTGAATTTGTGCGAGACATTGGAATGCCCTCCCAGTCTGCAAACGATAATGCTCGGTTCAACAGAATGCCTAACGTGGATTTACCTGCGGCGGGGTCACCGAACATCGAGAGAAACGGAAAGAACCCAAACTCTTTGAAAATTGGCTCAGAAAATAAGCCAGCAAACCAGAAGCCGAGTGCTAGCAATCCTCGCCCACCGTAGGCCCTGTAAATTTCTGCGACAAACTGGGCAACGGGTAAGTGTTCATCACTGATTTTCTTGATCGCTGCCCGAAAATTACGATCTCCGCGGATGTAGCGATTACCGACAAGGTGAAAGTATTGAAAACCCTTTTCAGGTAAGACTAGCTGCCCATCTGTGTTGAATGCGAACGAATCGAAGGTATACCAACCACTGCCCTGTTTGTTGCGGCTGCCACCGTCAAAGCCATAGACACCAGTGTCACGAATTTCTGGATGTTCTCCATAATTTAAGTGCCTGTAGAGGTGTTGTAAATGGAACTGGGTCCTTGTTACCCAAGCTCTAGTTTTTTTGGCTACGACCTCCGAGAAGCTAGCACTCAGAATATCTTCAACTTTTGATTCGACCAGCCATGACCTTCTCCGACTTTGGAACTCCAAAAGTAGCGAGTGATCTCCTGCTTCGCAGACTTGGACAAATTTAACACGAATGCTCGCATTGGCGATTTGTTCGACAGTCAAGGGCTCATTAGCTTTGCTAACCTTGCAGAGGTACATGCTGTTCGCAAAATCGAAGATTTTTGTGAAAGTCTCTGGTGAGCCGGCATGAATCCAAAGTTCTTGGGCATAGCTTTGAGCGCTGGTAGCTGTATGTAAGCGGCCTTGATGCAAGGCTTCCTGCAAAGTACTTCCAAGCTTTTCTGGCGAAAGATCTCCGTTAACTAGCAAATCGTTCCAGTCTCTGCCCGAATGTGGAAGGGCTACGGTGATATTCTTGAAACCCAGCTTTTCCAACTTCTCGATGTTCTTTGGAATCCCTCGCTCGCCAGCAGTGTCGGCATCGAGAGCGATGACAACTGCTATGTTTCTTGGTAATGACTCATAAAATTCATCTGGTACTGCACCTGCTGAAAACGTGGCTGCAGCGCGAATTCCAGATTGTTCTAATGACCAGCAGTCAAAGATCCCCTCCACGATATAGAGCTCTTCAACACCTTTAAGATTTCCTGTGGTGTAGGCTTTACCGCTATAGCTGCCTCCAGCATCCCAACGGTTTTTTCCAGCATTCTTTCTGTAATCAATCAGTCGATGCCAACGTTTATCTGACCAAGCTACCTTGACTGAGATTGTTGCGTGATTTTCGATAAAGCCTTGCTCGAATTCCCAGCGATCCGTATCTAGTCTTCGTGATTGAAGGTAGGCTCTGGCGGTTAACTTTGGATCATCCTTGGTTGCTGGAAACTTGTGCTGAAAATTTTCGAATAGATGAGAAGCAAAGCTTTTGGCGTGATGATGGGAACCACAATTGTTTTTGCGGTTACAATGAATTGTTGTCGGGTCCGAAGCCTGTGTGTAGGCCTCTGGCTCACCGCACTTTGGGCATACGATCTGCCGAATGTAGCCGTCTTGTTGCTGACCGTTAAAAGGTTCCTTGGTCAACAGATTCTGCAGCTCAGGTACTAAAGATTGGTAAAAATGAATTGCACTCATGGCGTGTAGCTCCTATAGAAGAGACGACCACGAGAGGGATAGGAGAGGCTGAAATTAATTATAAATTTCAGTTGTATGCGAATTTTCATTCTGCTAAGATTGTTAGCAGATGTGTCAAAAACACATCTCGCCGGATGATCCCTAACGAGGTCGTCTGTTGGCAAATACCCCTGTTTCCCTTGAGCCGCTAAACTTCTCGGGATGCAGGGGTTTCTTGTTTCTAGACTATCCAGAAACGATAAAACTAAGGCTTTGTCGACATCGAAACACCAATAGGTTTTTTCAGTTCATTCTCCAGCAGCTGCTCAAAAAAAGCGCTCCGCTTACCTTTCGCAATCCTTGCTTCCAGCTTCTGTAGCAGATCCAACCGTACGTTCAGTGAAATAATGCATTTTCTGACAGAGTCCTGTTGGCCATAGTTCATTTGGTCTCCAAATATTGAGTCTAATTAACAATCAGATAAGCATGTTTATTGGGGAAGATACAAGTGTTTAATTTAACAAAAAAAATAATTGATAACAAATACTTAATGACTGTTTGGGATGTTTTTACCGGAATAACTTTTTTGGCTGGAATGACCGTTTTAGCCGCTTTAGCCGGATTGATATTTTTTGACTGGAATGATTGTTTCCGAAGCGCTTTCCCAGTAGATCTCTTGCTCCCTTGGGCAACTGGGGTTTCTTTGTTCGTAAAGCAGCAGGTGATCGGTTCTTTAACGGCTTTTTCGCTAGTTTTTTTCTCCCAAGGTTCTGAATTTTCGCATATCGATTGATTTGCTTACGCTCCTGCACTGGACAGGAACGGCAAAACGAAAGCTCTAACACATCGCCTAGCAGTTGTTCTGTGGTTTGCCGGAATCGCTTACCGCATTTTTCACATTCAACAGCCCACCAGTGAACATAGCTCTTTCCACGCTTTATAAACTCCGAATACCAGAGGACTTCTAGATGCCCAAATGTTTTGCTCTTGAGGCACTCAATACCATCGGGTGTGTCATTTCTGACCAATCTTGCCATGCGGTTACTCCAGCTAACTAGACGATGTGAGGATGTTTGTGGGCAGTCTAGCTAGGTTTTTTATTTGAGAAGACCGCTTTGGATGTTTTGACTGGAATAACTTTTTTGACTGGAATAATTGTTTCTGATGTTGTGACATATAGCTTTGTGTCACACATTCCACTGGACCAAATCATGTCGTTCACTCTCACCTATGATTACGACCCCGCCGATCAACCCAGCCTGAGTTGGGAATCAATGCGCTCTTTCATGCAAATTGGCTGGGGTTCCACAGGCCAAAAGGCCTACGACGACTACTGCTCCTTTAACCGTAAATTCTTTTCAGATCAGCTTCCCCCAGCGCATATTTCGTTTAGCTACACTTCGCAGTTCGGTCGCTGGTTAGGCCAATGTGCCTACGGCAAAGAGCGTTCTGGTGGGCGACACACAATGGCCAGAATAACACTTTGCCGCCCACTGGGTCGCGAACTCCCAGCGAGCTTCCGAAACCGGCAGTATAGCCTCTGTGCCGATAGTGCTGTCTTACTTCATGAAATGCTGCACCTCTATCTTTTTCAGCGTGGTGAGCCGGCAGGGCATTCGTCCGCAGGCTGGATTGATGGTGTGCTGCGCATGTCGGAGCAACTGGGAGTGAATGTCGACTTCCAGCCTCAGATCCGCCGTAGAATTCCGGTGGTAGATAAGAATGGTGACTGTGAAACAACGGCGAATAAGCGCATCAAGCGCTCTCAGCAGCGCTTTACACCGGCAAATTCACTTTCCTTCGATGAGTTGCGGTGTTGGCCGCATACAGTCCCAGAAACGCTTTTGGTGTTACCAATCAGTTTTGCTGGTGGCGATTGGCCGGAGAGCGAGCTCGAGTTGCGGACAGAACCGGCCTACCGTTTGGAGATTCAACAGTTGCGCGAAAAAGCCAAAAGCTTGATTCGAGATTCTGCAGAGCGGCAACAAGATTTTCGTGACCAACTGGAAACGCGTTATCACTACCAACGTAATCTGGCCCGCTATGATTTGATGGGGCTCATCGACACGATGGAGCGCCCGAGCAAGTTGGCTCATGAACGTCCAACCAACCCTGATGTCAAATGGTCAGCACAGCTAGGCGAGTGGGTTTTGTTGAATTGCGAGAGTAAAAGCGATGAGAGTGAGCGAGTGGAGGAGGACATTTTCGACTGAAGGAGAATGAAAACAAGTATCAAAAGAGCAAAGGGGAATATTGATTTGGGGGAATGCTTGGCAAATTGAGTCGTGCTGCCCATTGAACTCAGATTCCCCTGTGCCTACTCTGATTAGGATTCTTTGGTTGGAATGAAGATCTAGGCATCTCTAGAATTATTTTTGTCAACAATTCTCAAGAAAAATTGAAATAGTATTGACTCGTAATTAGTAAAGGAGCAGTCTAGAGGAAAAATAATCTGTTTAAATAAACCTCTAGGAGCTCTGAAGATGACCCGCGTAGCCGCATATTACAGGACCAGTACTGTGACCAATGAAGACGGACACTCCAGACAACGCCAAGAAGACGCTGTAAACGAGTACGCACAGCGGATGGGTTATCAGATCGAGGTAACTCGCTGGGACGTTCATACTGGAGACTCGACGGTTATTGATCGGCCAGGTTTCTCAGAACTATTGGTAGAAGTCCAATCGCGTGACCTTAGTATAATCTTAATCGAGAATGCGTCACGATTTGCTCGAGATCTGCTGCATCAAGAAGCAGGTGTTGAGGCGCTCTCAAAGTTAGGTGTTCACATTGTACCAGTCGATGCACCAGATACTTTTACAGAAGAGAGCCCGAGTCGTGTACTGATTCGACAGGTGCTCGGCGCTGTATCCGAATTCGAGAAAGCTAGTCTGGTCAGCAAGCTCAAAGCTGCTCGTGATAAGAAAAAAGCGGAGACGGGGAAATGTGGCGGTCGTAAGAGTTTCTCAGAACTGGATCCAGCAATGGTTGCAGCTGCAAAGCGCTATTCCCGTCGCAAATCAAAGAGTCCCAGAAAGCAAGGACAGAACTTCACTCTACGAGAAATAGCCGAGCAACTCGCGGCGGACGGGTATACCGACAAGATACTATCCGCACAGTCGATCAAGAACCTGTTAGCGCAGAAAGTACCAGCATGAGTCCCGGATGTTAGATAAAGCCCAATCCGAACGTTTTTTGAAGAGAGTAGAGTCGGTACTGGCGGAGGAACTGAGGGATTCGACAGATCAGCAATTCGAGTGCTTGATCAGCGGACTAGAAAGTCTACTGAAAGATTGGCCACCAGACCAAATAACCGACAAAATGATCGAAGGGCAATGGGACGTAGCGACGCACCTGCACCCGTCTGATGGATCTCTGCGATACTAGTATCCGATGAACTTTAAGTGCATAAGAGAACTCTGCAAAAGCCCAGTAGCGCGTAGAGTCGTTTTCTGGATCGCTTGTCTAGTCGCTTTTTCAGCGCGATTTGCTACTGGGTAAATGCAAGCCTAATTTAATCAAGAGAACTTGGGACAAGTATTCATGAAACGAAGTAAAAGTCCTTGTATTGATGTCTGTAAATTTTCTGGTCAGAACAAAGGGATTCAATGGTTTGGATCCCGTAGCGGGAATATTTTATTTAACGAAGTACCTCTAGCTAAATCGTTCTGGTCTAAAGTAGCCAACAGATGTTGCTTTGAAGTACTTGAAAGGAACTCCAAGTGATTGAATTTTCTCTACACATTGATCAGAGATTTTTCCGTAAACTTCTATCGAAAACTCATTAGCAATTTCTCCATGCTTTTCAACATAATCTTGAACAGGGGGGTTGTCAGCGTGGGCAATGAAATCATCACTAGATCGATAAATTTCTGTCCAAACAAATTTGTGATCATCATCTGGATCGGCATCAAAGCTGTGAAACAACATTCCTGGTTCGGATTTTTCAACTGCTACATCTGCAGCAGCAGCTATTTTTAAGTAGTCTTCTACACAGCCCTTTTTCACAGTTATACGAGCTAAAAGCACAAAGGGATTTTGACTGATATTTGTTGTCATCTTGACTCACTTTGAAAAGGTCAGGGATTAACTACAGATCAAAATCAACCTCTAATTAATAGTCAGAGAATAAACAAGTTTAGGTTTTTGAGCCTGAACTCTGAGACCGTCGGATTATTAATCTGATGCATTAGCTAGTGGGAATCAGTCGGTGGGGCCAGCGATGTGGGGAAGCGTCCAAGGGGGTACAAGAAACACTTCCCACTTAAGGAGGACTCTACGCCAAGTTTTTTAATTTTATTGGCGTACAGTCGTTCATCTGCCATCTGCATTGCGGAGAAACGCTTGTGCAGCACAGATGAAGGCACTAGTCAGCTTGGGGTGTATAGGGACAACCTTATCACTTGGGCCAAAAACTATCTATCAGATGGTAATTATTGAGTCAACTAAATATTGGCGTTGGGGTCAACTAGAACGTGTTGCCAAAAACCATAGACTAACGGATTCACAATTAGAAAGAACCATTTAAAGGGTTGGTAAATCAAGAGGCTGCATTGCAGTAGATTCACCTATCACAATGCAGCTAAGATATTAGAGTTTTCTCTCGTAGGGAGCCTGACCACCAGTCAATTCCATGTCTATCTTTGATATATTATTGTTCAAAGCACTTATCCCAAAATTTGGTCCCATTGGGCCATCAATAAAATCTTGGAATTGAGATTCCGAAATCCCCTCCTTCGCCTCCCAAATACAATACATAGGCCCGTCTTGGGCAACAGGCATGAATGCATGGTTGAAAAAACCTAGTTTCAAACATTCTTGATGATATTTTTCGAGTGAGGCTTGATCAGGCATTTGTTCGCCAAATGTCTGCCACCACTTACCTGCCATACCTGGCTTCATGTAATGGTGAACATGAAAGAATTGAGACGCCATAGTTTATACTCCGATTGAAGGGGTGTTGAAAATATCTGAAATGAAGTTCCAGCAAACAAAGCTGAAGCAACTCTAAAATGTTACTTTCACTGAGGCGATTCACAATCTATTAGTTGGATGACTTTGGTGACTTAGTTCAAAGACCATCGGATCATGAATCCGCTGTGCTAGATGATCTGTATCCAGATAAATACTGGGTATAAAGGGATTACTGCGCTCAAAATCTGCAAATAATCGCAAAAAAATCGTAATTGCTTTTCAGAAAGGCAATTAGAATAGCTTATTTATATCTGTAATAAATATTATGTTTTATTAATTTTTTAAGCTTATTTACCCCCTACTGCTTTTCTCATCCTTCTTTTTAAAAGACAGTAGGGAGATTTGCTGTAAGATCTGGAAAGTAAATCCAGAAAATCCAGCAACAGGAGAGAGAATGAATAGAACAGAAGCTTTTGAAAAGGCGTGGAGACTTGGAGTAAGTAAGAAAGATTTCTCATTGGTGGATGAAATTTATCATCCTGACTACAAAGCTGTGGATGTTATTACGGGTGTTGAGGTCAATCTTGAGGATGATAAAGCTCAGATTATTGCTTTTGATAAAGAAATTACGGTTGGACCCTACAAGACGCTTTCTGAAAATGAAGATTTCCTGAAAGTAAAAAATTTTGCCAGATTCAAGAATGAAGAAATCTTTTTTTCAGGTGTAACGTCTATCACTTACAAAGAAGGAAAGATCATTACTCAGCAAACAACGATGGAAGATTTAGATTATGATCCAAGTGAAGGTCAAGACTGGAAATGGGAAGACTACGAGTGATCAGATAGAAAGGCAGTTGGGAGCTATACCCTCGCGGAAATCAAATCACGGATACCAGCATGAGGAGGAGAGATGACTAGAACAGAAGCATGGGAAAAAGCGTGGAGACTTGTAGCGAAAGAGAAGGATTATTCATTGGTAGATGAAATTTATCATCCAGATTACAAGGCTGTCAGCAAGATTACAGGCATTGAAGTTAACCTTGAAGCAGACAAAGAAGCATATCTAGCATTCATCGAACACCTCATGGTAGCTCCCGCAAAGATTATCAACGAAAGTGAAGATTTTCTATGTATTCAAAGATACAGCAAGTACAGAGAAGCAGATATTTTTATATCAGGAACAACTTCTATCACTTACAAAGATGGGAAAATAATTACCCAAGAGAGTATTGGGGAAGAACTAGATTACGACCCCAGCGAAGGGCAGGACTGGAACTGGGAAGATTACGAGTGATTAGGTTGGGGGAGCTTCGCCATCGCAGAAATCAAGGATACCGGTATAAGGAGAGAAAATGACTAAAGCCGAAGCATACGATAAAGCCTGGAGACTTGGCCGCAAAGGTGATTTTTCTCTAGTTGATGAAATTTATCATCAGAATTATAAATCTATAGATTATAGAACTGGCATTGAGGCAAATATTGAAGATGACAAAGTTATTGTCTCAACATTAGGTGAATCAGTTGTTTTTGGACCTTCTAAAGCACTTTTTGAGGGAGAAGATTTTGTTTGTGTTGAGGGATTTGCAAAACGTCAATTCAATGTAGATGAGCCCTCATACGGCATTATGATGACTGCTCTGAGATATCAAGATGGCAAAATCGTCTCGCAAAAAACTGTTTCCAGTGATTTGGATTTTGATCCCAGTGAGGAAAAAGACTGGAACTGGGAAGATTATGAGTGATTATGTGGGGGGCTATCGGGTTTAACAAATCAAGGTGAGACGTGTAATTGTAATGAGAGGAAAGCGGGATCCAAGCGAACTCGATCCCACTTGCTGGTAATTCGTAGTGCCGAGAGCAAAGTAAACTCTGGTAAGTTTACTCAAATGTTTGTTTGCCTTTAAACGATACGATAAAACCTTCGTGCAAAGGAGCCTGAAAAGCAGAAGTTCCAGAACCGCTGAGTCCTTCATATTTACCAGTTCCATTTCCCGTGGTCCACGTACCTTCTAATCCCGCTGCGTGATAAGTAAATGTAATATAGTCACCTTCGATATCAGCTGCAGTACAGAATCCGACAGTATGATATGGACCCGGATCTGCCGCTTTCATCAATCCAACTTCTTGGCAAGTGCCTGACAAATCTTTTGGAAAGTCTTCTCTGGTCTTGGAAAAAGTGAAGACAACAGTATTACGTGCTTCGATTTGCATCAAACCCGGACCAATCTCTGTAATTTTCTGCTCTACAGTACGCGCGTAATTTTTTCCTTCTACTTCGTAAGTCATTGGTAAATGACCTGCGCCATTTGCTGAGAAGGCTCCTATTCCAAACAAAGTTGTCAGCAAACTGGTCTTCAAAACAGAATTTAAATATCCTAGTTTCATATAGCTCCTTTGGGTTCATTTCAATAAAGAGACTAACTTCTACTTGGAAGGTAGATATGTTAATAAATCTCAGTATTAGCATTTGAAAGTCAAGACTGGAAATGGGAAGACTATGAGTGATTGGTAATTCTGAGTACAGTCACGCGGTTCAACTACGCAACCCAGTGAATGCCACTCGACAATACGATCGAAAATAGAGACTGCTGATGCTGTTATTCAAATTAATCTTACTAGGTTTTATCGTGTACGTATCCTCTGACCAGCAGGCCAGCGGCAAAGCGATATCTAGCTACGGCATTACGCTCAACAGTTCAGTCGACCACGAGAACCGCTAGTTTCTAAATACTTTTGTACCCCCCCGGTAGTCCAAATAATCGGGGGCGGGTGGAGCACGACGACCACACAGCCCCCCCAGTGAGCATGATCACTACCCGATAGCGTACCCCTCAAGTAATCTTGGCGCACGAACTGCAGGAATTTCGTTGTCTTAGCCCGTTGTATTGCCGTTGTCTCGTTAAATTGATTAGACGAAAACAACGCGACAGTCACTCAACAACGGTATAACGACAGCGCGACAGTAGCGATAAAACGACATAACAGACATTGGAGGTCTTATGCTGATTTCGCTTAGTGAAGCAGTCCGACGATTAAAGTGCGGTAAGGCAAAATTATACCGTATTCTAGCGGAACTGGAGATTCAGCCGACGCTGAAAGGCACGTCTAAACTGATAAGCGAAGAAGACTTTTTACGCATCAAAGAAGCGTTCGAAGTTGATGGCCCATACCCGTCTGGCGACACACCGTATCAAACCCCCACCGCAACGACAGCACAACAGTCACCGAAACAGCGAAACAACAACGGCACAACAGCAGAAAATGCCGTAGTCGAGGGGCTACAGGCACAAATTGATCTACTGAAGGGCCAAGTCACACAACTTTCTGGACTACTCGAGAACGAACAATCGGAAAGAAAAGCCGAGCGTTCTGAGCGAGAAACATATCAGCAGCTGCTCGGTGCTCTTCAGCAAAATAATCAGAAACTACTACAAGAGAATAACCGGCTACAGCTGGAGATGTTGGATTCTCCAGCACGGCAAGATGTTCACTTTGAACCGCGTAAAGAAGAAGAATCGAGTACAGTTACTCCAGAAGCGTTCGAAGCTGAAGACATACCACCGGAAACGATAGCAAATCGAAATTCTAGAAGTGGTAGCCGAGTATTCGGTGTCGGGCTATCCGTAGCGGCAATTATTGGAGTTTTGTTCTACGCAGCCATTACACAAGGCGGCGACTGGCTTTCAGGTTCGCTTGAGAGAGGAATTTCAGCGGCTTTGAAGGTTAATGGTACTGAACCGGACACACGCTGAGAGTGCAGAAATGACCGCCTCTCAGTTGTCCGGTGGCGATGCTCCTCAACCCAAATACATTGCCGTCTTCATTAACCGGATGAAGCGATACAACTCGAGCAACAGCGAAGCTGCTGAGAGGCTCGAACACGAAAAGTACAGAAACGAGTACGAGTATTTATTTGAGAAGAGTAGATTTCTTAACTGAACGCTGAGTAGAAGGACGCTAGATAGGCGATTCGGAAGAGGAAGCAACCGGCAACGACAGAACCGAAGTTTGGCGACTGGAAGTTCTGGAGTGCCGGCTAATCCATTGTCGTCGAGACAGTGGAAATTATGAAACAACCGTTCCAATTCCGCAAGTATTCTACGAATTACTTGTTAGATTTTGTGGATTATTTACGGACGACTAGTTTTCATAAGCGCTTCCTCCTTAACCACTAAGGAGGCTGGATGCCACACAACCGACAATTACCGCGCAAACAATCAAATGCCCAGCTCTGGGCAAAACGCTCCGTTCATCTAAAGACATATCTGCAGGATCTGCCACGTCGACTACGGTTAGACGTCGAGGCGCTGGTCAAGATATTCCTCACCCGCCGGTCATTACTACTCAAACTTGCCGACAATTATCTGGTGAAGCTCTGGGAGTGCTCACGAGCAACCGTACAGCGACGACTCGAGCGACTCGAACAGTTGGGCCTACTGAAGCGTTTGACACAGCGACCACGTAAGCAAGCAAACGGTAGCTGGAAACAGGATCGAAAACTAGCTTTGATTCTACCGAAAAAGCCTAATCCTTTATTAGTGTCTCATATTGAATCGCTAGCGAACTCACAGCAGAATGCTGAGAGATTTAATTCAACCGTACCGGCAAAAGTAGATCCACCGATGCACTTTGTTGATTGGCTGGCAACACAGAATCGGGTCAGTAAAGGCGCATTTGCTTACTGGCTCAGACGCTGGGGAGCAAAACCGCACTCGATGGGCTATTTGCTGAATAGTATTCACAGTAGAATTGAGCGCAGACCCGATACGTTGGAGAGTATACTGTTTGACGCGGAAGCCCAGAAGTTGTCTGGTCCAGCGCTAGTAGGATTTGTTGTTGGCGAGGTGAAGGCGAGAGTCGGATGCTAATGATACTGAACGCAATGATTATCAGATACGAAATCACAGAGTAGTTGATGGTAGATAAAGAAGGCTGGGTCTACATTCTTACTAATGGCGCTATGCCGGGGCTGGTGAAAATTGGCTGGACGATGCAAGATCCAGCAATTCGCGCAGAAGAGTTGTCCGATAGCACAGCCGTCCCAATCCCATACGTTGTGAACTATAAAGCTCTAGTCCTCGACCCAAAACAAATTGAGCAAGAAGTGTATGGGAAGCTGGATAGTAAACGACTTGATGACAAGCGTGAATTTTTTAAATGTGAGCCGTTTGAAGCGATTCGATCTATTCGAGATACTGGAACTGTTAAGTACGAATGGTCGATAGAAGAAGTCGATAGAAAAATTCAACAGCAGAAAGAAGTAGAATCAGCAGAAAAAATCGAAAGTTGGAAAAAAGGTCATGACACTGGTTGCGGTACTGTAATTTTAATTTTGCTGGCGTTAATGTCCTTGGGAGTACTGATCTCGTTTCTGGCCAATAACTGACACAGTTCGAGACATACTTTTAGAGTACGGACTGATCAAATCGTAACAAATACTAGCTGAGCCCGCTGCATCACCACGCTCAAACGCGAGTGATGTCAGGGGCGCTCTACGGGCTTATGAATAGTCAAAATTTTTATGACACCCATTTATAGCAAACGTAAAAAAAATCGTCTAACGGCAATACTGAGAGCTCTAGCGTAGTATTTTGAAGTATAGTGCCGGTATGAAAGCTATATAGCAGTAATCTGCCGTTCTGGTAGCTTTAAAAAACCGTAATCGTAGCCGTCAGCGCTGAAGATTTTATTGGTGATGTACTTGGCTTGGAAGGGAAATATTTTACCGGTACTTTTCCTAATTCTGACTCTGGTTTCGTCCGTCAAAGAAACAATTCGGCGGGGGCTGTACACTCCAGCGTGAATGCCCTTTGGTACTTCAGCGCTAATAAAATCGCCGGTTTTATAGGAGTGAGTAGGTTTGCACTTGGGCTGACCCTTGGGGAAACCGTACTTGTCGTTGCCAACAACCTGCCGTTTGCCGTGACCAATTGCTTTGATTGCGAGAGGTCTGACGTGCTGCCAATGCAACACTTCCGGCGTACTGGTACCAACACAGGCTGCGTCCAGCCAGTGTGTTTTCGGTATCTGTCGCTCAGAACGATTAAACTTAGTAAGCCCACCACTGGCAGTTTCTACAGCTAACCCAGTAGCCCTTAGGCGCTCAAGTAAAGAGTAGCGGGTAGAATTAACAGCTGCGGCGTCCTTCAGTGGAGCCTTGGCCTGTTTCTTTAGTTTATCAAGTACTTCCGGTTTGTCTGCCAGGAACTCGCCAACGAGTTGTTTGAAATGGGTTTTACCTCAACGAAGGGCACAGCACTGACAGCGATGCAGATTCAGCGGATCTGTGCTTGATGGCGTACTATAACTGAATACCAGTTACCTTTTTTAGTTGGTCAATAATCATAGCCTTGGTAGCCGTGTGAAGTTGCAGTTGGGAAGTGAGCTAACGAAGGGAATTGTTACGAAGGGAGATCTGAGGAAGAGCATCGTAGGTTCGCTTGACCGTATTGATTCCCCACTGCTATCAGGACCTTACTCGAGACCTGTCAGCCTGCTGTTGATCTGCCGAAGCAGTGAGCAGGCTGAATGTGGGTGACTATTCCTCAAGCTGTCAGGTAACACCAAGCATCTGGACTTGTTGCTGTTGATTAATTATTGATTACTGAAAGTCTGCTGGAACAGTGCTTTGTCCAGAACTATCGCTCCCCCAGCATTGGACTGTACCATCGTTTTTGATCACACATGTGTGAGAATATCCGGCACTAATGTTGCTGACAGATCCTAAATCAGAAGGAACAGTGCTTCGGCCGGAACCATCAGATCCCCAGCACTCTACAGTATCATCCGCCTTGATTGCGCAGGTGTGGTAGGAGCCAGCAGCAACGCTCTTGACGCTGCCAAGTCCAACAGGAACAGTGCTTTGTCCCTGACTATCATCCCCCCAGCACTGCACACTGTCATCGGCTTTGATTGCACAGGTGTGATACTGTTCAGCACTGATGTGCGTGACTGTTCCAAGATCAGCAGGAACATCTGTTTGGCCACTATGGTAGTTCCCAGCCCCCCAGCACTGGACTGTCCCATCTGTTTTGATTGCACAAGTGTGGGCCTCCCCAGCACTAATACTGCTAACTGTTCCCAGATCAG